>PVBE011260367.1_pt1 | contig 14263 bp, 14 predicted proteins | sample 1631181 | NCBI WGS metagenome assembly PVBE01 (sample SAMN08397723, study PRJNA350692) | Marine metagenome, whole genome shotgun sequencing project. | isolation source: water | place: Pacific Ocean | collected 2012-04
CAGTAGATGAAGCGTCCCTTCCCCATCACCTGCTGGGCATCAAGAAACCCCCAAAAGCGGCTGTCCGCGCTGTTGTAGCGGTTGTCTCCCATCACAAAGAGCCGGTCTTCAGGAATGGTGATCGGCCCGAAGTTGCTGATGCGGTCCCCGCCGAGGGCGAGCCGTTGCTTGCCCTCAAAGTAGGCGTAGGGTTCGTCCAGCGGCTCTCCGTTGATGAACACCTGATCCTCGCGGATTTCCAGCGTCTCCCCCGGAAGCCCGACGGTCCGCTTGATGTAATCAATCGAGGGGTCGCGGGGATACGGGAAGATCACGATGTCGCCGCGCTTGACGGGCTGGGCGAGGAGCTTGTCGTCCGTGAACGGGAGCCACGCGCCGTAGGAGTACATTGACGCAAAGATGTGATCGCCGATCTGGATGGTTGGAATCATTGATCCCGACGGAATCTTGAAGGGCGCGATGACGTAAGTCCGGACAATCCCGGCGACGATGAGCGCAAACAACAGCGCCTCGACCCACTCGCGAACCGTGCGGTTGGGGATCATCCGGTCCAGCCGGAAGTAGCCCTTTGCCTGCCGCAGGATCAGCGATTCCTTCTGCCGGAACTCGCCTGCGAGGGGCAGTGCGTACACACGTTCAAGAAAGGTGTCCGCCGAATCAAAGACGCGCTCCTCCAAGGATTCGAGGCTGCGGATTGCATCCTCGCTGAGACCGTGCTTGCGGAGGCTGTTGAGAGATTTGTGCGAGAGTTTGTAGGTGGTGATCATGAAGCTGCATCAAAACAAGATAAACCCGCATTTTGGATTGATGGACGAAAATAGTCAAAGCTAGACTTGATTCCACATAAAGTCAACAGGCGAGGGCTTGCCGAATGAGCCGCAGGCACTTTTCCTTGCCAAAGATGCCCACCACCAAATGCAAGTCCGGTCCTTGCAATTCGTGCGTGATGGCCCCGCGCAGGGGCAGCCAAAGCTGACGGCCCTTGAGTCCGGTTTCCTGCTGCACCACCTTGGCGATTTGCGGAAGGGTCTCCCCATTTAAATCGGTGCTCGATTCGGCATGGCGGAGCAAGGTTTCCAGCACGGTTCGGGAGTTCTCCTGCTGGAGCAGTCCGATCACCTCCGGGTTTTGGAGTTCCGGATTTTCCTCAAGGAAGAGCGGGAGTCGAGTGCCGATGTCCTGAAGCGTCACCAGTCGGTTTTGCACCGCCAAGGTGATTTTACGCAGCAAGTCCTCATCCGCACCTGCGTAGGGCGTTTGTGCGACAAAGGGGCGCAGCCGCTCAAAGCAATCATCCGGAGCCAGCGACTGGAGGAACTGCTGGTTCATCCAGTTGAGTTTGTCGCGGTCAAACACCGCTCCGGCACGGTTGACGCGCTCAAAATCAAACTGCTCCACCAACTCCGAGAGCGAGAAGAGTTCCCGGTCATGCGCCGGACTCCAGCCCAGCAGGGCGATGAAATTTACCAGTGCCTCGGGCAAATAACCCTGATCCCGGAAATCCTCAACCGCCACATCCCCCTGCCGTTTGCTGAGCTTGGTGCGATCCGGATTGAGGATGAGCGGGAGATGCGCAAACTGCGGCGGCTTCCAACCTAAATAGCGATAGAGCAGCAGGTGCTTTGGAAACGACGGCAGCCACTCCTCCCCCCGCACACAGTGGCTGATCGCCATGTGGTGATCGTCCACGACGACGGCAAGGTGATAGGTCGGAAAGCCATCGCTTTTGATAATCACCTGATCTTCAGTCTGAGTGGTTTCAATCGCGACTCGTCCCCGTACAAGATCGTCCAGCACCAGTGTTTCCGGGGTTTCCAGCACCTTCATGCGGATGACATGGGCCTCGCCTGTGGCAACTCGCTCGCTCGCTGCGGATGCCACAAGCTTGCGGCAATGTCCATCATAGCACGGGGTTTCGCCTTTGGCCTGTTGCTCCGCACGAAGTTGTGCGAGTCGTTCCGGTGTGCAGAAGCACGGATAAGCGTCGCCCTGCTCAACCAGTTGCCGGGCGTGTTGCTGGTAGAGTTCGAGCCGTTCGGATTGGCGGTAGGGGCCATGGCCTCCCCCCTTGTCCGGGCCTTCGTCGTGATCGATCCCCGCCCAGACCAACGTGCGGATCAGGTTTGCTTCCGCCCCGGAAACGAGCCGATTTTGGTCGGTGTCCTCCAACCGGAAAATGAACTGCCCCCCGTGCCGGCGGGCGTAGAGCCACGCGAAGAGGGCCGTGCGTAGCCCTCCAACGTGGAGATAACCGGTGGGACTGGGAGCAAAACGGAGACGAACAGACATGATTTGGGGGTTGAGGCGGTAGGTGATGAGGCGGTAGCGGGTGGTCGGGCTCAGGGGCGTAGGCGCTTCATCAGGTGGTTTCAAAACGACGCATACGGATGTTGAGCAGCAGACCCACCCCGAACATCATGGTGAGGGTCGATGAGCCGCCGTAGCTGAAGAAGGGCAGGGGAACGCCAACGACTGGCATCAACCCCAAGGTCATGCCAATGTTGATGAGGACGTGGGAGGTGATCATGGCGACCACCCCAACGCTCAACACAGCGCTGACGTGATCACGGCTCCGGAAGATGCCCGCAAGCGACCAGAGGGTGAGCAACAGGAAGAGCAATAGCACGAACATCGACCCGAAAAAACCCCACTCCTCGGAGAAGACGGCGAAGATGAAATCGGTGTGGCTGGCGGGGAGGAAGTTCAGTTGGCCCTGTGTGCCCTCGCCCAAGCCCGTGCCCCAAAACTGGCCGCTACCGATGGCGATTTTTGACTGGATGATGTGATAACCCGCCCCCAGTGGGTCACGCTCCGGATTGAGAAAGGTGAGGATGCGCTCCTTCTGGTAGGGCTTGAGGTAGGAGAGCCACGCAATGGGCAGGGACACGGCTCCCAGGGCCCCCAGCCCCAGCAGGGGCCAGGTGCTCAGTCCCATCAGAAAAACGATGGGGAAGTAGATGATCAGCAGCAGCAGTGCGGTGCCAAGGTCGGGTTGCCGGACGATGAGGGTGACCGGGACGAGAATCAGCAGCGCCGACCACGTCATGCGCAGGAGTTTCATGAGGCGATGGTTGTCGCTCCCGGAATCCCGAAAGTGATAGGCCAAGGTGAGGACGAGGGTGATTTTACAGAACTCCGAGGGCTGCATGAAAATTGGCCCCATCTTGAGCCAGCGTTGCACGGAAGTTCCCGGCCCGCCTGTGCCGTAGAGCAGCACCAGCACCAGCAGTCCGACTACAGCGAGGTGCAGGAAGATGCCCAGCCGTGCCCAGGTGCGGTAGTGGACAAACTGAGTGGCGAGAACCACCCCAAATCCGGTGAGCATCCAGTAGGTCTGCCGAGTGAAGTAGCTCTGTTTCTCCGGAGAACCCAAGGTGGCGGAGTACATGGCGAGCATGCCCACGCTGCACAGGACCACCACCAACCCAAGCAGAATCCAGTCGAAGTTGGACAACAGCCTGCGGTCAAACATTGGGTGAAGGTATGGGTGAAGGAAAGACCCATTCAGAATCACGGCTATGCCTGGACAAGGCAAGCCAAAAGCCTTGAGGACACCAAGGAAAACCGCGAGGGCGAGGTGAACGAACCCCTTGGCAAACGCATCGTGGGGATACTCACGGCAGACCCTGCGCTTGGGCAGAACGCCGAGGCGAGGCTTCCGGGAAGCGTCGAGCGCCGCTCTCCGGAGTATCCCTTCACACAAACCCGCTACTACGAAGCGGAGATGGGGAGCAACCTCCGGCGCTGGTTCGTGAGCCTGTCCGGACTGCTGCCCCTCTCGCAAGCTGCCGTGTGGAAACAGGAATTGCAGGCACTGGAAGAACGCTGGCGCGTGGAGGGTCGCCGCCCAGTTAATCTGGATGCAGGCTATCTTGACCTGCACCGGGTGGTTTTGCTCTCACACAAAGCAGGCGCACAAAAGCTTTACCTCAGCGGGGGAGTCTGGGCTGATCTGGTTTTGCAAAAAAGCAGAGGTGGCTATACCCCGTTTCCATGGACCTTTCCGGATTTGAAAACGGGGCAGTACAACGATTTTCTGCTGGGAGTCCGTGCGGATTACAAACGACAACTCCGGGAGTTTCATGCCTAGTGCAACGGTTTCTGCCCAGCGCCCTAAGCTTGTGGTCATCGCAGGGACAACCGCGAGCGGCAAGAGTTCGCTGGCCCTAGAGGTGGCCGAAGCCAGCGGAGGTGAAATTATCAGCACAGATTCGATGCAGGTGTACCGGGGCATGGACCTCGGCACCGCCAAGCCCACTCCGGAGGAACAGCAGCGAGTGCGGCATCACCAGATTGACCTCGTTGATCCGGATGGCTACTATTCGGCAGGACAGTACGTCCGGGACACGGAGCGGGTGCTGGTCGATGTGGTATCCCGAAGACGAGTACCCCTGCTGGTGGGTGGCACCGGACTCTACTACCGCTCGCTGGTGTACGGACTCAGCGAGATTCCGGAAATCCCGGAAACTGTGCGGCAAGCGGTGCTGGCGCTTCAGGAAACGCAAGGCACTCCGGCCTGCTGGGAAGCGTTGCGGGAACTCGACTCCGAGGGGGCCACTGCTCTGCATCCAAACGACACTGCTCGTGTGCTGCGAGCGTTGGAGGTGGTGCGGGCGCATGGCCGCCCAATTGCGGATTTCCGGAAGCAGCGACCGTTCGGCTCGCCATTGTTTCCGGTGTGGATTGGCGGAATCAAGTATCCCCGCGAAACGCTCATGACCCGTATCAACGAGCGTACCCATGCGATGCTCGCCTCCGGATGGATTGAGGAAGTCAAAGGCCTGCTGAAACGCTGCCCGCCAGATCTCAAGCCCTTCCAATCCATCGGCTATCTTGAAATCATCCAGCACCTGCGCGGTGAACTGGACCATGAGGCGATGACCCTCCGGATTCAGCAGCGTACCCGACAGTACGCGAAGCGTCAAATGACGTGGTTCCGCAAGGAGCCGGGCTTCCGCTGGTTTACTCCGGAAAACCTCGGTGCGGTACAGCAGTCGATTCGGAAATTTCTGGAAAGTTGATCCCGGTGTCCTATCCTCTGAGTTAGTCCGGATATTTCAAGAGGCAGTCAAAGGACCAAATCTCAATTTGCTCGGCACGCGCGAACCTGAGATATCTGGCACTGACACGCTGGCCGACATTGCCGCGCGTTGCGAAGCCGTTGCGAGTGAGAATGGGCATGAGATTCGCGTTGGTCCGGAAATGCCATGCCCCATTCCTCGCGCAAGCTCACCCCAGCGGGCTTGACAGTCGCTCGGAATGCGCTTAAACTAAAAACAGGTGTCGGAGCGTAGCGCAGCCTGGTAGCGCACACGCCTGGGGGGCGTGCGGTCGCTGGTTCAAATCCAGTCGCTCCGACCACCACTTTGACCCAACAGCCTCCACCCGCACACTCCAAGTCCCATTTCCATGCAGCAAACGAACAACCTCAACGTCGTGGACATGTGCCCCCTGACGCCACCGAGCGGACTCAAGGAACACCTGCCGATGAGCGAGGCCGCGAACGCAACGGTGATTGCCGGACGCCATCAAGTCCATCGCGTCCTCGACCGCGAAGACCGACGGTTGCTGGTGGTGGTCGGCCCCTGCTCCATCCACGAACCCCGCATTGCCTTGGATTACGCCGCACGGCTCAAGGATTTGTCCGAGGAGGTCAAGGACACGCTGCTGCTGGTGATGCGGGTCTATTTTGAGAAGCCGCGCACCACGGTGGGGTGGAAGGGCTTGATCAACGATCCGGATTTGGACGGCTCCCACAAGGTTGAAAAGGGCCTCCGACTGGCGCGGCAGATTCTGGTGGAGGTCAACGAACTCGGCGTTCCCGCCGCCACAGAAACCCTTGACCCCATCTCTCCGCAGTACCTCGCGGAACTGCTCTCCTGGAGCGCGATCGGTGCCCGCACGACGGAATCGCAAACGCACCGCGAGATGGCGAGCGGGCTATCCATGCCGGTCGGTTTCAAGAACGGCACGGACGGCAGCCTCGACACTGCGATCAACGCGATGCAGGCTGCACTGGAGCCGCACCATTTCCTCGGCATTAATCTGGACGGGCAGACCTCCGTGATCCAAACGCGGGGAAATCACTATGGGCACCTCGTCCTGCGTGGCGGCAAGCACGGCCCGAACTTCAATGCCCTTGCCGTCAAGAAAGCCGAGGACGGCCTGGAAAAAGTGGGGCTGCGCCGGGAGATCATGGTCGATTGCAACCACGCCAATTCCGGGAAAGACCCGGCGCGGCAGGAAATCGTGTTGCGCGACATCGTGCGTCAAATCAAGGACGGCAACCAGTCGCTGATCGGCGTGATGATCGAGAGCAACCTCAAGGGCGGCAACCAGAAGGTGGGCCCGGACATGGAGTACGGCGTCTCGATCACCGATGCCTGCCTTGACTGGGAGAACACCCGCCGCATCCTGCTGGACACGCATCAGGACTTGCAAAACGCCATGCATTAGCCTCTTCATCGGCACCAGAAAATGCAGGGGGATGGAGTGCTTTTTCCCTCGGCATTTGTGGAGGGCAGCACGTTGGAGAAAAACCGAGTTGCAAAGTAACCGCTGCAAAATCGATTTCTTTTTCGGCAAGCTGCTCGTGAATCGTCTGTTCGCAGCACGCCTTGTCCGGAAAATCCTTCGCAGCAAACACGAAAATCGGCAGGTTGCGTTCCAGCACTTTTGAAACCATCGGAATTCCCGGGCGGTCGCAGACGACAAGGGCGAGTTCGACTCCCGGAAGGCGCCCGTCCTGTACCTCGTCGTGGAGTGCGAACAGGTTGCTTTCGCGTCCAGAAGCAAACACGGCGATGCGCATGGTCATGCCAACCGAACTGGCTCAGGCGTGGCTTCGATCCAGCCGACACGGAAGGCTTGCTCGCCACTGTATCCGAGGATTTCCAGCGTGGATTTCACGTCCGCGTCGGCCACACAAATGACAAAGCCCAGCCCTTGGTTGAAGACAGGATCGAGGTCTTGCGGCGCAAAGCCACCGACGTTTTGAAGGAAACTCAACACTGGTGGCATGGGCCAAGCCTTGCGTTGCAGCACTGCCCCCACACCGTCAGGAAGCATGCGAGGCACGTTCCCCGGCAAGCCGCCGCCCGTGATGTGGGCCATGCCATGCACCTCAATCGATTCCAGCAGTTTCAGAATCGGTTGGGCATAAATCCGTGTGGGTGCAAGCAGGGCGGTGCCAAGGTTGGTTTCCGTTCCCGGAAGTGGGGAGTCCAGCGCAAGCTGGCAGTCGGCGAGCAGCTTGCGGACCAGCGAGAAGCCGTTGGCGTGAACACCGCTGGAGGCAAGGCCGATCAACGCATCGCCAGGGGTGATCTTTTGTCCGTCGATGAGCCGATCCCGATCCACCGCGCCCACGACGAATCCGGCAAGGTCATAGTCGTCCCCGGCGTACATTCCGGGCATCTCTGCGGTTTCACCACCAAGCAGGGCGCATCCGGCCTGAACACAGCCCTCGCTGATTCCGCGGACCACCGCCTCAAGCTGGTCGGGCGAAAGCTTGCCGCAGGCGAAATAATCCAGGAAAAACAGGGGCTCGGCCCCCTGCACCAGAATGTCGTTGACGCACATCGCCACGAGGTCGATGCCGAGGGTGTCGTGACGACCCAACTCGTGTGCGATCTTGAGCTTAGTGCCCACGCCGTCTGTTCCAGATACCAGCACGGGCTGCCGAAAGCGTGCGAGATCAAGCTGGAAAAGCCCCCCAAATCCGCCGATTCCGCCCAACACTTCCGGACGCAGTGTCTTGTGGGCAAGGGGTTTGAGTCGTGCCACGCTCTCGTCGGCGGCTTCAAGGCTTACTCCTGCTGCGCCGTAGGCATCGTTCATGAAATCGGGGTGGGGTAGTCACCGTTGAAGCAGGCAAGGCAGTGTCCGCGATTCGGCGAGGAATCGGCGCGTCCGGTGGCCTCGACCATGCCCTCGGCAGAGAGGAAGTAAAGTGAATCGGCTCCGATCTTTTCCTGAATCGCAGGCACGTCATACTCAGCAGCAATGAGTTCCTTGCGGCGGGCGGTGTCGATGCCGTAAAGGCAGGGATGCGTGATCGGCGGGGAGGTGATGCGCAGGTGGATTTCCTTGGCCCCTGAATCCTTGAGCATTCGCACAATGCGTCCGCTGGTGGTGCCGCGCACAATCGAGTCGTCCACCAACACGAGCCGCTTTCCGGCGATGGCGCTGCGCACGGGGCTGAGTTTCATACGCACCCCCTGCTGTCGCAGTTCCTGACTGGGCTGGATGAAGGTGCGCCCAACGTAGCGGTTCTTCATCATCCCTAACTCGTAGGGCAGTCCGGACGCCTCCGCATAGCCAATCGCCGAGGCGATTCCGGAATCAGGCACCCCGACCACGACATCCGCTTCAACGGGGGACTCCTCGAAAATCCGCCGCCCCAACGACTTGCGGGCGTCATGGACGCTGACCCCGTTGATCTCGGAATCCGGACGGGCGAAGTAGATGTACTCGAAGGAGCAGATCGCCCGTGGGTTCGGAGCGAGGCAGGGCGTCGATTCCAGACCGTTGGCAGAGATGGTCAGCAACTCTCCGGGCCGGAGGTCGCGCACGAACTCCGCCCCCACGATGTCCAAGGCGCAGGTTTCCGAAGCAACCACCCAGCCCTCACCCAGCTTGCCGAGCGAGAGGGGGCGGAATCCGCGAGAATCCTGCGCGGTGATCAGTCCGGATTCGGTCAGGAAAAGCAGGGCGAACGCTCCTTCGATCACGCGCAAGGCATCCTGGACCGCGTTGAGGATGGGAGGGCCAGTGCGGGCGATCAGGTGGGGAATCACCTCGGTGTCGGTGGTCGTCTGGAAAATCGAACCCTGCCGTTCCAGTTGCGTCCGGAGCCGCTGGGCGTTGACAAGGTTGCCGTTGTGCGCAACTGCAACCTGACCGCCGCTGTAACGGAACACGAGCGGCTGGGCGTTGAGGTGGTCGGATTCCCCGGCGGTGGTGTAGCGGACGTGTCCGATGGCCATGTTTCCGGGAAGCTGGTGCTGCTGTGCCTGCGAAAACACTTCTGTCACCAACCCGGTGCTGCGGTGGACGTGCAGCCGTTCGCCGTCACTGGAGCAGATGCCCGCACTCTCCTGTCCCCGGTGTTGGAGGGCGTGGATGCCGAGATACGTCAACTCCGCTGCGTTGGGGTGGTTGAAGATGCCAAAAACTCCGCACATGGATTCAGACCGTCAATGCCTGCTCAAGCGAGGATTGCCAAGCTTTTCGAATTGCTTCCAAGGGCAGATTGATGACTGGTTTTCCATCAAGGTTGACTCGAAATCGCTGGGGGGCGACTTGACCAATGATCGTTGGTTGCAGGTCGTGTTCAGCAAAAAATGCCAGCAACGCTGACAACAGATCCTGATCAACACTGATCAGCACACGAGACTGGCTTTCACTGAACAAGGCGAGATCGGGGCGCAAGTCCGGGTTCCAGTCCACTTCCATACCCAAATCCTCGGTGCAACTGGTCACAAGTGCGAGCGCCAGTCCTCCGTGCGAAAGATCATGGGCGGAGGACACAAGGCCGCTCCGAGTCGCCTCCAAGACCACCTGCTGCACCTTGGCTTCCTGCGTCAAATCAAGTTGCGGCGCTTTTCCGGAAAGCCGACCTGCCTTGTGGTGCTGGTAGAGGCTGCCGCCGAGTTCCGGACGGGTTTCGCCCACAAGCAGGAGAATGTCCCCGGCCTGCTGGAAGAATTGCGTGGTGATGTGTTCCGGACGCTCCACCAGCCCAATCACGCCAACCATCGGGGTCGGCAAAATCGGGATGCCCTCGGTTTCGTTGTAGAGGCTGACGTTGCCTCCGGTGACAGGCAGGCCGAGGTGGCGACAGGCGTCGGCGATTCCAGTGACGGCTTGGTCAAGGTGCCAGAACACTTCCGTTTTTTCCGGGCTGCCGAAGTTGAGACCGTTTGTGATCGCCAGCGGCTGGCCCCCCGCGCAGGCAACGTTGCGGGCAGCTTCGGCGACCGCGATTCTCCCACCCATGCGGGGATCGAGTTGCACATAGCGGGCGTTGCCGTCAATGCTGAGGGCGAGGCTCATGTCGGAACCCTCCACCGCAACCACGGCGGCATCCGATCCGGAGCGCACCCGTGTGCAAGTCCGCACCATCGAGTCGTACTGCCGATGCACCCACTGCTTCGATCCGGCGTTGGGTGTGGACAGCAGCGCCAGCAATTCCGCTCCCAAGTTTTCTGGTTCTGGCCAACTCACCTCCGGCTCTGCTTGCTGCCTCGTGAGCGCGTCCGGCTTTACGGATTTTCGGTGATAAACCGGGGGATTGCCGCAGACCTGCTCCAGCGGCAGTTCGGCCACGCAGTTGCCCTTTTGCAGCAAGCGCAATACCGGCTCCTCGATGACTTCGCCAATCACAGCGGCTTCCACGCCCCACTTCTCGCAGATCGCCAGCAACTCCCCCTCGCGTCCGGGATGTGTGACAAAGAGCATCCGTTCCTGTGATTCGGAAAGCATGATCTCGTAGGCGGACATGTCCTCGGCCCGTTGGGGCACCCGGTCAAGGTCCAGCACCATGCCCACACCGCCCTTGTCCGCCATCTCGGTGCTGGAACAGGTGAGGCCCGCCGCGCCCATGTCCTGCACCGCAAGCAAGGCGCCGGACTCGTAACACTCCAGACACGCCTCCAGCAGCAGCTTGCCCATGAACGGATCGCCTACCTGCACTGCCGGACGCTTCGCCTCGGATGCCGTGCTCAGTTCCTCGGACGCGAAGGTGGCCCCGTGGATGCCGTCCCGTCCGGTGGCGCTGCCGACGTACACCACCGCGTTGCCGATGCCCCCGGCGCGTCCGTGCTGAAGTCGGTCGTGACGCACCAAGCCGACTCCCATCGCGTTCACCAGCGGGTTTCCGGAATAGGCGGGATCAAAATCAACCTCGCCCCCGACAGTGGGCACCCCGATGCAGTTGCCGTAACCAGCAATGCCGGCGACCACCTCCTTGAACAGGTAACGAGTCCGGGGGGCACGGGGATCGTCCTGAAGCGGGCCGAAACGCAGGGAGTTGAGGATTGCCACTGGACGCGCCCCCATCGAGAAGATGTCTCGGAGGATGCCGCCAACGCCCGTTGCCGCGCCTTGATAGGGCTCGATTGCAGAGGGGTGGTTGTGGCTCTCGACCTTGAAAACCGCCGCCCAGCCTTCGCCGAGGTCCACCACGCCCGCGCCCTCTCCCGGACCTTGCAGGATGCGCTTGCCCTCCGTGGGATAGCGTCCGAGCAGGGGTTTCGAGTTCTTGTAGGAGCAGTGTTCCGACCACATCACTCCGAAAATACCCGCCTCCGTGAGGTTTGGTAAGCGTCCTAAACGGCGCACGACTTCTTTGTATTCAGATGCATTCAGGCCCATTTCCAGAAAAACCTGCTCGTCTTGGATCTGTTCCGGGGTGGGTTCGTCAAGTGGCATTGGTTTGTTGAAAATGAAAAAGAGTAATGACTGATGAGAGGAAATTATGCTCGTGCGCTCATGCGCCGTTGCCAATCCTTTTGTGCGGTCTCAAAAAGTCCGATAAAGGCTCCCATCCTCTCTATCAGCAGGTTCAGGGTGTCCACTGTTTGGGACACCCCTTCAGGATAATCGTGGGCCAAGTTGTTTCTCAAGTTTCGGAAAAGCTGCCACGCTGCCACGCTGGTCAGCACCCCCAATTTTTCCAAACGGTGCAAAATGTCCAGAAATGCAACGGGATCGGAGCTTTCCTCCAGCAAGCCATGGATCGAGGGAAACAGACGCTTGCCCATCGCATCCTGCATCTTGGTGAAGCGATAGATCAACTGATCCAGATGCTCCACGTCCTCTTCTGAGAGTTGCTCGAAAACCGTGACTGTGAGCGGGAAGAGCGGCTGAAGCAGGAGTTGCGCACGCTGGATTTTTTGGCGATGGGTTTCACACTCCCGGAACGCGGACTCCAGAGTTTGCTTGAGGTGCGGATTCACAGCAAGACCCCTGTGCGGCGGGCTTCGACGACGATGGCGGGCACGGATTCCGTCTGACCATCGCTAGTGACCACATCGATCTTCTGGTCGCCAAGCTGCAGTTGGAGTTGGGTCATCAAGTCCAGTCGTGCTTGCTGCAAGGTCATCCCTTGCAAGGCGGTTTCTACATAGAGGTCGATGTCCCCACCACGTTGCGCATCGTCGGTGCGGGAGCCAAACAGAAAGACTTTCGCCTGTCGGCCAAAACACAAGGCCACCGCATGGTGAATCAGTTTCTGGTCTTCAGCACTCAGGCGCATGGCAAGGGGAGGTTGTCCTTTGAGCGTTAACTGGCGTGATTAACAAATAGCGGTGAAAGGGATCAGTTTCAAGGACTTTCCCATCCACAGGCACTCTGCGAGAGTAGTGCTTGGACTAAAATTAGGCAACTACATGATATTTAATGGTATTCACCTATTTTCAAGAAAGAAGATTTTGGGATAGTCCCGCTCTTGAGTGTTGGTGCCTGTCCTCAGCAAAATTCGCCCTGTCAAGGGTTGTGATTTTGCAAAGAGACGGCGTTTTCCGGTACGTTTCCCCCGGTTTACAGTGATTGTTCCCGATTTTCAGAGGAACAACACTCAAGGGGGAGACTACCTCTTTTTGAGAATACAGGAAAATCAAAACCTGTCAAGGAAAAGATTTCAACGTTTCATTGGCGCTTTGTGGAGAGTTGAGGGGGTTCGCTCTTCTTGAGTTTGGGATTCTTGGGATTGGTTTAAGGCGCAAATCCTCTGAGAAGGACCTCGACATGGCTTTGGACTCCTCCGGAAAACTTCAAAGAGGGCCGCAGCGCGCGCAGGTCTCCGTACCGCCTTTAGTAGTCCGAATGTTCCGGATGCCTCCGTCGATAAAGACCCATGCTGTTCAACTCGGGAGCATGTGTTGAAAAACTACAACCAGCAGGACCTGGGTATCTGAAGGGAGTTTTAAACCAGGAAGTGGCTCCTAACAGCATTGATTGTGTCCTGTGTGACACCAATCTCTGACAGATAGCCCAGCACTCCACCCCAACGTGCATCGATCCCGTTGAGAAAGTCATGCATGGCCGTGTCCGGCACGCCAGCGTGGTACATCATGGTCTGTCGGTCCATGCCTTCGGGCAGCCCCACATGGGTTTCAATGAAGTCTGCCTGGCGAGGCACATCGCGGTTGGTAAGGATGTAATCGGCTTCGATGAGACGACGGTCAACGCCGAGCACGCTCAGGAGGAATGCGGTCGATACGCCTGTGCGGTCTTTACCGGCAGTGCAATGCAGGACGATGGGATGCTGATCATCGTTCGCGAAAATTTCGAACATGCGTAACCAGGTTTCAGGTCCAAACTCGAGATAAGCCAAGTAGTGTTTGCCGGAAATTCCAGTATCTCCGACAAGGTGACTAAGCTTGGCGGAACCGCCTTCAGGAATGACAGGGATGTGATGATAGATTGCACCTATCGTCTCCAAAGGGCCGCGGCCCTGCTCGTTGATTTCGTCCTGTTTTCGAAGATCGACCTGGGTGCGGATGCCGAGCTTACGCAATCTGTTTAAGTCGGATGGGGTCATGCGGTCCTGACGTCCCGCCCGGAAGTACTTGCCCCAACGCACCGTCTTGCCATTGCTGGTGGGATATCCGCCAACATCGCGAAAATTGAAGCACCCATCGAATGGAATGTGGCGGTCTGCGTAGTCCTCGATCATCTCTCCCCCCGATTCAGCAAAAGCAACAGTAATATGGATAAAGGCCGCACAGATACTGTATCACGCTTGACGGCCCGGATCTAGTGAGACCACGACATTATCTGGTACTGTGTCGAACCGGGCAGTCCACTGGCGAAGAGCGCTCAAATGCCTCGGCGGACTCTCCGGTGCGAAGCCTCAGAGACCCAGCAGTGGCAGGCCGTTGGCGAGGATCGTCTGCTGCTGAAGCTTCGCCAGGCCCGACTCTGCCAGGTATGCCAGCACCTTCGAATGGTCCATGAGCGAATAGTCACTGCCGAGTAGGATCTTTTCGACGCCGACGAGCCTCGCAACAACCGGGTCCTCCTCTGGCCCGTACAGGGAGGGCGATGCAGCGGTGTCGAAGTAGACGTTCTCCAGTGCCTCGGCCACTCTGGCCCTGCCCACATGCAAACGCAGGGATGCACGTGCCTTCCGTCAGACACGTCTCCGCATGCGGATGCGGATGCGGGATCTTTCCGGGAGTTCAGGATGGAGAGGAGTGGGATTCTTGAAGCGATGACGCTCGTGTCCCCTGCGAGACAGCGTCAGTCAGGGCGAGAC
>PVBE012848489.1_pt1 | contig 14263 bp, 14 predicted proteins | sample 1631181 | NCBI WGS metagenome assembly PVBE01 (sample SAMN08397723, study PRJNA350692) | Marine metagenome, whole genome shotgun sequencing project. | isolation source: water | place: Pacific Ocean | collected 2012-04
AATACTCGCGCCGATACTCTCTAAGTCTTCACGCGTCACGGCTTTAACCGTGCCTTGAGTCCCGACCGGCATGAACACGGGCGTTTCGATCTCGCCATGCGGAAGCCTAAGGCGGCCAGCCCGCGCGGATGACCCTGGAACCATTGACTCAACGGCAAAATCCATAGTGCTTTTCCTACTCCTATCGCAAAACCCTCTGGGATCCGCGAGAGCCTCACCATCCAGTGATAACTACACAAACCGTTTAAGAGGTGTGGCTTATGACTTATTAAAGGCGACCGATCCCGAGTCAAGCGTTCAATCCCCTCCCTGGTTTAGAGGGAGAAGGTCGAGCCCGCGGAAATGCCCCCAAATTCCATAGGTTAGAGGCAATATCTGCGGCAACTCGCTGAGACGAAAGAGCTTAGGTTTGATGAATTCCCTCGACGCGCGCAACTCCGATAGCCAAAATCAAAAAATTCTCGCAAAGTCTGAACGTACTATAACTCGTTGAAAATTGGTAGACTTACATTACAAAATAAGGGCTTTGACCAGTCAAACGGACTTTGCGATTTCAGAAATCCATGGTAGAATGAGGTTGGTCAACGTCACTATGTGGCGTTTCTCCTTCCGCGGAGGCCCTGGATTGACCCCAATCCTGGGCCTCTTTTTTGTGCTTTTCGCCTATTCACTTCCCGATACAGAAGGAAGAGAAAATCCGCTCCAGGATGTCGTCCGGCGTTGTCTCACCCGTTATCTCGCCCAACGCGCGAATCGCCTCGTCCAGATCGAGCGCGAGAAATTCTGGCGAGGCGTCGTAGTTTTCGAGAAGCCGGGTGACCGCTTGGTGACAATGCCGCAGACTATCTTCCTGATGAATGCGTGTAACGAGCCCCTGGCTGGGGGCCACGTTCGCGCCGCCTGTTAGCAGCCCGGCGACGGCCGACTCGAGGTCTTCGAGGCCGTACCCCAATGTCGAGGATACGCGGACGCTGGCCGCGAAGGCAACGCCGGGCTCTGCTGGTTCCGCGGCTGCGGGCAGGTCGGATTTGTTGCGCACGAGTACCATCGGTACATGGAGGTCGGCCAGCTCCTCCGCAAGCGACCGATCCAGCGCATCCAAAGGCACCGAGGAATCGACCACGAACAGAATCAGAGCCGACTGCCGCAGCGCGTTTCGCGCGGCCTCGACGCCAAGCTGCTCGATTTCGTCGTCCGTCGGCCGGAGCCCCGCGGTATCCGTCAAGCGAACGGGAATCCCGGCGATGTTGATCACTTCTTGCAACACATCGCGGGTCGTGCCTGCATGATGGGTGACAATGGCGCGGGCGTCGCGGAGAAGCGCGTTGAACAGGCTGGACTTCCCGACGTTGGGGCGCCCCGCAATCGCAACGGTCGCGCCTTCGCGGTAGAGTTTCCCCGCGGTAGCCGTATCCAGAAGCCGCCCGATTTCCCGCCGCGCCTCCCCGAGTTGCTCCTTAAGCTCGGGCGTCACGAGTTGGGGCATGTCTTGCTCGACAAAGTCCACCTCCGCTTCCACGAGGCTCTTGGCATGAACCAGCGTTTTGGAAATGGCATGAGTGGCTTGGCTCAGCGCACCGTTGGCCGCAGCCGCAGCCGATTGGAGGGCCGCGCGCGTCTGGGCTTGGATGCGGTCGATAACGGCCTCGGCCTGAACCAAATCGATGCGGCCGTTGAGGAAGGCTCGTTTCGTGAACTCGCCCGCCTGCGCGAGGCGCGCGCCATGTTCTATGACAAGCTGAAGAACCGCGTTGAGGGGGCCAGGACCACCGTGACAGTTTATCTCGACAACGTCTTCGCGGGTGTAACTGTGCGGCGCGCGCATGACGACGAGGAGGACTTCGTCAACCGCGGCGCCGTTCGAGCAGATTTCGCCGTGGTACAGTTGCCGACCGCCCTTCCGCACGTCACGGCCGCTAGAAGATTGAAACACCGATGCGGCTATTGCGGTCGAGCGGGATCCGCTGAGGCGCACGATGCCAATGCCGCTCTCCCCGGGCGGCGTCGAAATCGCCGCTATCGTGTCATCTGGAATCGTCCTGTTCACTGGAGAGGCTTTCCGTCTCCTCTACGTCGAACTCCACTTCTTCCGCGTCTTCCCAGTTGTTGCTTTCCCCATCGTCTTCGGCATTGTTCGGGACGATGATCACCCGGCGATGCAAGGAACTGCCCAAGCTGAAGGTCTGAATATCGTCGTCCTTCTCGAGGGTCAGATGTATAATGCGCCGCTCCTGAGGGTTGAGCGGCTTGACGCGCATGCTCCGGCCGGTGTCCTTTGCCTTTTGCGCGAGGCCGATGGCCATTTCCTCGAGGCTGGTGCGGTGGCGGGCCAGGTATCCTTCAACATCCACGACAATCCGGTCGAAGTTCTCACCCTCTTCGGTATTGCCGATCATGCGGTTCAAGAGAAGCTGCATGGCGCTCAAGTTGCGGCCTTTGCGGCCAATGAGAATCGCCGAGTCTTCCGAGGCGACATTGAGCAGAATGTCGCCCTCCGTGCGCAACTCGCTCGTCACGGTAGATTCCATGCCCATCTTGGCGATGACCTCTTGCAGCAATGCGGCGGCCGCGTTGCCCATCGCCGCCGCGGCTTCCGGATCCATGGGCGGACGTTCCTGCTTGCGCTCCGGGCGATCCCGGCGAGGTTGACGCTTCGGACGGGGCGCGCGTTCGGAATGAGGCCCCCGATCCCGTTTCTCGTTACGGCCGCGCCGCGGAGAAGAACCACGCCCCGAACTTTCGGAACCTTTCCCCTTGGCTTCCTTTGCGACGTCTACCTTGTAGGGCGCGCGGGCTTTCCTCGGACGCTTGCCTTCGCGCTGCTCCGAACGGTTTCCACGCCCCCCGCCGCGGGCTTGGCGGTCTTTGCGTGGCCCTCGCCCATCCTTGCGATTCGCTTGCCGCTCTCGGCGGGCAGGGCGCTCACTCTTCTCCCCGCTCTTCGGGCCGTCTTCGTCTCGCGAGCCCTTCTCGTCGTGCCCCCGGCTTTCTCGACGCGGCCCGCGATTCGGCCGCCCGCCCCGGCGGGGCTGTTCCTCGGGCAAGTCATCGGCGTGGAGGCGAACACGCACATCGCGCGCGCCGAAACCCAGTAGCCCTCGACTGCCTTCATCCAGAATCTCGATCTTCTCGATGTCGGAGAGTTCCAGCGCCAGTTCGCGAAGAGCCTCTTGGATGGCTTCCTCCCTGGTCTTAGCTGCTCCATCGGCTGTTTTCATATTTTCAATCGCTCCTTCATATTCCATTGAGCGCCGGCCACTGCCGGCAGGTTAGGCGAAGCGGCGTCCCGCGTGCGATTTTGCGCTGAAACGGGACGGACCATGCGGCCCTACGATTTCGATCTCTTCTTGCCGTGTTTCGCGGATTGCTTGTTCTTGACCTTAACGTTCTTTCTACCCTTCGTGTCCCCGTTACCGGATTCTTTCTTGCTGGCCGACTGTTGTTTCTTGACGCGCTTGGCCTCTTTTTCCATTTCTTTCTTTTTTGCCATGGCGTTGTCGTAGAAATTGCCGCGCTTCTTCTTAGCGGGCTTCTTCTTGATGGACTCCGCCGTCACTTCGTGCGTCACGCCCCTTACCAAGGCTTGTTGTGCCATGCCGAGAATGGTGCTGGTCAAAACGTACAGGTTGAGCGAAGACGCCAACGGATAACAGAAAATGGAAAACATGATGGGCATGACATTCATGATCATCTTTTGTTGCGGATTCTGGACACCGGGCTGGGGCATGACCTTCATGTTGAGAACCATAGCAGCCCCCATGAGCAGGGGCAGGATGTTGAAGTAATCGAGATACTGCCCGACCAGCGGCACATTCGCCATGAACGGCATGTGAAACAGGCGGTCTGGCCTGGATAAATCCTCAACCCACAGGAAGGGCTGGCCCCGCATCTCGTAGGTGTTCCAAAGCATGCGGTACAACGCGATAAAAACGGGCATTTGAATTAACATGGGAAAACAGCCGCCCATGGATTGGCGCCGCGCTCGCGGTACATCTCCATTGTCTTTCGACTGAGTTCCTGCTGATCGTCCTTGTACTTCTCCCGCAACGCCTCCACCTCCGGGGCGAGCGCTTGTATTTTCTTCATGCTGCGCGTGCTCTTAAGCGTCAAGGGAAGCATAACCATGCGCACGAGGACCGTCATCAGAATGATCGCGATTCCCCAGTTCGCGATGGTGTGATCGTGAAACCAGTGCATCAGGTTCAGCAGCATCTTCGCGAACGTATCTAACCATCCAAAGCCGGTCATGGTGAAGAACGTCAGCGCCGAGGAAAGCGTCGGCCATGCGGCGTCGAGGCTAGCCAGTTCCATGGGGCCAATGTAGAGGTCGAAGCCGTCTCGGCGCGACTGGCCTGGGGCGACTTCAAAACGAGGCGTGGCGAGGCCGAACTGGAAGCGCTCGTCGTTGCCTTCGAACCACGCGTCGGCGAGGGCGCGCTCCTCTCCCTCGGGTTTCATAGCCACCATGAAGTACTTGGTCTTGTAACCAGCCCACTCCGTCCGGAGGATAGGTGTCGCACCGGGGGACATGTCCACGGGCTGGATGAATTCGTTCTGAACCAAGCCGTCGATTTCCGTGCGCCAGATGAGGCGCGTCATCGGCTGGAACGAGTCTTCGTCGGTAACCAGGTTTGGAGCCCAGTTGAAAAGGTACGCAGGCGTTTCGTCCCATCCGAGCACGCGCATCTGCGAGGAATCGTTCGTGTATTCGACCTCCATGTGGACGACATGGGGATTGCCGGTCAGGGAGAAGATCTTGCGCAACGTGAACTTGTCGGGAACATCCAGAGTGAAGGTCACGCTTCTTCCGTCCGCATCGACTGCCGCGACAAACCGCCGAAAATTGAGCGCGTCACGAATCCCCTCGTCGCTAAAATCCAGCTCGAGCGGATACTCGGCCTCGGTGTCTAGAAGCTCGGGCCATTCGGGGACGACCTGGATCGAATTCTTGCCATTGTCCCCAAGCCGAAGCTCAGCCTCTTTGAGCCGCGCGCCGATCTTGGTAAAAGTCAGAACCATCAGGTCGTCGGAAATCGAGACGCTGTCTGACACCGGATCGGGATCCACAGGTATCGGAGGCAGCGATGCGGATTCGGAAGGAATCTGCTGGCCAGACGGAAGCTGCGCGGAAGGCGAAGGGGCGTTTTCGCTAAATGGATCGGATTCCGCCTGGCCGTAGGACGCGGAATCTTCGGTTGAATCAGCCGGGGGGGGGTGGACCGGTGGCGTCGTCGGATAGAAATAAAGCCACGCAAACACGAGCGCCGCCACCATGATGATGGCGCGCATCTGGTTGCGCCTCATGTCCTTATCTTGATCTTCATCCCACATCTTGGACTCCCAAGACGGCGGATGAGCCTACGCCGTAACGCGCCCGGCCCTCTACGGAACCGGGTCGTACCCTCCGCGATGGAAGGGTTGGCACCGCAACAAGCGGCGCACGGCCAACCAGGCGCCTGTGAGGCAGCCGCGTTTGCCGATAGCGTCGATGGCGTATTGTGAGCAGGATGGGCTGAACCGGCAATTAGCGCCGAGGAGTGGCGAAAGGCTGATCTGATACAAGCGTACGAACGCTATCAACACCTTACTCACTCAGCACACCTCCCCTTCGGAAGAGCTGGCCTATGGCTTTCTCGCACTCGTGGTAGTCAAGCGTCGCGGCTTTGGGCCGCGCGTTCATCACGATGGTCACATCGTCTACCAGGCGATTTCGGTGGGTTCGGTAAATTTCGCGAAGGTACCGCTTCACGCGGTTTCGCACCACGGCCCCGCCGACCTTCTTCGAGACGGCCATTCCAAACTTGCGCCCTAATCCTTGCCGCCGGAGCACGTAGCAGTTAAACGCTGGCCCAACCGTCTTCTCCCCGTTCCTGTACACGTACAGATACTCGCGACGTTGGGTAACGCGCTCCCGCTTGGGAAACGATTCCGTGCCCGGCAATTCAGGCTCACCACCTTATAACTGTGTAATGGGCCGCTCACGCGGACCTGTTTGAGAATTACGGACCATCTTCACAGGATGGCCCGCGAATGTTCGCGTTAGGCCGAAAGGCGTTTGCGGCCTTTAAGACGGCGGCGGCGGATTACGTTCCGGCCTCCCGCCGATGACATGCGCGCGCGGAAACCATGGTTCCGTTTACGTTTGATGTTCGAGGGCTGAAATGTCCTCTTCACAATACTCTCCTTCGATTTGGTAATATCATTGCCAACGGCAATGGAACGGTTGCTGCTTGTGAGGCGGGATTGGATAGCTCGAATCGAGCGCGATCCATCGTTCACGGGCAAATCATAGCGAAATCCGATGATTGAGTCAAACGGGTCTCCGGGAGGGGGGAACTTTATGGCGTCGGGCTTGTGCGCCCAAAGCTCGCCGGATATACTCCCTTAAGGGAAGCCGTGTGTTTCGGAGCGACGAGGTGTCCATAGTTACGCAAGCCCATCTAGACCGGATTCCGTTGGGGGCCTCAGAACAGGAGGTGGTGGGTATCATGGGAACGCCGCCGACCGCCCGCACCGAGGGTGTACATGGACCGGGCGCGGTTCCACGAGTACAAGCCCAATGGCTTAACAGCGACCTATCCGGCGCGCAATTCATATTCCTCAATCGCAAACTGTGGCAAGTAAAGCAAACCGATATCCCTTAGCCCGAGTCGACCCCTCCATCGCCAACCTGTCGACCCTCGCCGCCCGCCGCCTTCGTTTTTCCGCGCCTGCGCCGTCTGGATTTCTGACGGCGGATCTTTTCTTGCCGAAGGGATTCTGGGCTTTGTGCACCGAGTGTCCTTTGTTCGATTAACTCGCACATGCGGCGGCGCGCGTAGAAACGGTTAAGCGATTGAGACCGGGCCTTCTGCATCTTCACCTCGAGGCCCGTCGGGCCGTGCATGAGATAGACACAGGTGGCGGTCCGGTTGACCTTCTGCCCACCGGGGCCACCGGACCGGATGAACCGCTCTTCGATGTCTTTTTCGCGGAGCCCACATGAGCCCATCCGCTCAGCGAGCGCTTTCTCCTTCTGGGGCGTGACTCCGAATCGTGGCATGGGCGGGCTAGCTCATCGAGCCGATCATGCAATGGCCGCAGTTGCCGTAGCCTTGCCTGTAGGCCGTCGAGAGCATGAGGAATGGTGTATCGTGCCCGGCTGCGATGATCTTGTCGATCTGGCAAGCGGGTTGCTTGTGGTCGAAATCGTGGACCTCCTTGGAGCGGGTGTTGCCCAAAAACTGCTGCGTCTCCATATGTCCCGCTGTTTGCCAGGGCATGTTCAATCCTCTTCGGTTGGTGACTTTCCGCTCTACAGTAGCAAATACGCGCGCCCAATGCGACGGCGTCACGGAACGCAGCGGGATGCAGCTCTTTCCATTGCTAACGTTTGACCTCGTTTGCTACGCTGGCCAATATCTTTAAGGAGACTCTCAGATATGCTACTTCGCCTCGCTACATTTTCAACTACTCTCGCTTTTGCCATCACAGTCCACGGCGAGGGCCGCGTGGTCATTCTGGGCTTTGACGGGGTGGATCCGGCGATTGCCGATTCCATGATAGAGGCGGGCGAATTGCCAAACCTCGACGCGCTGCGCAAACAGGGAAGCTACGTCAAGTTAGGGTCGAGCAATCCGCCTCAGTCACCCACGGCTTGGTCGTCCTTTGCAACCGGCAAACACCCAGGCAATCACGGCGTCTACGACTTCCTGAGGCGGATCCCCTCGCGCTACATGCCGCGTGTGGGCTTCGGCAGCCCCACGGCGCTTGGCCTCGCAGCCGACGGCTCACTCGAAAAGGCCCCGGGATTTAATTCGGTTCGCAAAGGTGAAAGTTTCTGGAAGGTTGCCAACGAACAGGGCGCGAAGGTCAAAGTCTTGGCCGTCCCCTTCTCGTTTCCGGTCGATGAGTTGGAGGACAGTTGCATGCTGAGCGGCCTGGGCGTTCCCGATCTGCGCGGGACTACGAGCACCTACTTCCTTATGTCCGACGAATTCGACAAGCAGCAACAGCTCGCCGGTGGCGTGAAACTGCCGCTCAAGTTTGACGGGGCGAGGGCAACGGTAAACGTGGAGGGCCTGAAGAATCCGAAGACCAAGCAATACGTCTCGTTGCCCGTATCGGTCACCGCAGACCGCGCGGCAAGATCGGTGGAAGTGAAGATTCCATTCCAATCGGTTACGCTGAAAGAAGGCGAATGGTCCGAGTGGCTCGAATGGTGCTTCGACGTGACGCCGAAATACAAGGCCCACGCCGTCAGCCGCATCCATGTCCTCGAGGCGGGCAAGACGGTGCGGCTCTACATGACGTGCCTCCAATTCCATCCGGAGAAGCAGTACATTCCCTTCACGAACCCGGAATCGTACGGTAAGGACTTGCTTGATCGGTACGGCTTCTTCAAGACCATCGGCTGGATCTACGATACGAAGGCCCTCCAACAGGACGCGATAACGGAAGACCTCTTCTTGGAAGATGTGCGTAACACAATGGCTTGGCGCGAGGCCCTCACGCTCGACGAAATCGAACGGGGCGAATTCGACTTGCTCGTATCGGCGTGGACCGGCACGGACCGCGTCAGTCACCTCTTCTGGCATTACCGCGACAAGGAACACCCGATGTACAACGCCGAAGGCGCTGCCAAGTACGGTAAGGCCGTGGAAGATACCTATAAGCGAATGGACGAAACCGTGGGAAAAGCGATGGGAAAACTCAACGACGACGACCTGCTCCTGGTCATGTCCGACCACGGATTCCACGGTTTCCGCCGGGCCTTCAATGTCAACACCTGGCTCGTGCGCAACGGCTACCTCGCCGTGCGCGGCAAATCGAACGCGGAGACAGCGACCAATCCGAAGCGCTTCCTGCTAGGATACGACTGGTCAAAATCGCAAGCCTACGGCCTCGGCCTTGGCAGCATCTTCCTCAACCTGCGCGGCCGCGAGGGGAAGGGGATCGTAGAACGTAAGCAAGCGGATGGCCTCATCCAAGAGATCCGCGAAAAGCTGTTGCAGGTCACCGACCCCGAAAGCGGCGCGAAGGTGTTCAGCGAAATCTACACGCGCGACGAATACAAAGGCATCGCAGAAGGCGACGCCCCCGACCTGCAACTCGGTTTCGCCGAAGGCTACCAGGCCGACAAAGAGGGGGCCGTAGGCATGGCCGGCCCCAACCTGTTTTCCGACAACATGGACAAATGGAGCGGAGATCACGCCGCCTCGGATACCGCTACGACGCCGGGCATACTCTTCTCGAACAAGGCGCTGACAAAGAATGCGCCTCACCTGGTCGACATCAGCGCGACGGCGTTGAGTTATCTTGGGAAGATCGCGCCGGACGATCTTGAGGGAGAGCCGTTGCTGTAAACATCACGACCCTAGAATTTTGCGGAAATCATGGCAGGGGATACTTCCATGGACCAAGATGGAATTGAAGCGGATCGCGATGAGCGCCCTGAATGCTATTCCTGCGGCGACTGTTCGAAGCCGCTAGAAGAATGGGACGTGAAGTGTCCGAGGTGCGGACACCGAAACATTTTCACTACAGTGGGTTGTCGCTCGATCCGCTCTCAAATCAAACAGAGCTTAACATTTGGTGGAAGCTATTCAAGCTTTCGCATCGAAACCTGACAATAGGCTTAGTTCCCGGCGTGATCGCCCTTTTATGGAAAGGCCGCGAGTTCAATAGCGACGACGGGTTTTCCTTTCTTCTCTTGCCATTCGCGATCGTCTATTTGACGGCGTTTCTTTACGCATTTGGTCACGTCGTACAGACCCGGACCGGTCGGGGGCTGCGCTACTTCTTCGTTTGTTCCGCAGTGGCAGTCTTGGTTTTGTTCGCCGGGTTGTCCTTGGTATTCAGTATAGGGAAATAGCGTTTCCGTTCTGGTTCCCACTTTTCTCCGTGGGGATGCGGATGAAAAGAGACGCGCGAGAAATGGCTATCCATGCAGGCTGTAGCCACACAATGGTCCTGGAGGGGGTATCACCGTGAACAGCAAACAGATTGGAAGCGAGTCGAATACAGATTGGCAACGCGTCTGCCATAAGTGCTCCACCGCCCTAGAACCAAACGAAGAAGAGTGCCCGAAGTGTGGCGCTAGGGTCATTGATATCGAATCGCGGATCCATTTTGTACACGGCAAGAAAAGTCCCGAAGAGAAACGGACGCTTCGAAAAAAATGACCTGGTATACGTTGGATTTTCTGTGCGGCATCTACGTAAGGTGCTTCCTCCTTAGTGTTCCCGGTGTCATCTACTTTATGCTCAGAAAAGTCGACCCTCAATGGTATAGGATCCATGATCTCAGTTTCTGGGTATTCGGCTACTCGAAGCTGGCCCTTATCGGGATGTTTGCATTGTTTCGAATCGAGAGCGTTGCGAGCGATTATCGTTTCGGCCGAATGAAGAAGTGATTCTATCCGGACTCGTGGCCATCCACGAACAAGTATTGCTCGCGCCACTCGGACTGAATGACCGGCTGCCGTAAGGGCGGCTCATTTGCCAGCGCAGGCATCGGTCAAAATCGATTCGAACTGCCGCGCACAGAGAGACGGCTCATGCTTGGCAATCGCAGTCGCCCGCGCCCGATCGCCCAGGTCTCGCCGAAATCCGGCATCTCTCATCAACCGGAGAATCGCCTTCGCGAAAGCCTCCGCGTCGTCGTCCTCGACGATCAAACCGTCGTGCCTATCGGTAAGCGGATGCGCGGCGCTCCGGCAAGACACAATAGCGCATCCCGCCGCCATCGCGTTCAGCAGCTTAATCGGATACCCCGACCACGATACGCGCGGACACACGAACACGCAATCCCGCCGGAGCGTCCACTTCAACGCGGCGAAATCGGGCGTAGGGGTAACCGTCGCCCAAGGCAAGTCCCGCAGAGTATCCGTCGCGATCTGCAGTTCGGCGTCGGGGAGCGCTTCGCGAACAATCGCCATCGCTCGGCGCAGCAAATCCAAGTTCTGGTAAGCGTCCAGGTTCCCCGTATAGAGTACCGGCGGAGTTTCCCCTCGATGCTCGCAAATCTCGAACTCGCTGACATCCACAGAGGGCGGAATGACCTCAATCGCATCCCGCGCGCATCCAGAATCCGCCAAGTACTGCGCCAGTCGCTCATGGGGGACAATGATCCGGCCGGCCTTCCGCGGAAACGTCCTATCCAGCCAACCGCCAAACCGCGCCGCCGCCGACTTCGCACGAAAGTAGTAGGGCAACTCGTCCGCCATGGCGTTGTGCGCGTGATAGACGATAGGCCGCGTTCCCGCCGCCAGCGCCACCAGGAGCCCTTCATAGTTGTGCGCATTGACGACATCCACGCCGTGCCGCCGTACAACTTTCCGGAGCGTCCGGACGAGCAGCGCATCGAGAACCGGCTTTCCAATGGAAGGCCCAGGCTTCATCCTCGCCGCTCCGGGAAGACGGGGACACCGATGGATCGTAAGCCCCCGCCGCTCCTCCCCCTCGCCGTGGCCATACACGACCAGCCGGACATCATGCCCCAACGCTGCCAAGTTCGCCGCCGTTTCCGAGAGATACACTTGCGAACCCTGCGGCACGGGAAATGGACACGCGCCCACGACGGCCATGTTCAACCGGCGTCCGCCCTTCACTCGAAATAGCCCAGGCCTCGCAATCGCTCCGCGACGACCGCCTCCTGTTCCGGCGTGTACGGTTCGGGCGTGGAGGAAAGCGCTTCGCCATCACGCCGCGCAGCGCCATCCAACAGACTTGCGCCTTCAACCGGTGGCGCAGCCACATTGAGCGCGGAGTACACCGTAGGCGCTACATCCAAGAGCGACATCCGCTCCCGGCTTGTGGCCTCGGAGAGAAAGAAGACGCCCGTCGGACGGTGGTTGCCGTTCATGCCCCGTTCCTTGCCGCCCAAATATTCATACGCCTCCGCTTGCCGCAACGGCGCGCCGCCCCGAGAACGCAAACACGAATACGAGTAGCCATCGTCCAGCGCAAGCTCCAAAACGATATCGGGCGCGCGTTCCACATGCGCTCCGGCATACAACTCCTCCCGCCGCCACGCCTTGCGCACGGGTTCCCACGCTTCGAGGCGCGCGCACAGGTCCCGGCAGAAGGATTCGTAATCCGCGGGCTCGACTTGGCCCGACGGTTCACGCCCCTTCAGGTTTACCCGAACCGACGGGAAGTAATTTAGTTCTTCCGACCAAGCCCGCGTCGCGGTCCAATCAATTCCGCCAAAACGCGAATGGCTCTCCGCGCGCACCGCCAACGGCTTCAAACGCCGAAAAATGGCCCCGCGCCACGACGCCGACGTGAACCGCATGGCCGTCTTCTTCGCCACACTATCCCCAGTTGAGTCTAATCGAAGATACCCTGTCTCAGCCAGCCAATTATTCAGATGGACGATACCCGTGCCCGCGCCCCCGAACCCGTGATCGGACACCACACCGACAACGACATTCTCTCCAGCCTCGTAGACTAACGTCCCCACCGCCGCGTCCAGCCGTTCGTACACTTTTTGAATCGCGTCTGCATGGCCCGGTCGGTGGCGAGGCGATTCCGGATCGTGAAACATCCAAAAATGATGAGACACGGTGTCGCTCTCGCCGAACACAACCATGAAAAAATCCCACGGCTCCCTGCGCAGAAAGTCAACCGCGATCCGTTCCTTCGCGGCCACGCCATCGAGCAACTTAGCCAGCGCCATGCCGTGCCATCCGGGGCCGATCTTCGACTCCTGAAAATCCGCAAACCGCCAGTCCTTCACGGAGTCGAATTCCGATTTCGGATACACAAACGACGTATCCACCGAAGTACAGACCGGCGAATCGAATCCCGAGACTATTACCCCGTTGACCGCCTGCGGCGGGTACGTTCCCGGCACGCCCAACACACAGACGCGCTTCCCCGCCGTCGACAACACCTCCCAAAGCGCCGGAGCCGCGCGGTACGTGCCATTCACAAACTCTAGCGCATACTCGCCCTGTTTCATAGCCGTAAAATCGAAAATCCCGTGTGCCCCCGGATTCACCCCTGTAACGCAACTAGTCCAAGCGGGAAAAGTCGCGTGAGGAACCGTACTGTCGCAAGGAAGATACGCTCCACGCTCACGAAGAGACGCCAGATTCGGCAGTCGGCCCACGTCTATCCAACGCGAGACGAGCGAAGGCTCGGCGCCATCGAGACCGATGAGAAGAAAACGAGGCATGACCAGATTGTACTTGTTCGAGCGTAGCGGAAAAAGGAAGCAGCGTACATACTTTCGCGGACCCCTGCGGCCGGCGAGCGCCGTCAGTCAGCTCTGAGTAACCAACGAATAGGCCAGCTTAGCCGCGATCGCGACCAGCATCACACCCATCACGATACGGCGGCGCTTCAGACTGAGCCGATGGTTGACACTCCGCCCGATTGGAGTGGCCGCCATTGCCCCCAGAAATACTAGCGGCGCCAACGACACGTTAACCATCCCATGCGTCCACGCCATCCCCACCGCGGATGGCTCGGCCAGCAAATGGCCCAACACGCCCGCCGCGCAAGTCGAGATCATCACCGTATTGGAAAGCGCGACCACCCGTTCGTTGGAAACGATCCCCGCCCATAACGCGAAGGGAACCAGAACAGCTCCCCCACCCGTGCCCGTTCCCCCCGCGGCCAACCCGGTCAGAAATCCGATGAGAATCGAAAGAGCGCGCTGTTTGTGCACTTCGCCCTCCGGCACGGCGCGTGGTTGCAGCAGAAACGACCGCGTAGCCGCGAAGGTCAACAACCCCACAAAGATCCAGGTCACCGCCTCTTTCGACATGTGGCTGGTCGCTACGCTGCCGAGAAGACTCCCCGTAACCGACCCCATCGACAGCAGAACGATCACATCGCCTGGGCTTTTCATCGCGCTGCGATTCATACGCCACGCGTTAAAGGAGGCCACCATCGTAATCACGAACAGGCTGGAACCCTTCGCCGTATTGATGTCCATCCCATCTACAAACCAAACGAAGGCCGGGACCATCAGTACGCCACCCCCAACTCCGAGCGCCGAGCTCATCACACCCACACCCGTCCCCACGAGCAACCACTGGGCAACTAAGAAGAAGACTTCCATAGCGAATCAACTATCCGTAAGGAGAACCCCCCTTCCAAGGGAGGAGTTTGGAAAGGGTCAAGCCTCCACAACAACCAAACACTTCAGGCCGACAGAACAGAACGGCAATCTACCTAACCGACATTTCCCATATGGGCGCCCGTGACCACCACGGGCACGTTATTGAGCTTTGTAGAGACACATACTGACGAGTTCAAGACGGGTTTTGCTG
>PVBE012734565.1_pt1 | contig 14259 bp, 11 predicted proteins | sample 1631181 | NCBI WGS metagenome assembly PVBE01 (sample SAMN08397723, study PRJNA350692) | Marine metagenome, whole genome shotgun sequencing project. | isolation source: water | place: Pacific Ocean | collected 2012-04
CTCCGAGACCGACGCCGACGGCCACGTGACGCGCTACGCCTACGACGATGACGGCAACCAGACCGCCGTGACGGACCCCGAGGGCCGGCGCTGGGAGTTCGTGTACGACGAGTTCGCGCGCACGACCGACTACACCAACCCGGCGGGCGACACGGTGCACGTCGACTACGACCTGCGCGGGCGGATGACGCGGGTGGAGAACGCCGAGGGCGACGCCATCACGTTGGTGTACGCCGAGGGGCGGCGCCGCTCGCAGACCGACGCGGCCGGCAACGAGTTCACCTACACCTACGACCAGGCTGGCAACCTCATCGAGGTGGCCGGGCCCGAGGGCTTCGTACGGCGCTACGAGTACGACGCGATCGGCCGTATCACCCGGATCACCGAGCCGGGCGGGGGCGAGCAGACCGTCACGTGGGACGCGGTCGGGCGCCTCGCGGCGTTCACCAATCGCGAGGGCGAGCGCTACACCTTCGAGCGCGACTCGATGGGGCGGCTGGCGTCGCTGACCGACCCGACCGGCGCTGCCACCCGCTACGAATACGAGCCGCGCGGACAAGCGAGCCGCATCGTCGACGCGCTCGGCGGGGTGACCCTCTACGCGTACGACGAAGGCGGCAACCTCGCGTCGACCACGGACGCGAATGGGCACGTGCGCAGCTACGAGTACGACGACCTCGACCAGGTGAGCGCGTGCATCGACGCGGCCGGCGGGCGCACCGAGTTCACCTTCGACTCCAATGGCCGACTGCTCGCGCGGACCGACGCTGAGGGCGACCAGACGCTCTACTCGTATGACGACTCGGGGCTCCCGACCTCGGTCCGCTACGACAACGGCGACGAATACACGCGCACCTACGACCAGGTCCGGCGCGTGTCGCGAAGCACCGATCCGACCGGGGTGACACGCTACGGGTACGACGGCGACGGGCGCATGGTCCGAACCGAGAGCCCGGAGGGCGTGGTCGTCGACTACACGTACGGCCCGCGCGGGAAACGAGCGACGCGGACCATCCCCGGCGACGTCGAGACGGAGTACGGCTTCGACCGCTTTGGCATCCTCGCGAGCGTCGGCCCGGTCAACCTCGGGCGCGACCTGCAGGGCAACGTCGTCCGGGTCGAGTACCCGGGCGGCGCGGTGGCGACGTACAGCTACGACGCCGCGGACCGGGTCACCGGCTTCGAACTGCGGGACGCGGACGACGAGGTGCTGCTCGGCGAGGCGCTGACCCTCGACGGGCGTGGGCGGCCGACCGGCATCGAGTGGCACGACGGGCGCACCTTGACCCTGACGTACGACGCGACCGGGCGGCTGACGGAGAGCGTACGGCGGGACGCGGGCGGCGCGGAGACGCACCGGCGCGCGTACGCATACGACGCCGTGGGCAACCGCCTGGGCGACGGCGTGGCCTACGACGACGCCGACCGGCTGCTGCGCGACGGGACCCACGACTACACCTGGGACGCGAACGGCAACCTCGTGGAGCGCGTACGCCGCGAGGACGACCGCACCGAGACCTTCGGCTACGACGGGGAGCGACGGCTGGTCAGCTACACCGACGGCGAGGTCGATGTCGCGTACGCGTACAACACGCTGGGCCAGATGGTGGCGCGCACCGTCGACGGCCAGGTCACGCACTACGTCTACGACTTTGCCGAGATCGCGCTCGAGCTGGACGCAGACGGAGACGTGGTCGCGGAGTATCTGCACGCCGAACGCTTCGACGACGCGCTGCTGATGCGCCGCGGCGGCAACGAGTACGGCTATGTGCTCAACACGCGCGGCGACGTGGTGGGCCTGGTAGAGGATGGCGACCTCGTGCAGCGCTACGAGTACGACGACTTCGGAGGACTGCTGCTCGAGGAGGGCGAAGTCGAAAACCCGCTGCGCTTCCAGGCCCGGCCGCACCAGCCGTGGGGCGACCTCTACGACTTCCGCGCCCGCGTCTACGACCCGAATACCGGGCGCTTCCTGCAAGTCGATCCGCTCAAGGGCAACCGGATGGCGCCACAGACGCAGCACCCCTACATCTACGCGCGGCTCAACCCGTACCTGCTGCGCGATCCAACCGGACGCGCGACGGCCATCGAGTACAGCTTCCTCTCGAGCCGCTTCGTCACTGGGAGCGCCGGCGCCGAGGCGCCGAATATGTACGAGTACATGGGCTCCTTCATCGGCTTCTTCCACGGCTTCGGCACCACCGCGATCGTGTTCCTCGCGAACATCCTCGAGATCGCCAGCAGCGGCGGCGACATCCGCGCCGAGTGGGGCACGGCCATCAGCAAGACGAAGGCGAAGATGGATGAGATCGCCGGTGCGCTCGAAGGGATCAGCGGGCTCGACGACAGCGGCTTCGCCGGGGCCTTCGTCAACGGCGCGAGCTTCAAGGTCGGCATCAAGATCACGGTCAAACCGGGCTTCAGCCCGCCCCCGCCGGTCAAGGTCGGCTTGAAGCTGCTGGGCGGACCGCCCACCTCGAAGAGCCAGGAGCTGTCGATCGAGAAGAGCGCGGGCGGCTTCAAGTCGGGCGTGGCCAACTACCTCGACTTCCTGGGCCAGATCGCGCCTCAGTAGGCTTCTGGACTGGATGCACGGCCTGAACACACCTCTGGGCACGCGCGTGGGACGACTCCTGCTGCTGGCGCTACTGCTACCGGCCTGCGACAGCGGGGGCGGCGCCGTATCCGATGCGGAGCCGAGAGCCCAGGACGCTGCGATCGTCGTGGATGGGATGCCCCCAGCGCCCGATCCCGACATGGCGGTGTGCGAGCCCAACGCCTGCGGAGTCTGTGGTGCGGCGCCCGTCGAGCGCTGCAACGGGGGCGACGACGACTGCGACGGGGAAATCGACGAGGGCGTGCTCAACGCGTGCGGGGGCTGTGGGCCGGTCCCGGTCGAGGTCTGAAACGGGACGGACGACGATTGCGACGGGGCCACCGACGAAGGTGTGGTCAACGCCTGCGGCGCGTGCGGCGAGACCCCCGCCGAGCAGTTCAACGAGGTCGACGACGACTGCGACGGCGAGACGGACGAGGGCGTGCGCAACGCGTGCGGCGGCTGCGGCGCGGTCGCAGTCGAGGTGTGCAACGAAGCGGACGACGACTGTGACGGGGCCACCGACGAGGAGGTGGTCAACGCCTGCGGTACGTGCGGCCCCGAGCCCGAAGAGGTGTGCAACGAGATCGACGACGACTGCGATGGCGACACCGACGAAGGCGTCGACAACGCGTGCGGCGGTTGCGGCGAGCCGCCGCCCGAGGTGTGCAACCGGGTGGACGACGATTGCGATGGGGCCACCGACGAAGGCGTGGTCAACGCCTGCGGCGCGTGCGGGGCGCTATCGCCCGAGACGTGCAACGGGGCGGACGACGATTGCGACGGCGAGACCGACGAGGACCTCGACCCCGACGCCCTCCCCATCGAGCAATGTGACGGCCGCGACAACGACTGTGACGGCGCGGTGGACGAGCACCTGCGCAACGCGTGCGGCGACTGCGGACCCATCCCCGCGGAGGTCTGCAACGGTGAAGACGACGACTGCGACGGCCAGAGCGACGAGGCGGTCACCAACGCGTGTGGCGAGTGCGGAGAGCCGCCGGTCGAGGTCTGCAACGCGCGCGACGACGACTGTGACGGGGCGGTCGACGAGGGGCAGCTGAACGCGTGCGGCGCCTGCGGCGATGTGCCGGAGGAGACCTGCAACGGCGAAGACGACGACTGTGACGGCACCCTCGACGAGGGTTTCGTGTTCAACGCGTGTGGGCGATGCGGGCCGCCGCCCGCCGAAGAGTGCAACCAGCTGGACGACGATTGCGACGGCGCCACGGACGAGGGCTTCGAACTCAACGCGTGTGGCGGTTGCGGCCCGGCGCCCGACGAGGTCTGCAACGGCGAGGACGAGGACTGCGACGACTTCGTCGACGAGGACTTCGACCTGCGGAGCGACGTCGAAAACTGTGGCGGGTGCGACGTGGTGTGCTCGCGCAACAACGCGGTGCCAGCGTGCCTCGCCGGGCGCTGTGCGGTGTTCCAATGCGCGGAGGGCTTCATCGACGAGGACCTGGACGCGGCCACCGGTTGCGAGCGCAGGCTCCCGCCCGTCCCGACCGTGTGGGTGGACGCTGCGGCGGGTGAGGATTCGATCTCTCGGCGGTCCGCCGCGTCCACCTCGAGCGGGTCGAGGTGCGCGACATCAACGGCGGCCGCGCGCCGGTCGGAGTGCGGACCTCGGGGGCGCGTGCGAATGGCGTCTCGATTCGAGACTGCGACCGCGTCGAGGCGTACGACGTCCGCATCCGCCGGATCGAAGGTGGCGGTGGTTTCTCGCGGGGCATCGCCCGCGGGCTCGCGGCCTTCGAGAGCAGCCCGCTGACCATCGAGCGCGCGCTCGTCGACGACATGGGCGGCGCGGCGTTCTACTTCGGCGCGGGCACCGACCTGGTCGAGCTGGCTCATCTGACCGTGCACGACGTCCGCGCTGGCATCGAGGTGGAGGAGGCCCCGGTCGACCTCTTCGCCGTGCGCGACAGCGTCTTCGCGCGGGTCCAGGACACCGCGCTCCAGAACCACGAGGCGAACAACGCGCTCGAGGTGGGCTACAGCGCGTTTGACCGGGTGGGCGAAGTGCAGGTCGGCCCGGTCGTGCTCGGCGAAGGCATCCTCGAAGGGGACGACGCGCGCTGCCTCGACCGGGACGCAGAGCTGGCGCTGGCCGAGGACTCGGCGTGTGTCGACGCCGGGACGCCGGGCGATGCGTTCTGCGGTGAAGAGCCCGGTGGCGATGCATGCCGCGCGGACCTGGGGCACCTCGGCGGGACCGCCGACGCCCAGGCGCGTTGAGGCTTCACCCCCGGCACCCGTCGAAAACAACGACCTCGACTTCCTGACCCGGATCGCGCCCCAATGGCACCGCATTGGCACGCGTCTGCCCTCGTTGCGAACAGGCTCCTCCCGACGGCGCCACGCGCTGCCCGCTCCACGACCTCTACGCCGTCGAGCCCCACGAGCTCGAACACCGCGCCCAGTCGCCGCTGCTCGGGCGCGTCGTCGGTGACCGCTACGCCCTGCTCGGCTTCCTCGGCGTCGGCGGGATGGGGGTCGTGTACCGGGCCGCGCAGCTCCCGATCCGGCGTCCGGTCGCGCTGAAGGTCCTCAACCCGGAGTACTCGCGCACCGAGGAGATCCGGCGTCGCTTCGAGCACGAGGCGCGGGCGATGTCGCGCCTCGAGAGCGTGCACACGGTGACGCTCTACGACTACGGCGTGGACCCCATCATCGGGGCCTTCATGGTGATGGAGCTCGTCGAGGGCGAGAGCCTGGCCGGCCGCCTCGACCGCACCGAGACCCTGGCACCGTCGCGGGTCGCCGACGTCATCGACGGGGTCGCCCGGGCGCTGCAGGAGGCGCACGAGAAGGGCATCGTCCACCGCGACATCAAGCCCGGGAACATCCTGCTGGCCCGCACCCCGGAGGGAGAGCCGCTCGCGAAGGTGATCGACTTCGGCATCGCCCGCATCGACGACGCCACGCGCACCAAGACGGGCCTCGCGGCCGGCACGCCCGAGTACATGGCCCCCGAGCAATGTGACCCCAACCGCGCCGTTCAAGCGGACGCGCGCACGGACGTCTATGCCTTGGCGTCGACCGCGTACACCTCGCTCTGCGGTCACCCACCGTTCGAGTCGGAGCGCCCGCTCTCGATCCTGATGATGAAGCTGCGCCAGCAGCCCCCGCCGCTGCCGCGCGAGATTGGGCTGCAACGTCTCGACCGCGCGCTGCAGCGAGGGATGGCGCGCAAACCCGACGACCGTCCGGGGGACGCGGTCACCTTCGCCAACGAGTTTCGCGCGGCGCTGTCGGGGGTCCTGCACGAACGCGGAGGCGGCTTCTTCCTCGGCATCGGCCTGGGCTCGGCGGTCGCGCTCGTCCTGCTCGTCTCGCTGTGGTTCTGGTTCGCCGGCGACCCGGAGCCCGCGCCGGCCCCGGAGGCGCCAGCCGCCGCGGTGTCCACCCAGGTCGACGCGCACGCGCAGCCGGTGGTGGTTCAGGACGCGGCGGTCCCGGATGCCGCGGTCCCGGACGCGTCTCCTCCCGACGTGGCGGTGCCCGACGCAGCGCCCCCGGACGCATCGGTGCCCGACGCCGCGACCCCGGACGCAGCGGTTCCGGACGCCGCGCCGCCCGATGTCGCAGGGCGGCGCGCGATGGTCATCACCGCCGCAGAGCTCGAGGCCACGCCAGAGCCGATGATGCATCTCGCCACCACCCCCGGCGCCACCGTCCGCGTCGACGGCGTCGTGGCCGGAGTCGCAGACAAAGAGACGGGCGCCCTCGCCTTCGCCCTCGATCCGTCGCAGGCCCACGAGATCCGCATCGAGAAGACGGGACACCACCCCGAGGTCTTCGAGGTCCCGACCGAGACCTGGAACAGCGGGGTCGCGCCCAGCCGCGCGGTCGATCTCGAGCAGAAGAAGAAGCGCCGCCAGGCCCTCGAGCTCGGCCGCCCGCGCATCGACGGGGCGTGCGACCGCCGCAAGGTGTGGAAGGCGATCCGCCGCCGTCGCGGCGCCATGAAGGCCTGCTACGACAAGTGGCGCCGCCGCTCGGGGCGCCGCGAAGCCCGCGCCACGCTCACCTGGGGCATCGACGTGAAGGGCGGCACCGTCAACGGCGACATCGTCAAGACGAGCCTCGGCGACCGCGACGCCGAGCGGTGCTTCCGCGGCACGCTCCAGAGCGCCCGCTTCCCGAAGCCGAAGGCCGGCACCTGCCAGGTGCGAATGCGCGTGACGTTGCGGGTGCGGTAGGCGCGGTGGGACGATGCGCCCATGACATTGCGCATCCTCCCGCTGTTCGCGCTCCTCCTGTTGGGCGCGCTCCCGCCGTTGTCGACGGACGACCTCAAGACCGACGCCTCCCTCGTGGTGGTGGTCGAGGTGCTCCAGGTCTTCGACCGCGTGCACCGCCGTGACGGCACCTCCACCGACCATCGCTACCTGATCGAGGTGAAGGTGAAGTCCGTCGAGAAGGGCGATGGCGCCAGGCCGGACATGCTGCTCTACGCCCGCGCCTGGCAGCCCGCCAAGCGACCGGAAGGCTGGACGGGCCCGCAAGGGCAGAACGTGGTGCCCGGCCCCGGCGACGTGGTGCGCTTCTACTTGAGGCGCGCGAAAGATGGCGGCCTGAGCCTGCTGTCACCCAACGGCGTCGAGCCGATGAAGTGAAACTTTGACGCGCACCTGAACCTACACCACCCTACAGATGTCATTCAACGGTTCAGCAAGGAGGCGCGTCATGCGCGAGCGCCGCATCGATCAACGCATTCCGTTCACCGGCCGGGTCTTCGAACTCACGTGTGGGGGTCAGATCCCCTGCGGCTCCGTCAACATCGGCGAGGGCGGCGTCTACATCCGTCGCTACGAGGGCGGCGTCCTGCTCGACGGAGAGCACGTCTGGCTCGAGCTGCAGCTGCCCGGCAACGAGAGCCGCCCCATCTGGGCGCACGGCCAGGTCGTCGAGCAGGTTTGCGAGACCTTCCACGACGCGGCCGCCATCCGCTTCAAGGGCATGCCCGACCGGGACCGTGAGCGCCTTCGGCGGTTCGTCGCCGCCGCCTGATCACGGAGCGGCGCGCTCCTCCCCTCGCACGGGTTGCCCCGGCCCGGCTCCCTGACGGACTGTGTGCGAGAGCATCTTTGGGAGGGAGCGATGCGCATCCACCCGTGGCCCCTCGTCGGGCTGCTCCTCGCCGCGTGTGTCAACGACAGCAAGCCGCAGGACGACCCGATCGTCGTCGTCGAAACCGACGGAGGCGACACCACCGACGGTGGCGACCACGACGGCGAGACCGACGCGCTCGGCGGCGGGGTGGACGACGGCGCTGACGACGAAGTCGCAGACGCATCCGACGCCACCGTGGGCGACCTCGGGCCCGATGCGTTCGGTGGACCGTGGCCGGTCGATGACTGCGAGGACGCCTGCCAGCGATACGTCGATTGTGAGCGCGTCGAGGCCGTCTTTGGCAGCGAGCAGGGGTGTCTTCAGGCCTGCGAGGCCGCGTCCTTCCTCAGCCCGCCCGAAGACTTCTTCGATTGCGTCAGCGTCGAGCAATGCGGCCTGCTCCATCTCTGCAACCTCCCGGTGCCGCCCGCGCTGAGCTGCGACGAGGTGTGCGAGCGCGCCGTCGAGTGCGGCTTCGAGGCGCCCTTCGAGTGCGACGACCAATGCGTGGACAACGAGCAGCCGTGGGCCGAATGCGGCGAGCGCAATCGTCGCCAATGCGACCTCGGCGGCTTCTGGGATTGCCTCGGCGAAGAGCTCTACGTCGGCTGTGCGCGGCGCTGTGACCGGGCGGTCGCCTGCAACATCGTGCTCGAGGAGGACTGCCTGCCCGAGTGCCTGGGCGAGCAATTCGACGACGACCCGCTGCGCCGGCGGCGCGCCGAGCAGCGCAACCAGTGCGTGTCGCGCGCACCGATGGACTGCGTCGTGGTCGACACCTGCCTCAACCCGAACGACCCGCCCCGTCCGCCCCGCTCGAATCTCGACACCTTCTGCCGCCTCTGGAACGAGTGCGACCTCGACCGCGACTTCCCCTGCGAGCTGATGTGGCAAGAGATCGAGTTCGACCCGGATATCGGGCAATGCGTGGTCGACAGCCTCTTCCAGGGCTGCCCGCAGGACGCCTTCCTGGTCGTCGAGCTCTGCTTCGAGGGCGGCGCCCCCAGCGGGCCGGGCTGCGTCGAGCTCTGCGAGGCGCGAGACCTCTGCGAGCAGCTGCCCGAAGGCGAGGACCGCGCCGCGTGTCTCCAGCGTTGCGGCGCTGTGTTGCAAGGCCGCGACCCCGACCAGATCGAGCGGCAGCGGCTGCGTTTCCCATGCGGGGTGGCCGGCTCGTGCGAGGAGCTGGCGATCTGCCTCGAGGCGACCGACCCCGCCACCGCCTGTGGCGAGTACTGCGCGGCGCTGGACGGGTGCGATCTCGCGCCGGGTGGCTGTGCTGATTCTTGTGACGACAGCTTCGTCCGCGCCCGGATGGTGGAGGCGCGCACCTGCGTCGTCGAGGCTGGTGACGACTGCGACGCCATCGCCAACTGCACCCCGCCCCCCGCGATCCCGTGTGACCTGCAATGCCAGCGGGTGGCCGCCTGTGGTCGGGGGGATCCCGGCTGCGAGGTGGCGTGCGACGACGCCCACTTCGAGGATCCGGACCACGCCTCGCGGCTGTTCGCCTGCATCATGACCGCGCCGGTGTGCGGCGGCCGAGGCGGCGAGCACACGGTCGCCGGATGCCAACAGAACCCCGACGTGGGCGGCGGCATGTGTCTCGGCTATTGCCGCGCGACGAGTGACGTCTGCGACGAAGGCGCCGAGCGCGACCTCGACACCTGCCTGGCCGCATGCGGCGCGGGCTTCTTCGGGGACGACGCCCTGCGCTTCGAGGCCGCCGGGGCGTGCCTCGACAGGCTGCGCGCGGACGCGGATTGCGACGATGTCGCCGGATGCGTGCCAGGCGAGGTGGCCCCGGATTGCGACGCGTGGTGCGACCCGCTCGTCGGCTGCGACTTGACCGACGCGGGCTGCGGCGATCGGTGCGGCGACGACGTCCTCGCAAGCCTGCTGGCGCTGCGGCACGGCGAGTGCGTCGAAGACGCAGGGGACGATTGCGACGACGTGGCCGCGTGCGTCGAGGTCACCGTCGAGCAGGGGCCCGCCGGGCCGACGCAGGAGGCCTTCTGCGCGCTCTTCGACCAGTGCCGGTTCATCGAGGAGGAACCGTGCGACTTCATCTGGGCGAACCTCGAGTCGGTCGAATCGCAGCGGTGCGCGATGGAGGAGGTGGCGCAATGCCCGCCGTTCGCATTCGACATCCTCGAAATCTGCTTCGACGGAGGCGGACCGCCGCCCCCGCCCGCGGAGGCCCCGGCGTGTGAGCGTGTCTGCGAGGCGCGCGCGCTCTGCGGCGACGTCGAATCGGCCCGGGCGTGCGCCCTCGATTGCGTGGACACGTTCCGGCAAGGCGGCGACGCCGCGCGGATCCGGGCCCGCGTCACCCTCGAATGCGCCAGCGCGCTGAGCTGTGCCGAGCTCGCGACCTGCCTCGCCGAGCACACCCCCGAGGGGCAATGCGCGCGGCACTGCGGACAGCTCGCCGGGTGCGGCTTCGCAGACGAGCGCGAGGCGTGCATCGCGGAGTGCGACGACCTCTTCGTGCGCGGCCGGCAGCGCGCCTGGCTCGCGTGCACCGCCGACGCTGGCGACGATTGCGACGCCGTGGCCGCGTGCGAGCCCGGCCCCGGCATGCCCTGCGACGACTACTGCGCCCGCCTGGAGGTGTGCGGCTTCGCTGGCGACGATTGCGCGACGCAGTGCGACGACGCCCACTTCGAGGACCCCGAGGCCAGCTCGATCCGAGTGGTGTGCGCGCTGACGGCGCCTGCCTGCGAGGGCCCCGCCGACCACAACGTCGCGGCCTGCCTGCGCGGCGACCCCGCTGATCTGCCCGGCCGCGAGTGTGTCACCTACTGCCGGACCGTCACCGAGTGCGACGAGGATGCGGAGCGCACGCTCGACACCTGCGTCACCGAGTGCGCCCGCGGGTTCGAGGGCGAGGACGGGCTCCGCTTCGCGGCCGCCGCCGACTGCCTCTCGGGCCTGTTGCCCGGCGCCGACTGCCGGCCGCTGCGCGCGTGCCTGCCGGAGGAGGTGGTCATCGACTGCGACGCGTTCTGCGGCGCCCTCGACGGTTGCCGGATGGCCCCAGAGGATTGCGCCGCCGCGTGCGAGGCCGAGGTCGAGGTCGGCACCGCCGGCTGCGTAGCGGACGCCCTGCGCGTCAACCGCGGCTGCGCCCGGGTGGCGGCGTGCGTGGGCTTCGAGGCACCCGAGGCGAGCGCGGCGTGCAGCGAGCTGTGCGCGCGTCGGCGCGCCTGTGACTTCGAGAACGACGTGTTCCTGTGCGAGCTGGACTGCGCCCCGGACGAGGAGGGCACGCCGGTGCGCGCGGCCTGTGCGGCGGTCACACCCTGCCCGGAGCTGGACGCCTGTGTCGACGACGAAGCTCCACGCCTCGACGGCTGCGCCGACCCCTGCGAGGCGGCCGTGGAGTGCGATGCGTTCGCCGACGCCGACGCCTGCATCGACGTCTGCAGCGGCCGCAACCTCAGCCCGCGCAGCGGCGCCGACTACGTGGCCGGCGTCGCGATGTGCCTCGACGGCGCCGACGACGCAGACGCCTGCATCGATTGCTTCGAGGTGGCCTCCGACTGCGACGACGCGTGCGGGCTGCTCATCGAATGCGGGTTCTTCGCGCCGGGCGAGCCGTGCGTCCCCGACTGCGAACAGGGCAACCAGTTCGACCCGGTCGAGAACCAGCGCGTCATCGACTGCATCGTCGACTTCCTACGCAACGACTGCGACATCAACGGCGTCCAGCGCTGCGTCGACGGTGGCGGCGGAGGTGGTGGCCCGCCGCCTCCCCGGCCCGAGGAGCCACCGGATCCGGACGAAGGCGAGCCGTGACCCGCCGCGCCGTCGCGTTCCTCTTCCACGCCTCGTGAGCGACGTCGCGCGCGGCAACCTCTTCGACGGCGCGGACCCACCCGCCTCGGGCGAGGCCTTCGAGGCGCTGCTTCGGCAAGGCGGCGCGCTCGTCGAGCGCATCGTCAGCTCCGCGACCCCCGACACCTCACCTTATGTGCAGGACCACGACGAGTGGGTGGTCCTGCTCCGCGGCGAGGCCACGCTCGAGGTCGAAGGCGAGCTGCTCGAGCTGCGCCCCGGTGACCAAGTGCACCTCCCGGCGCGCACGCGTCACATCGTCCGACGCACGAGTGACGGCGCGCTGTGGCTGGCGGTTCACCTCCCCGCCTGAGTCCAGGAATCCGCTCAGGCGGACAGGCGCGCGGCGAGGGCCTCGATGTCGGCGGCGATGCCGTCGCGCTCTTCGCACAGGGCCCGGCGCAATGCGACGTCCGACGGGAGGCGCACGAAGAGCGAGAGCTCACGTAACGCCAGCGCGCGCCCCTCGATGAAGCGGTGCGTGTACAGACCGCAGACCGGCAGAATGGCGGCGACACCGAGGCCGGCCCAGCCGAGCCACCACACGAGGCCCGCCGTCAGCCCGGTCTGCCAGATGAGGAAGTAGAGGATGGCGGCGAGCAGCTTGACCGAGGCGACCAGGTCGATCACCGGCTTCATGAGCGCCGCGGTGAGCCGCACGAGGCGGTACGGCACGAAGTAGGCGATCGCGCCGAGCAGCGCGGCCGGCATACCGATGAGCAAGGCGAGGGTGTTTCGCAGCACGAAGCGGCCCACGCCGGTCACGTGGTAGCGGTAATCGAGGGCGCCCGGGTCGGTCATGCCGAGGGCGCTCAGCGAGCGGGCGAAGTCGTGCAGCCGCAGACGCAGGCGCTCGATGGCCTCGGGCGCTTCGCGCTCAAAGGTCTGCTGGGCCGCAGAGAAGTTGCGCAGCCGCTCGACCGGGTCGCTCTCGCCAGGCCAGATGCGCCCGGCGAGCTCGAGCAGCGGCAGATCCTCCCAGGTGGCCAGGTTGACGGTGACCTCGCGGATGGCTTCGTCGATCGCGGCGGTGAGCGCGGCGACCGCGGCCTTGGGGGCCTCGGCGTGCTGTGCGCGGAAGGGGTCGACCGCGATGGCCTCGCCAATCTGCGTCGCCACCTCGCCGCGGAACCGCGACTTGTCCCGGTACGTCATCCCGATGGGCACCACCTGGATCACCGTGTCGGGCGAGGTGCCGAGGGCCATCCGGGCGGCCCCGGTCTTCAGCGGCTGCAGCTCCGGCTCGCTGTGGCTGATGCCCTCCGGGAAGAGGCACACCGCCTCGCCCGCCTCGAGCGCCGCGTACACCGCGGAGAAGGTGTCGACGTTGGCCTTCGTGTCGTGGCCGTCCTTCGCCCGGTAGATGGGGAGCGCGCGGATTCGCTTCAGCAGGAAGCCGATGATCGGCATCCGGAAGAGCGGCTCCTTGGCCAGAAAGCGCACCGGGCGCCCCGCCACGCGGGTGACCATGATCGGGTCGACGATCCCGTTCGGGTGGTTGCCGACGACGAGCGTCGCCCCCTGCGCGGGCACCTCGCCCCCGAGATGCCGCCTCTTGAAGAAGAGGTCGGCGACAAGCCCGAAGAAGCGCGTGATCGGGGTGTACATCTCTCCGCTACGGCGCGGGCGCCACGGTCAGCCAACAGCGTCCGTCGCGCTGCTCGGCCCGGGGCGTGACCCCCTTCCGGTAGCGGATGCCCAGCTCGAAGGACGCGCCCGCCTCGCTGGGCTCGACCCGCAGCGCCCGCAGCGAGCGGACCACGCAATCGGGCGCAGGGCGCGCCTCGGCGGTGATCTCGGTGAGCATCCGCAGCTTGCTGTAGCGCTTCAGCTTGCCGTCGGGCTTGAACTCGAGCGCCACGGTGTACCGGTGGTCGACGTCGATGGCGTGGGCGCCCTCCGTCAGCTCGGCCACCCGGCACGCAAACGCGTCGCCCACCGGCGCGAGCATCGCTGCGCACGCCGGGCCCTGGGCTTCGGGGGCGAGCGGCGCCGGCCCGCAGCCGAGCCAGAGGGCGGCGAGCCCAATCAACAAGAGGCTAAAGCGCTGCAATGGCGGCCCTCATCTCGTCGCTGATCGCGACCTTTTCCCCGGTGTCGTAATTCACGAGCACGGTGACGCCGGACCCGCGAGCGACCGGCGTGTTCGGCGCGTCCTCGAGCGCCACGGCGTACTCCATCGTGAAGCTGGTGCGCCCCACCTTCGGGATGCGCGCGCCCACGACCAGCTCTGCCGGCCACGCGATCGGGCGCAGGAAGTCGCACGTCGTGGTGGCCAGGATGGGCCCGACCCCCGTGGGGCTGGCGGCGGTGAGGCCGATGCGGTGGAAGGTCTCGATGCGCGCCGTCTCGAACCAGGCGAAGTAGCGGATGTTATTCGCGTGGCCGAGGGCGTCCATCTCGCCCCAATGCATCGGGAATCTGACCGTGACCGGATAGGCGTCCATGCCCCGTTGTACACCGAAGCGCAGGCCGCGCGCCCGGTCACAAGCGTTCGGCGATAGCCCCGAGCAGACCCGACTGTCACGCCGCCTCCGCGTGGGCCACACTCCGTCGAGTGACAGCGGTAACCACGCAGGTTGAATACGGATCGCGCCGGCCAGCGCGGCGAGGCCAAGGCGCGCTGACGAAGGCGTGCCAGGGGCACGACGAGGAGGCGCAACGCCGGCATCGTCGTGCTGGGCAAGCGAGGCGTGATC
>PVBE010486702.1_pt1 | contig 14257 bp, 12 predicted proteins | sample 1631181 | NCBI WGS metagenome assembly PVBE01 (sample SAMN08397723, study PRJNA350692) | Marine metagenome, whole genome shotgun sequencing project. | isolation source: water | place: Pacific Ocean | collected 2012-04
CCATTGCTTTATTAAAATCAGGGATTCCATATCCATATAATGAGTCAGGATTATTATATCTGTCAGAACTTTTTCTTAGTATATCTATAATTTCCATATTTGTTAACTCAGGAAAAGCTTGCCAGAGACATGCTGACAGTCCGGCTATTAAAGGAGAGGAGAAGGAGGTTCCATTAGCTTTTCCAATTTTACCATCACGACCCATTATTATCGTAGCCAAACCCTGGGCTGTAATGTCTGGTTTTATTCTGCCGTCAAATGTTGGTCCTGTTGAGCTAAAATAAGCATATACTCCTGTTGAATCTACTGCTCCAACGGTTAGAACGCTATCACCATCGGCAGGAGATGCAATATAATGCCATTTCTTATTCCCCTGATTGGATGCACTAGTTACAACGAGAATCCCTTTGCTTGCAGCTATATCTGCTCCTATTGTGACACGACTGGAATTGCCATCCATATTTTGATAACTATGGCTGGTACTTTCATCATCATATGTTGAATAACTAAGTGAAGAATTAATAATATCTACTCCGGCGCTATCGGCAAATTCTGCTGCTGCTATCCAGTTATCTTCTTCAATAATAAATTCCGAATTACTATCTTCACATCTCAATAGCCAATAAGCTGCTTTTGGAGCTGTGCCGATTAATACACCAGGTATATTTCCGGCCATTGTTGATAAAACAGCTGTTCCATGCCAGCTTGCATCATATTTTATTTCTCCACCCTGTACAAAATCTCTTGTGCCTAGTATCTGATTATTATAATTTATTGAATCAAGAGCAGGAATGGTATTTGCATTGCTAAATCCTCCATCTAACTGTGCAATAATCATCCCTTCTCCTCTGAATCCTTTGTCATGAAGAATGTGACCATTCAACATTTCTATCTGGTTTCTTGAAAGACCATAATTATTTGCCATTACTGAAGATTTGGCTAATTTGTAATACAAGCTTGAATTATTTTCATCAAGGAATCTATCATTATACTTTTTATTTGAAACAAAGCTTCTTACATGCTTTTTCCCTCTAATAAAAGAAATATTTGTAATTGTGTCAATTAGCTTATGATCAGTTGAATGAACTGTTGCTGCATTAAACCATTTTGAAATATTCAAAATATTTAATCCAAGCTTTCTTAAGCTATCAATGTAAGCTGGGTCTACTGGAAGATCATTCCATTGAAGACCAACATTGTGCTTAACACGTCTGCTTAACGATCTTTGTGATAAAAATTCCTCACCAAGGTCAAGGCTGTATGGAGTATTATTTTTATCGGTGAACTGTAACCAGTATTTATCTGGTGCTGTTTGAGTTAAACCAGCATTATTAAAAACTGTAAAGAATGAAATTAGAATTATTATTATATATTTCATCTTATTCTGATATATTCCATTGGATCATTAATATATAATTCAGGATCTTTTAATTTGTATCTATTCATCTCATACATAAGAAATTCCTCCTGGTTTATTTTGTCCAGTTCATCCTGGTTACTTGCTTTGCCTTTGATATAATTAATTGTATATTTTAACTCTCCTGTTTCTTTATAAAAATTCCAGATTCCATCTCGTAGGTCGTTTTTATAAGATCCGGTAATCTCTCTTGCTCCAGAGGTGTGGAATACAAATACCAATCCGGTTCTAATATCCTTTTTGTAATTTATTACAAGCTTCACAGCTCCATTTTCGTGGTATTGTTTCCACAAGCCATGGATTTTACCATTTTTCCAGTCAGCTTCTTCAATAAGGTATCTCCCGGGTAAATATTTTTTTGACAGTCCGTGTTTAATACCAGATTTATAATTTATTTCAAATAGTAGTTTTTCTTCTGGTGTATAATATTTCCAAAGGCTGTCATTTTTCTGTTCATGAAAATTACCTGAGGCAGCCAATTTTCCTGTTTTATAAAAAAGCTTTACCCTAGCATTAATTCCAGTAACATCAAATTCCATCAATGCTTTTATATTGCCATCAGGATAATATCTATTAAATTCACCAACAGGGTGATCGTCTTTAAAGATCCCCTGGTACCAAATATTTCCATTTGGATGATATTTTGTCCATGCACCTTGTTTCAGACCATTGTTATCGGTAATATTTTCTGTTTGGGCATATATATTAGCGAGTTCCCAGAAACAGCCTAATAAAATTATGCTAAATATTCTCATTAGATAATTCTTTTTATCAAAAGTAAAAAAAAAGGCTGACCCTTTTTAGGACAGCCTTTTTTTTATTTCTAAAACAACAAATTACTTATCATCTTTTATCTCTTCAAAATCTACATCAGTAACTTCTTCATCTTTTTTGTCAGTTGTCTTTGGATCACCTGGTTGTGGATCTTGACCAGCTTGACCTTGTTGACCCTGATTATACATGGTTTGAGAAGCTTCCTGGAAGATTTTATTAAGTTCCTCTGATATTTTGTCAATTGCTTCAATATCCTGGTTTTTATGAGCTTCTTTAAGTTCAGCCAGAGATTTTTCAATAGGACCTTTTTTATCTTCAGGTAATTTGTCTCCAAATTCTTTTAGTTGTTTCTCTGTTTGGAAAATCAGACTGTCAGCCATATTTAGTTTATCAACCTTTTCTCTGGCTTTTTTATCTTCTTCCTCATTTGCCTGAGCTTCATCTTTCATTCTTTTTATATCCTCATCGCTTATACCTGATGAAGCTTCAATTCTTATACTTTGCTGTTTATTGGTTGCCTTATCTTTTGCTGATACATTTAAGATTCCGTTTGCATCAATATCAAAGGTAACTTCTACCTGTGGAATGCCTCTGGGTGCAGGTGGTAATCCATCAAGATGGAATCTGCCAATTGTTTTATTCCCGGTTGCCATTGGTCTTTCACCTTGTAGAACATGAATTTCTACAGAAGGTTGATTATCTGCTGCAGTGGTAAAAGTTTCAGTTTTTTTCGTTGGAATTGTTGTGTTTGATTCAATTAATTTAGTCATTACACTGCCCAGGGTTTCAATTCCAAGAGATAGAGGAGTAACATCAAGAAGTAAAACATCTTTTACCTCTCCGGTAAGTACACCGCCCTGAATAGCAGCACCTACAGCAACTACCTCATCAGGATTAACACCTTTAGAAGGGGCTTTGCCAAAGAATTTTTCGACAATATTTTGTATAGCAGGAATTCTAGTTGAACCTCCAACAAGAAGAACTTCATCAATATCAGATGCTTTACATCCAGCATCTTTTAATGCTTTTTTGCATGGTTCAATTACTGCTTGTAAATACTTGTCAGCAAGTTTTTCGAACTGTGCTTTTGATAAGGATCTAACAAGGTGTTTTGGTATTCCATCAACAGGCATAATATATGGCAGGTTGATTTCTGTATTTGACGAGCTTGATAATTCAATTTTTGCTTTCTCAGCAGCTTCTTTTAGCCTTTGAAGAGCCATTGGATTCTTACGAAGATCAATATTCTCATCTTTTAAAAATTCCTCGGCCAGCCAGTCAATAATTGTCTGATCAATATCATCTCCTCCAAGATGAGTGTCACCATTTGTTGATTTTACCTCAAAAACACCATCACCAAGTTCAAGTATTGAGATATCAAATGTTCCTCCACCAAGGTCAAAAACTGCTATTGTAATATCCTTGCCTTTTTTATCAAGGCCATAAGCTAATGATGCAGCAGTAGGCTCATTAATAATTCTTTTCACAGTTAATCCGGCAATTTCACCGGCTTCTTTTGTTGCTTGACGTTGTGAGTCGCTGAAATATGCAGGAACAGTGATAACTGCTTCAGTAACCTCCTGACCAAGGTAATCTTCTGCTGTTTTCTTCATTTTCTGAAGAACCATTGCAGATATTTCCTGTGGAGTATATTTTCTGTCGTCTATCTGGACTCTATGAGGATTATTATCTCCTTTTACAACTTTATACGGAACTCTTGATACTTCAACGTTAACTCTGTCGAAAGATTCTCCCATAAATCTTTTTATCGAAGATATGGTTTTGGTGGGATTTGTGATAGCCTGTCGTTTTGCAGGGTCACCAACTTTTCGTTCACCTTTTTCTATAAAAGCTACAACAGAAGGAGTTGTCCTTTTACCCTCACTATTGGGAATAACAACTGGTTCATTTCCTTCCATCACAGAAACACAAGAGTTGGTGGTTCCAAGATCGATCCCTATAATTTTACCCATTTTAATTTTCTTATTTTGTTAATACTTTAATGTTAATAATTCATTATTATAATTCCCTTTGACAATCATTGTGCCAGTATAACCAAATTGTCAGGATAAGAAAATTTGACACAGGAGTATGAAAAAAAAGGAAATTTATGGCATTAATTGTGACAAAAAGGCAGGTATAGTGTTAATTATTCACCGTCGTGGTAATAATCATTATAATGATTAACAAAGCCTAAGTTGTATGTATATTGTCCGGATGCAAGCGAGTCTATACTTCTGAAAGATATGTCTTTATTGTATAGTCCAGTATCAAACCTACAAGAAAACACACCAATGCCCTCACTGAGATTTGAGTATTGTGGTTTTATTTGTACTATTCCTGAAGAGGGCTCATTGGCCTTAATATAAGTATACAGTTCCTCTCCTCCAAGAGAAAATAAAAAATCAAGACAATCTTTTCTTGCCAACCTGATTACATTATTGTTTGGTTTGATTTTTTTTTGATATGTTTATAAAAATCTTCTCCTTTTATTGATAAGGACATCTTTTCACCACCACTCAGTTTACTTGCTATTTTACTTGTTTGTTTCCAATCGACAAATAATTCTGTTGTGTCACCAGGTGAACTTACCTCAAGATAATAAAACCTTATTGAGATATCGTAAATCTTTGCATTGGGTGTTGAGTTCCATACTAGTGTTTCTGTCTTGTTGCTGGAAAAACTAAGCCTTCTCTCCGAATAGGTGAAAATATTTGTAAATACCAACTGTCCAAAAACATTTGTGCGACCTGTGATTACATCATTATATTCTGGAATAATTATATTGAGTTTGTATTCTGTATTTGGTTCTATCTTTTCTCTTGAATAATAAATGTAATTTTTTCCTTGGGAAAAAGCTCCAATGTCTTTATAAATGAGTGTATCCATAAAATAAATTTTTTCATCAGGATTATCAACTTTCTCAATACTAACTTCCAAATGTTTATATTGAATAGAATCTGCCTCGCGACCCATAACTCTGGCATCAGCCTTTCCAAGATATGCTTTATTAATTCTGATATACTGTACTTCTTTACCTACATCAAGCATCCCATAAACTATAGGAATATTCTTCCAATCGGCTAAAGTGTCTATTTCAGTTTCACAATAGCAAAACAATAGTGAAATGAAAATAAGGATATTAGCTCTCTTTTTCCACATTTCTGGTAAATAAATATTTTTATAAAAACATTTTGTAGTTTTACCCCGATAACAAAAGTATAAAATTATTCCCATGTCAGACCCTCAAACGCTTAAAAAGGTTACAACTCATGTATTAAATGAGATGAAATATCGTGGTGAGAAAATAGCTATGATTACCGCATATGATTATTCAATTGCACGAATAATAAACAATACAAGTATTGATGTTGTACTAGTCGGTGATTCAGCATCAAACGTAATGGCAGGTAATGAATCCACTCTTCCTATTACACTTGATCAAATGATATATCATGCCTCATCAGTTGTTAGAGGAATAAAAAGGGCCCTGGTTGTTGTAGACATGCCTTTTGGTACTTATCAGGGTAATTCTCTTGAGGCTCTTTCTTCAGCAATTAGAATTATGAAAGAAACCAGGGCGCATGGGGTTAAGTTAGAAGGTGGTGTTGAGGTAAAGGAATCTATTGAAAGAATTCTAACTGCTGGTATTCCTGTAATGGGACATCTGGGATTAACACCCCAATCAATTCATAAATTTGGAACATATGTTGTCAGGGCAAAAGAAGAAGAGGAAGCAGAAAAGCTGATATCCGATGCTCATGTTCTTGAAGAAATAGGTTGTTTTGCTATTGTTCTTGAAAAGATACCCGCTGATCTTGCCGAAAAGGTCACCAAAGAAATAAAAATACCAACAATTGGCATTGGTGCTGGAGGTGGTGTAGATGGGCAAGTTCTTGTTTTGCATGATATGCTTGGTATTACACAAGATTTCTCACCTAGATTTCTGAGAAGATATCATAATCTTTTCGAAGAGATTAAAGGAGCTGTTTCTACTTATATAAATGATGTTAAAAACTGTGATTTCCCTAACGATAAGGAACAGTATTAATTATATCAGATATCAGATTTATGTATTATGAATGTAATCTTTGAGGATAATCATATTATAGCTGTCAATAAGAATTGTTCTGAAATTGTTCAGGGGGATAAAACGGGAGATATCTCACTTGATATAAAAGTTAAGGAATATTTAAAAAAAAAATATAATAAACCAGGGAATGTTTTTCTTGGAGTCACCCATCGTATCGATAGACCAGTTAGTGGTGTAGTTCTTTTTGCCAGAACAGGTAAAGCCTTAACCAGGCTTAATAAACTATTTAGCAATAAGGAGATAAAAAAAACCTACTGGGCAATTGTTAAGAAATTTCCACAAAAGAAATATGCAAAACTGCAGAATTATATAAGCCGAAATACTGAAAAAAATAAGTCATTTGCTCATCAGAAAGAGGTTAATAATTCTAAATTGGCAATTATGTCTTATAAAACTATTACTGAGTCTGATAACTATTCCCTTTTAGAAATTGATCTTGAGACGGGTAGGCATCATCAAATTAGATGTCAGTTGTCAGCGATCGATATGCCAATTAAAGGAGATCTAAAATATGGCTATCCACGATCAAATAGGAATGGAGGTATTTCTTTACATGCCAGAAGAATTGAATTTATCCATCCTGTAAACAAGAATAATATTATTATTGAAGCCAATCCTCCTGCTGATGATAAGTTGTGGAAAACCTTTCAGGAAATGATGTAATCTGTATTGTTTTTCTTTTTAATTTGCGACAAACAGTTGCAAGATGTAGCTTTTGGGTATAACATAATTGATTGATATGATCAGAAGGAATTATTCTAAATTTTTAATGGTTTTTATTATTGGGATTATAGCTTACAATTTAAGTGGGCAGTCGATAACAAATAATCTTTCCAGAAGGGATTATATCAGACAATACAATGATGTAGCTATCAGAGAGATGCAAAAGAGTGGAATTCCTGCAAGTATAACTCTGGCACAAGGAATTCTAGAGTCAGGAAGTGGGAATAGTACCTTGGCAATTAAAGCAAAAAATCATTTCGGTATAAAATGTCATGAAGGCTGGGATGGAAAGACTGTATTATTTGATGATGATAAAAGAAATGAGTGTTTTAGGAGTTATGAAACCATTGAAGAATCATTTCTCGATCATACTGAATTTCTATCAAATCGGCAACGATATGCTTTTTTATTTGGGTATGATAGAACTGATTATAAAGCCTGGGCAAAGGGATTAAAAGAAGCAGGATATGCTACAAATCCTGATTATGATAAGATGTTAATACGAATAATTGAGGAAAACCAACTATTTCTTTTTGACAGAGGACAGACAGAAATGGCACTTACGGTTCAGTCGGAAATTGTAGATGAGATTATTGTGAGCAGATCCAACATTATTAATGCTTTTGGCAGGCAGGTTTTCTCCAGGAACAAGATAAATTATATTGTTGCAGGTAAGAGTGATAATTTTGAGAAGTTGACTGATCAATTGGATCTATTATCATGGCAATTAGAGAAATATAATGAATTATCTGTCCCAAATAAACTTGAAGAAGGAGAGATAATATATATTGGCCCTAAGAAATTAAAGGCTGATAAAAGATTTGTCTACCACCCTGTGCAGGAAGACGAGACTATGTATTCAATCAGCCAGGAATATGGTATTAAACTCAACAGGTTGTATTGGCTAAATAGAATGCCAAATGGGACACAAGCAGGAGTAAATACAAAACTTAATTTACGGAAGAGGATAAATAAATTGAAAGATTAACAGATTCTGTAATTTTTAATATTTTTAAATCCCCTGAGAAATTCATCAACCTTCATTCTTTTTTTACCCGCTGACTGTAATTCTATTATATTAACACTTCCTAATGCGCAGCTTATTTGCAGGTATGTTTTTCCATCCGACTTAATAACTCCTGGTTTATCTGATATCTTTTCTGATGAGATTTCAGATCTGTAAACTTTCAACAATGTTTTTGTGTTTTCAGGAGAAATCAATTCTGTGAATGAACATGGATATGGACTAAGACCTCGAATTAGATTATGGACTGATATATTTATTTGATTCCAGTTTATTTTGCAATCTATTTTGTTGATTTTCGGTGCAGTTTTTAAATGGATATTCTCATTAATAAACACTGATTGTTTAATTGCTTTGACATTCCCCAGGCCTATCTCCTGAATCGTTGTTTTTAAAAGATTAGAACCCTCAAACATTAGTCGGTCATGTAATTCGCCAGCAGTTTCGTTTTCATTAATATCAAGTTTGGTAGTCTTAATTATGTGACCTGTATCAATTTTTTCATCAATATAAAAGCTTGTTAGTCCAGTTTCTTTTTCACCATTAATAATGGCCCAGTTGATTGGAGCAGCACCTCTATATTGAGGAAGTAGAGAAGCATGTAGATTAATTGTACCCAGGCTGGGCATTTGCCATACTATTTCCGGGAGCATCCTGAACGCAACAGTAACAAAGAGATTGCCATCCAGCGACTTAAGCTCGGAAATAAATATCTCATCTTTAAGATTTTCAGGTTGTAGCAGAGGAATATTATTATCAAGGCAGAATTTTTTTACTGGAGAGAATTTCAATTTTAGTCCTCTGCCAGATAGTTTATCTGGTGCGGTAATTACTCCTACGATATTGAATTTTTCCTGATAAAGAACCTTTAAGCTGTTAGCAGCAAAATCAGGAGTTCCCATTAGAACTATTCTAATATCCTTAATCTCCATTATAATTGGGAAATTATTGTTTTTTAGTTTTCTTCTGGTCAATTACATGTAAAGAGTGGCTCATCTTTGCTTGTTTGGTAGCAAGATAGAAATGATTATGTGTATTTGCTGGAACCTCAAGGTTTACATTCTCTATAATTTCCAGTCCATAACCAATTAGTCCTGCTCTTTTTTTAGGATTATTCGATAACAACCTTATCTTTCTTACCCCAAGGTCTCGTAATATCTGTGCACCTACGCCATAATCTCTTTCATCCTCTTTAAACCCTAGATCAATATTTGCCTGCACTGTATCTCTTCCATTTTCCTGTAATTTATATGCGGCAATTTTATTAAAAAGACCGATACCTCTACCTTCCTGGTCCATATATACAACTACTCCTTTGCCTTCCTTCTCAATTAATTCCATTGCTTTATGCAGCTGTGCTCCACAATCGCATCTTAGGGAACCAAAAATATCACCTGTAACACATGATGAGTGAACTCTGGCAAGTACAGGTTCATCAATATCCCATTCGCCCTTTATAATGGCAACATGCTCTTGTCTTGTAGTTTTCTGAACAAAGGGTATTAGTTTAAAAGAGCCATATTCGGTAGGCATCACAACTTCCTGTCCTCTTATTATCAAACTCTCATCCTTTAGTCGATAGGCAATAAGGTTTTCAATGGTAATTATCTTTAGCTCAAACTTATCAGCGATTTTAATCAAATCAGGTAGACGGGCCATTGTCCCATCATCATTCATTATCTCGACCAATACTCCACCTCCTCTTAACCCAGCTAGCCTTGTAAGATCAAGAGTAGCTTCTGTATGTCCTGCTCTTCTGAGAACTCCTTTTTCCTTTGCTTTTAGGGGAAAAATATGTCCAGGTCTGCCAAGTTCTTCAGGTTTTGTTGAAGGATCAACCAGAGCTTTTATTGTTTTAGCCCTATCACTTGCTGATATACCTGTTGTACAACCATATCCAATAAGATCAACTGAAACTGTAAAAGGAGTTTCATGAAGTGAGGTATTTTTTCCAACCATTAGGTCTAATTTAAGCTCCTCACAACGATTCTCCGACAGGGGAGCACAAATTAATCCTCTGCCAAATTTGGCCATAAAATTTACTATCTCAGGTGTAATAAGTTCAGCGGAGGCAATAAAGTCTCCCTCATTCTCCCTGTTTTCATCATCAACAACAATGATTACTTTTCCTTCCTGAATATCCTTAATTGCTTCCTCAACTGTATTGAGTCTTTTACTGATTTCTTTTTGTTGGTGTCCAGACATTTGTTTTTACTCCCCTTAAATATTTAAAAAATCCGATCAATAATGCTAGATTCATACTATAAAAATGTGTAACAAACCGCAAAAGTATAATATGTAAATTAATATTCCGTAGAATAGCATCAATAATTGGCCATAATAATGAACATAAATAGAATAAAAATAGTATAAAGTACAATAAGCTACTGAATGAAAGGAATATAAGTGTCCCTAATGTTATTAATAAAAAAAATGGTCCAAACCATCTTAGAACCTTATGAGATAAGAATGCAAATCCTGTACCTTTATAAAAAGGCCATAAGAGTGATTTGAATGTTGCCAGGTTCTGAAAATTTCCAGTTGCTATCCTAATTTTCCTTTTAAATTCAATACCAAGGTTATTTGAGACATCTTCATATACTTTTGCATCAAGATTGTTTACACAATAATAATTCTGTTCCAGTACTTTCATGCTAATATAAAAATCATCTACAAGAAAGTTAGATGGGACGAATGAATAGAGGTTTTTCCTGATTGCATAACACCCTCCGAAAGGCCCCATCATACTTCCCCAAAGTTTACCTTCAAGATTTTTAATAATTACTTCTCTTGAAATATATGCTTTTTCTTGCAAGGAGATCCCTTCTTTTTTAAGTCCCAGATTTATCATGTTTGAGTCTACCATTCCAATTTTGGGATCAGCAAAATATTTTATAAGCTCAAATATTGTATTTTCTTCAAACAATACATTGGCATCTGAGAGAATCAGTATTTCAGCATTGGTTTTATCTATCAGTTTATTAATAATATTGCTTTTCCCTTGACGATCGGTAAAATTCTCAAATATTAGTTTATCCCTATACTTGCCATTTGCCAATTCTTTCATGATATCATTAGTCCTGTCGGTTGAATTATCTGATCCCACTATTACATTTAGCTTATCAATAGGGTAATCTGAATTAAAGACTGTCTCAATTTTCTGTGCGATTACCTCTTCCTCATTAAATAATGACATCAGTATGCTTACTGATGGAAGTTGATCTGTTCTGTTATAATGCTTTGTAGAGAGCTTATTTTTTTTTGGAAAGATTTTTAATAATAATGGATATAGTACATAAGAATGGAAAATAGCATAAATTGAAACCCATAATAGAACAACTGCAATCATCTGTTTATCTGCGATTTGTAAAAATCAACCAAATTTTCTGATAGTACAAAGTTATCAAAATTTTCCATGATAAACTTAACCGCATTTTCTCCAATATTATTAAACATTTTTTGATCTGAGAGTAATTTTTCCAGTTCGGATAGGAACTCTTCTATTGTGTTCGCTATCAGGATATTTTTTTTATGTGTGCTATTAATACCCTCTGATCCTATTGAGGTTGACACAATGGTTTTTCCAAGAGCCATCCCTTCAATGATTTTAATTCTCATTCCACTTCCTGATAATAGAGGAACAATCATTATGGCTTTTTTTTGCATAAAATCGTATGCATCGTCAACCTCTCCCAGGAATAAGATATTTTTCCCGCTCGCACTTTTAATAAACCATTCAGGAGCATTACGTCCGGCAATATAAAATTTCAGGGTAGGATAATTCTTTAATATTTTTGGCCAGATATTTTTTATAAACCAGATTATACCCTCCTGGTTTGGACCCCAGTCTAATGCTCCGATATGGAAAACTGAAGGATATTCCGGTTTTATATTTCCAGGATTAATCTCATTTGTATTTATTCCGGTTTGAGATACATATACTGGTTTAATATTTCCCAGTTTATTAAATATTTCTTCCTCTCTTCCAGTAATTGGTATTAGTAGGTCGTAATTATTTATTATGTTGACTTCAAGGTTTCTTATTCTTCTAGTCAGAATATTTAAATATATCTTTTTTAACCCATTTCTCATTTGTTTGGCTGTTCTCTGCCATATTTCATGTTCAATATTATGAGCACGGAATGAAATAATAGCATCAGAGTTTTTTCTAATAGTGTTGATATATTGTGTCATATATAATCCTTCAAGCTGAATAATATTAAAGGATCCTTTTTTTAATATATCAACAAGCAGCTTATCAAAAACCTTTGAAAAAAAACGTACAGCATTATATGGCTTGATTGAGAATAGTAGATTTGACAATGCTTTATGAGGTTTTAAGTCGGTATTTACATCTACAGCATGAAAAGTTATCTGGGTAGATAATTTAGCGGGTATTTTATCAAGTGGGGTAAAATGCTTGCTGGTATTAATCGCTAATATTTCAACATGGTTTCCTGCTAAAACAAATCCTTTTGCCAAATTCAGTGTGGCTATTGAACCACCATCTTTTGGAGGGTAGGGTAGTTTATTACAAAGTAGCAGTATATTCATTATCCCTTTTTCTTTTTTATAAAAATATACGGTTTAGAAAGCTTGTTTGTACTATTACTTCGTTTTTCTTTTAAGTTTGAATATTTTCCTGATTTTAAGGATATAATAATCAATATTCATCATTCCTGAGTCGCGTGTAGCTTTGTATGTAAGCATGAATCCTATTGGAACAATAAGTATTGTTGACAACCACATTCCTGCTGTTGATGGAAGAACTCCTACTCTGGCATATTTTTCACCTGTAATTGAAACAATGTAATAAACTAGAAAAAAGAATACTGATATTACTACAGGCATTCCTATTCCACCTTTTCTTATTATCGCTCCCAATGGAGCTCCAATGAAGAAAAATAGCAGGCAGGCAATTGACATAGTAAATTTCTTATGCCATTCAATTTCGTGGCGGTGTATGATTTTTTTTCTATACTGCATTCGATCTCTGGAGTCTAAAATATCAATTCTGGCTTCTCCTGCAGTTATGGATGCAGTTTGAATAATTTGTTTTTTGTTATTTAGATCGTAAGAATTAAAAAGGCTATCAGAGTTAATTGCCGGAAATACTAATTTCAAATTGCTTGTGTCATTTGCTTGTTGATTGTTTACTTTTCCATTTTTATTATATTTTTTATTAAGATGGCGGCGAATATAATAATCTTGCCTTTGGTCGACCATTTTGTAAAGTGAGTCAATATTATGTTTTAGTTGACTCAGATTTAGCATCATATATAAATTTTTATAGTATTCCTCACTCGATCTTTCCAGTTCATTTCCTGGAAGCGACATGACAAGTTGTTGTGTTTTGAATTCATCTCTTCTAAATGGATATCTTTTGGCATTTCTTTTAGTTGTTTTTTCTATTTCTTCTGAGGTATTTATTCCATTATATAAATTAACTATTAGTTGTCTTTTATCAGGAGAGCTAACTATAGTTCCAGAGTCGGCCCTGGTCATATTTTTATTACCCTTGTTATCAGTATGATCATAAATCATAATATTATATAGCATATTACTATTACGACTCTTTTGACTAAATTTAATACTATATCCCTGGATATCGTTATTGAATGCACCTTCTCTAAGATTGAATTCTGGTTGTTGTTCTCTTACATCTCTTAGTAATGTAAAAAATTTCAGGTTGGCAATTGGTTCCACATAATTAGCAAAACAAAAAGCACCAACACTCAATATCAGATGAAATATTATTAATGGTAGCATTACCCTGATGAGTGAAATTCCTGAAGATTTAATTGCTACCAGTTCATAATTTTCTCCAAGATTACCAAAAGTCATAATAGATGAAAGTAGAATTGCCAGAATAAGCGACATTCTTACCAATCTTGCTGAGGTATAGGTTAGTAATTCAATAATTATGTCAGTTTCCAGTCCTTTTCCTACAAGCTCATCAATCCATTTCCACACCATTTGCATAATAAGAAGAAATAGGGCGATAGCAAATGTAAAGGCCAAAGGTCCCAGATATGATCTAAAAACAAGTACATTTAATTTCTTCATAAACAGTTTTGCTCCATTTATAATTTAGAAAACGGAGGTTCAGGATTATTTATTTGATTCAAAAATAAAAAAAGATTTTTTATAGACCTATGATATGTTTCAATTCTGATATCTGAGTATCCCAGAGTTCAATAGTATCATCCATCTCATCTTCCTCAGC
>PVBE012620574.1_pt1 | contig 14257 bp, 10 predicted proteins | sample 1631181 | NCBI WGS metagenome assembly PVBE01 (sample SAMN08397723, study PRJNA350692) | Marine metagenome, whole genome shotgun sequencing project. | isolation source: water | place: Pacific Ocean | collected 2012-04
AGGAGAGAATTGGAGATACATATAACTCACTTAAAAATCTGTATCTCCCTATATTGTTAGAGATAAGTGAATAAAACAGAAATCGTCCCATATTTGAGTTTTAAGGACGTTTTTATTGTAATTATAACCTACCCATACCTGGACATGTTGTTGCTCGACGAGCCGACGAACCATTTGGACGCGGAATCGGTCGCGTGGCTCGAGCGCTTTCTCGACGAGTACACGGGCACGGTCGTGGCCGTGACTCATGACCGCTACTTCTTGGACAACGTTGCTGGTTGGATTCTGGAATTGGATCGTGGCGCCGGCTATCCCTTCAAGGGCAACTACACTGGCTGGCTCGAGCAGAAGACAGCGCGCCTTGCGATGGAGGAGAAGCACGAGTCGTCTCGTCGCCGCAAGCTCACCCAGGAGCTCGAATGGGTGAAGGCCTCACCCCGCGCGCGCCAAGCCAAAAGCAAAGCGCGTCTCGATGCCTACGATTCACTGGTGGCAGAGGCGACGACGGGGCCTGCCGACGCGACGGAGATTTCGATCCCGCCGGGGGATCGGTTGGGGCAGACGGTCATCGAGGCCAAGGGACTCAAGAAGGCGTTTGGCGAGAAGCTGCTCTTTGATGGTTTGGATTTTCTGCTTCCACGCAGTGGCATCGTTGGCGTGATTGGCCCTAACGGCGCGGGCAAGACCACGCTCTTTCGCATGCTCGTTGGCGAGGAGAAGCCTGACGACGGTGAGCTCGACATCGGTGAAACGGTGCAGGTCGCTTATGTCGACCAGAGTCGCGATGCGTTGGCTGGCGATAAGACCGTTTGGGAGGAGATCTCCGAGGGTGCTGAGACCATCGTGCTGGGCAAGCGTGAGGTGTCGTCGCGCGCGTATTGCTCGTGGTTCAACTTCCGGGGCAGCGATCAACAAAAGCGAGTGGGCACGCTCTCCGGCGGGGAGCGCAACCGGGTGCACTTGGCGAAGCTGGTGAAGTCCGGCGGCAATCTGCTCTTGCTCGATGAGCCGACGAATGATCTCGACGTGGAAACGTTGCGCGCGCTGGAAGACGCGTTGCTGAAGTTCCCGGGCTGCGCTGTCATCATTAGCCACGATCGCTGGTTCTTGGACCGCATTGCGACCCATATCTTGGCGTTTGAAGGTGATAGCCAGGTCGTTTGGTTCACCGGGAATTACCAGGACTACGAGGACGATCGGAAACGCCGTTTGGGTGCCGAAGCGGACCAGCCGCATCGGATCAAGTATCGGAAGATCTCCGGCTGAGGTTGTAGGCGCTCGATTTCCCTGTGATGATCCTCGGCGGGAGGGGTTGTCATGGCAGAGCGCGGTCCTCAGTTTCCTTCGCAGGAGGAGCTTCAGCGATCGATCTTCGGGGCGTTGCAGGAACGGTGGGGTTGGCTCCTGGGCCTCGGCATCGTTTTTCTGATTCTGGGTTTCATCGGCCTTGGGATGTGTTGGGCGCTCACCGTCGCGAGCGTGATCTTCTTTGGGATCCTGATCGGTCTCGGCGGCGTCGTGCAGCTGGCGCATTGCTTCCAGGCGCGCGGCTGGACGAGCAACGGTTGGCAGGTCGTCATCGGGTTGCTCTATATCGCTGTGGGCGCGGTGATGGTTTTTGATCCGGTGCTGGCGTCGACGTGGCTTACGCTGGCGATCGCGATCGGTATTGGCGCGACGGGCATTTCGCGACTTGCGATGGCGTACCAGATGCGCGGTCACCGCGGGACGGGGTGGCTGGTTGTGGGTGGACTCGCGGCGGTGGTGCTTGCCGTGTTCATCTTCTCGGGATGGCCCGAGTCGGGGCTGTGGGTGATCGGGATGTTTGTCGCGATCGAGCTGATCTTGAACGGCTGGTCGGCGATCTTCATCGCGCTGGCCGCGCGCAACGCGAGTGGGGCGGCTTAGGGCCGGTCCGACTTGCGCGAGCTCGCTTTGGGGCTCACCATCGATCACATCTCCGAAGCGCCACCGGACTCTGATTCAAACCAATACCGGCCTTCGATCATGACCACGCCGTGGTGGCCGCGAAGCCAGTCCCGAGAAGACCGCCATCGCGCACGCAAGAAGTCGGAGGCGGCCTAGCGTCCGTGAGCTGTCGCTCGCGCGGCCGCGCTTCACCGCTGGCTTCCGGAGTGCGACGAGGAGCGGCTTCCTTGCTCCGGCGCGCGCGCTCCATGTGTTCGGATCCGAAGTCGCGTTCTGCCTCGAGCGCGTTATGACTCCGACAAATCAGCGCCATGTTCCCAGTAGTCGCTGCGCCGCCCAGCGCAAACGCGTGCTTGTGATGCAACTCGAGAGCGCGTCGCTCCTCACAGCGCCGGCCAGCCTTGTCGACGAACGTGCAGCGACCGCCATCGCGCTCAGCCACCTCTCGTCGTACCTGCCGCGGGACGTAACGAGTCCCGGGCTTCCGCGGTCGTTTCTTCTTCTGTGGGCGGCTCGTCTTAGCGAAGCGCCTCTTCTCGAGGACCTCGATCAGCTGGTCCAGCGCGCGCTCGACGACGAGAGCGATGTCCCCGCCAGCCCCAGCACCCGCGCGGACCGGGCCGAGCAGTTCCTCCGCCCGCCGAAGCTTATCCCGTAACTCCGCGCTTGCCGTGAATTGAACTCTAAAGCGGTCCTCGCGGAGCGGCGCAACGGTTCCGCGGTCAGGTCGCGGCGCCGGTGCCGCCGCCACCGGACTCGGAGAGTGAGGTGTTCCAGGCGTCCGCTCGTCCTCCATCGCAAGCTGGGGCGGTCCGCTCCCGCCGCCGCCCCGCCCTCCGTCGCGTCCGACGGACGTCCCGTCGCGGTCCGGCAACTTTCGAATCCGCGGCGGCACATCCGGCTTGGGTGCGAGTGACGCCACGAGCATCTCCACCTCGTGAGTCTTTTTGCCCGCTGCCGCTGCCAGAACGCGCCCATGGTTTTCCGCGGTCAACACCTTCGCGAGGGTCTTCAACGCCGTAAGATGCAAGTCACCGCAAGCGACTCGTCGCAATATCGCCGGGAACTTCCGCACCAGGCGGGCCGCCGTGATGCGCTTGAATGCCACAGGCTCAGAGAAGCCGAGGCGGTCCCTGCAATACGTGAACATCGAACTACACGCTTCGTCTCTATACAATCCGCGCGCATCCACCTCGGCCAAGTGCCACAGCAATTCCGCGAGGTCTCGATTCGTTCTTGATACCAAGGATTGAACTTGCTGAAGGAGCTGGTCATTGGGAAGGGCTTTGGGATCAGAACGTCGAGTCATGCCTCAACCTAACACCCCATTTCTTGCCCTCCGACGACGCGTCGAGGCGACGTTTCGCGCGTAGAAACGTTAAAAATCGACTTGAGCGAACTAAAGCCCTTCTCGCGGCGCGTGAGCGCAAACGCGCGCGATTTCCACAACGACTCGCGACAAGCAACCCGGCGCCCTGCCCTAACCCGTCAATCACAATCGACCCCGTGGGAGCGAAGTATCCGATCCGCTCGACGCGCAGCTGGCCGCAAAGCGAGCGCAAGGCGTGACTGGTCGTGGCTCTCAGCGAGCCACGAAGCACGGGCGTGACTGGTCGTGGCTCTCAGCGAGGCACGAAGCACGGGCGTGACTGGTCGTGGCGAATGGATGAGGCCTGCTATCCGCGATTGTCGACTTCGGTGCTCCGACTTCAGAGATGTGTAGGATGGTGTGCCTTGGGGCGAGTTGCGCTGACTAGCGAGCGTCGAAATGCTTAAGGGCGGGCTTGGCTATCGTGCGTCGGCGTCGGGCGTACGCGGCGAGTCCGGCGAGCAGGGCGATGGCTGCGGAGCCCGTTCCGATGCGGCGTGGTGCGCCGGATATCGCGCAGCCGCCGTCGTCGTTGGTGGCTTCGGGGGCTGCCGGATCAGGGTTCGCATCGGGGTCGCCAGGGTTGCCAGGGTTGCCAGCGCCGCCAGAGTCGCCGGCGCCGCCGGAACTGCTGGAGTCCTCGTTGGGATCATCGCTCGGGTCTTCCTCGTCAGGCAGGCAGTCTTCGTCGAATCCGTTGCGGGGCTCGGCGTCGCACGCGTCCGATGCGCTTCCTGTCGGCTTGGGCGGGTAAGTGGCACAGATCCCGTCGATGTCGTCTATGTCGAGGGAGCGTTTGTGCGTGTCGCCTGGCTTGTGGCTGGTCGACATCGTGGGCGCGTCGTCGTTGACGTGCGCGAGGCCAAAGAAGTGGCCGAACTCGTGCGTAAGGATGGACTCGAGATCGTCGACCACGCCGTCATCGCCCGTCGTCAGTTCCGCGAACTGCGAGTTGATTTCGATATCGGCGTCGAGAAGGTGTCCGTCGCGCGTGTCGTAGGTGGTTGTCGTCAACGCCAGAGTTTCGCCGTCGGATGAGTAGAACCAGTCGTCGTCGCGGAGTACGGTGAGGTTGACGTTGCCACTGTCGAGGTTGAAGCCCGAGTCGCGGCATTCCGCCGGTCCCGTGGATTGAGCGTTTAGGTCTGGGTTGCCGCCGCCGGGGCATTTGGCCGCCATCCATTGGGCAACCGCCTTGTTGGCCAGCGCTTGAACCTCGTCGTAGGAGATGCCGTGCAACTTGGAGCCGTCGTCGGCGACACTGTAGGACGTGCAGCCCCCTGACCAATAAAGCGGGATCCCCGTGGTCTCGCATCCTTCCGCGTCGATCGTGCAGCCCTGGCTAGGACTCATCGGATCGCATGTGGTGGTGCGGCAGTATGCCGACGCGACGGGAGCGGTCAGCAGGAGAGCTCCGCTCAGAGCGAGACCCGTGCCCGATGCGCGTAGCGCGAGACCCGTGCCCGATGCGCTGCCTCGTCGAACGCTCATCGTGCCACCCACGCCTTCTGGATCATGGTGCGCGCGGTAGGTAGAACACGTTGATTCAAGCGAGTCGTCGCCGAGCTGGCGTCGGTCCCCACGAGCTTTCCGAGACGCGGACTTGAAAGCACGCGTCGCTCTCCGCCTCGCTCTGCGATCGGGTAGTGCCCTTGAGCCATCGCCGTCACACGGAACACGCCGGAGAGGCCTGGCCACTGCGACAAAAAGGTGAGACCGCTGCTCTTACGCGTCAGCACGGCTTCGCCGTGAGCGATCTGGCCGATGTCTCCTACTTGGCCGCCGAGCGTGCGGACGATGATTTCCGCGTCATCCAGATCGCCGGCGATGCGCTCCTCGACAGCGATTCGGGTGTCGGTAACGATCCGGCGTTTGCCGCCCAACGCTACCCAGCGACTCTCGGATTGAAGTGCGCGAGCCACCACGCATGTACGGCTGGTTCTCGCGAGCTGCTCCACACTCACCGCTCGGAATGTTCCTGCGTTAGCCCGTCCGGCGCCCACGGGAAGCGATGCGCCAACGGCCCCTAACGCGCTACCCCACAACAACAGTCGTCTCGAAAGCATGGCTCCGTCTACCATCGATCAGCGCCCGCCGCACGGGTCACACTGTCGGATCAAAGGGTGCCTGGCGCGTTCCATGATATCGGGCGCTCACAAGACAGGGCGGCGGACTTCGTTTCTGCGGTCGCCGAGGTTGCCGTAGCGGTGGTAGTCGTCGCTGATGCTTTGCTCGCGGAGATACCAGAGCAGTTCGATGCGGCCCTCGGCGACCACGGGGGAGTCGGCGATGTAGACGCCGCTGTCTCCGATGGCTTCCCGCACAGCTCGGTCCACCCGATCCCGGGCGCCGTAGCGGAGGCGATCGACTTGCCCGTTCTCGATGGCATCTACCAGAGCGGCGGCGGATTCTTCGACGAATTCTACGCTCGCTCCCCAAGATTCGGTCAGCTTATCCAGCGCTCGCACGATGGGCATTGGGCGGGGCGGTGAGCTAACGACGACGCGGGCCCGCGCCGCGCGCGCGGCGCAAACGCGAGCGAAGACTTCAAACGCCGAATCATCAGGGTGCACGCGCACGTGCACGGAAACGAGCGGCAGGTAGCGACGGATATTGTCTTGCCCTACGAGCTTCACGTCATCGTGCGCGACCGCGAATTCGTCCGTGTACGCACTGTCGTAGCTCGATATCGCGCGCAGCAGTCGCCTGCGGTCGTCGTCCAGCAGGCGATCGGCGCTGCCCGCTTCCACAGCCGCGCGGAAGGCTTGCAGGTCAGCGTTGCGTAGCGGCATCCCGGCGTCGTGAGCAAGCTCTCGGCCCGGATCGCCAAAGTTCATCAACTGCGCGACGTAGTTGGGGCCTCCGGCCTTGATGCCCGGTCCAAACGCCGACTTGCCCATTCCCCCGAAGGGCTGCCTTTGCACAATAGCCCCCGTCGTGCCGCGATTCACGTAGAGGTTGCCCGCGTGGATGCTCTCCTTCCAGAGATCTTTTTCGCGGCTGTCCAGGCTTTCGATTCCAGACGTGAGGCCGAACCCCGTCTCGTTGACGATCTCGATGGCTTCGTCGAGGTCTTCGGCGCGCAACACGGCGAGTACGGGTCCAAAGAACTCGGTGAGATGCGTATAGGAGCGGCGCTCGACGCCCCATTTCACGCCGGGACTCCAGAGGTTCGAACCCTTCTCGAGGCATCGCGGCTGAACGGCCCACGACTCGCCGCTCTCGAGTTCGTGCAGGGCTCGGTCGAGATCGCCCGATGGAGCGCTGATCACCGGGCCAACGCGCGTGTCGAGTTCCCATGCCGAGCCGACCTTCAGGCTCTCGACGGCGTCGCATAGCGTTTCGCGAAATTGCGGGTCGTCGTAGACCTCCGCCTCGAGGACGAGCAACGAGGTGGCAGAGCACTTCTGGCCGGAATGCCCAAAGGCGGACTGCACGACGTGCTTTACGGCGAGTTCGCGGTCGGACATGGCCGTGACGACCGTTGCGTTCTTGCCGCCGGTCTCCGCGAGCAAGTGCATTTCCGGTTTGGCGGCGAGCATCGTCAGCGCCGTACTCGTGCCGCCGGTGAAGACGACGGCGGCGACTTCGTCTGCGGCGACGAGCTTGGACGCGACTTTCGCTTCGGGGCAGGGCAGCAGTTGCAGCGCCTCGCGAGGCACGCCCGCTTGCCAGAAGCACTTGCAGAGTTCGTACGCGACGAGCACTGTTTCCGGCGCGGGCTTGAGGATTACGGTATTCGCCGCGGCGAGCGCCGCGGCGACGCCGCCGCACGGGATCGCAATCGGGAAGTTCCACGGGGTCACCACGGCGACTACGCCTTTGGGCGTCGCGTCCAGCGTTGGCAAGTCTCGCAGCGCGCGCGCCGTGACCGTGTAGTAGTTGACGAAATCGATCGCTTCGGAAACTTCTGGATCGGATTCCGTGAGCAGCTTTCCGCCCTCTGCCAGCGCCGCGCCCATGAGATCCGCGCGCTGCTGGCGGAGTTGGTGAGCGACGCGGCCCATGATGAGCGCCCGGTCGTCCTCCGCGAGGCGGCGCCATCCGGACGGGTCATCCGTCGCGCACTTCAGCGCGACTGCGAGGTCCGCCTTGTCGCCCTGGTAGTACCGAGTCACCACAACGTTCGGTCGCGACGGGTCGTGGCATTCGCGGACCTCTCGGTCGCCTTTGAGTTCGTTGCCGCCGACGACCACGGGAACTTCGGCCGCCGCCGCGCCGCCGCGCGGTCGCCAGCGTTCGAGGATGTCTTTTGCCCAGGTTACGTTCTGGCTTAGGGAGAAGTCGGTGTCTGGCTCGTTTACGAAGTCCTCGACTTGCCGTAGCAACTTCTGAGGCTCCGGGAAGGGCGCGTGACGGTCTTGCACGCGCCGGGCGTACGCGGACACGGTGTCGATGCGGTCGCAACTCGCGAGGAATCCCGCTTCGAGTTCCTTCCACTCTTCGCTTCCGACCTCGAGCTTGAAGGCATGACGCAGAAAGTTCTCGGGCCCCGTATTTTCGTCGAGTCGTCGTATCAGGTATCCGATGGCGTTTACGAATTGCGTCCGATACGTCGCCGGGGCGTAGAGAAGCAGGCTTGGCGCGAGTTCTTCGAGAGCACGCCGTTGGTGGTTGGCCATGCCTTCGAGCATCTCGATTTGCATGGTTTCGAGCACGCCGTTCTCTGTCCCAAGTACGAGCGCGTACGCGACGTCGAAGAGGTTATGCGACGCAACGCCCACATGGACGGCACTGGCGTTCTGCTTTTCGAGCGCGCGGACGAGCATGCGTTTGAAGTTCGCGTCCGTGTCGATCTTGTTCAGATAGGGCGCTTGCGGCCAGCCCATGATCGAAGCCTCGACACGCTCCATTTCCATGTTCGCCCCCTTGACGATGCGCAACGTTACCGGCGCCCTGCCCTCTGCGACGCGGGTCCTCGCCCACAGGAGGAGCGCTTGCTGCGCACTATCCGAATCGGGGACATAGGCTTGCAGCGCGATCCCCGCGCTGGCCTGTTCGAGGCCCGGACGGTCGAGCGTGCGAATGAATGCTTCGAGCGTGATGTCGAGATCGCGGGACTCCTCCATGTCGAGGTAGACGAATTTTGGGACGTTCTCACCGTCCGCTCGGCGAAATCGCGCCTTGGCCGCCGCACGGAAGAGAAGCTCGAGGCGTTCGGCGAGGATCTCTATCGAGCGCTCTCTAGCAATGGGTACGAGCTGCGAGTAGATGGTCGAGATCTTGACCGAGATGACCTCGATCTCCGGGATCTGTAACGCTGCGAGGTATCCGTCGAGTCTCCGGCGTGCGTCCTTTTCTCCGAGCAGAGCCTCGCCGAGGTAGTTCACGTTCATGCGCAGACCGCCCTCGCGCCGCGTCTCGAGGTGCGGCGTGAGATGCTCGGGCTCGGCGGGGAGGACGACGTTTGCCGTTTCCTCGCGCATCTTCTCTTTCACCATCGGCATCGCGGCGCCTGGTAAGAAGCTGCCAAAGGATTGGAAGCCGCGGAGCATGACTCGGTCGAACGTGCCGAAGAACCTGGGCACCCCTTGGACGTCCAAGATGTGAATGAGTTGGTTCGCCGCTCGTCGGCTGCTGTGCGAGCGAAACGCCTGATCCGTCATCTGGACCAAGGTCACCTTGTCTTCCGGCATGGAGAGCATGCGCTCGAGTTCTCGCTGTTGGCGCCGCTCCTGGGGGGTCTGGAGTTCGACCCCCCGCGTTTGCAAGCGTGCCGCCAGCTCTACCGCCTTCTGGACAGCGGGAGGGTAGGGCGACTTCGGATCCGTCGGGAGGCGGCTCGTGATTAGAGACAGCGGTTCTTTCGGAGGCACAGTGGAGTCTCCCTGGGTTGCCCTTGTCTACAACGTTGATGCCCTCAACGTTACGCCGAAGCAAGGCAGAAGGCTGAAGGCTGGAGGCAACACGCAGTCCTTGCATACGCTGAGGTCCCGGTGCCGCCTCTGCTGCGCGCCCGCGCGCTCGCAAGTTCGAATGCTAGCGGGCAGAGAAGGGCGTGGAATTCTGTTGGCTTTTCGGGGCCTCGCTCGCCCTACTCGGCCCCTGAGCCTCGGGCGGCCGGCTCTTGACGCGCGTCGCTGCCTCGCCCGGTGGACCGCAGTGAGTGCGCCCATTCCCTTTGACGTGAGCCTTAGCGCCGATGCTAAGGTCCGCGCCTGTGAGGCAACGGCGCGGGACCCGGAACGAGCGAACGCGCGGTGCGCGCGGTGCGAGTGCCCGCGCCCTGCTCGTGGCCCTTTGCACTTGGCTCGTCATCGCGTGCAGTAGCCCTCTTCAGATCAAGAGCACTTCCGCGACCGTGCGACCGCCGTCGAATGTTGTGATGCTCTTTCGCGTCGAGGGCCCCGGGGGGCCCGCGCACAAACTCCGCGCGCGGAACTTTACGGTGCGCGAGAACGGCGTCGTGGTGCCCCGAGGTCCCGACCTGCGCATCATGCGACCGCGTTTGCGAGACACTCTCAGGCTGCTCGTGCTGCTCGACTTCGGCGGGCACCCCACGGATAAAGAGCGACAGGCGATGCTCGTGGCTACCCGTGAGTTGATCTCCAAAACGAGCGTGCACGCGCAAACCGCCGTCTACGTTTTCGACGGATCATCAAAACCAGAGGCGGTCGTCGTTGCCCAGGCGGACGACGCTGAATTGCGGACCGCCTTCGAGCGTCTCGAGAAACGCAAGTCCAGTGATACCTCGACCGACTTGCACAGCGCGCTGGTCACGGCCATCAAGACGCTTCAACTCGACTCCGACCCGCCCGAGCCCCACACGGGCATGCTGGTCCTCATCTCAAGGAGCCTAGATCGCGCGGCCCGCGAGTCCAAGGGCGACGTTGAGGACCAGCTAGCCGAGCGGGACATGGAGGTCATGCGCTTCGTCGTGGCGTACGGCCCGGCCGCAGAGGCCAGCGACTACGAATGGCTGAGTGGCGAGGAGCAGGTGCGATCCGCCGCCAACCCGTGGGAGCTCAAGCGAGCGGCCCGACGGGTAGCCAAGCGCATCGACGCGATAGCGCGGAGCTACCAGGTGGTCTCGCTGTGTAGTGGCGTCCGGGCGGGCGACGCCGAGATTGAAATCACGGCGAAACGGACTGTAAAGACCGCGGATGGGGAGTTCGAGGAAGAGGGCGGAACGCTCGTTACGGAGTTCGCCGCCGACGAGTTTGGTCCGGGGTGTACGCTCTGGACGCCGCCTCAGTCAAAGTAGCCGACTAGCAGGGATGTCCCCCTTCCGACTAGCCAACCCGGGAAAAACAACTACACTCTTTTCCCAGGGGGAAACATGGCTGCGAAGAAGAGCTGGATAGGGTTATTTCTTTTGGCGGGGTGCGGAAGCGCGACGCCCATACCTGATTGCCCTGCTCCGGGATCGCCGCCTGGGAATCAGGGCACGCTGTACTACAAGCACAACTACGACTTCGATAACTCCGACGGTTGTTTTAAGGCCTCGTTCCCGGCGCCCCCGCGCGCGACGCAGCATATTGTGCACAGTGCGCTCGGGACCATCGACCAACGCGTGTTCTCCGCCGCGACGGATACCAACAACTACCTGGTCATCATGATCCAGCTCCCTTGGCTGATGGGGACCCTCGCGCCCAAGGCCAAGCTCATCAACACCGCGGAACAACAATTCCTCGATCAGGAAGGCGCCAAGCAGCTGAGCGAGGAGAAGGTCACCGTTGACGGCTACGAGGGCAAGATGATCCGGTTCGAGCGCAAGAGCGGCGACCAAGGGCACGCCTACATTCTCCCTGTAAGGCACCGCGCGTACATCGTCGTCGGGCAGAGCACCCATCCCAGCAAAGACGTGGGCATGGACTTCCTGCACTCGTTCAAGCTCGACAGAGCCTGCATCGACAAGCTCTAGGGTTGCAGGGCGCGACCCTCTAGCCTTCTCGAAGGGGGCTTTCGCAAAGCCCCTCGCTGCGGCGGCAAAGCCGCCTACGCTCACCCCAAACGCTCGCCTGTCGGCTCGGCCTAGCCCCAAATCAATCGACTTCTTGAGAAGTGCGCTTGATCTGGGTCTAGCCTGCGCCGAACCGCGCTTTTACGGACGCGCGGCTGATGACGACGAGCGTGAAAATGCCGAGGATGGTCCCTAGCGGAACGCTAAAGAGGCTCAGAATCGCCACGAGGATCACGAGCCCACGGTTTCGGTATGTCGCGAGGCCCCGCGCGGCAAAGAAGTAGAGCAGCGCGCCAATGATGCCCCCGATGATCAGCCCCGAGCCGACGCCGTAGATGATCGGGTCGGCGGCCTGAGCGCTCGCTACCTCTGCGGCGTCGTTATAGTTCTGGATCGGCGTGGGTATGAACAACAAGTATAGGATTCCGAGAATGATGAGCAGCGCGCTGAGTGCGGAGAAGATGTAGTAGAAGATGGCCAGGATCTTCAGATGACCGCTGTCTCGCTGAGTACTGTCCGGAAGCGCTTCGCCCTGCATGAATGAGTAGCGTAGAGCACCCACTTACGACGTGCAAAGGCTACGTCAACGCTGCGCACTATCGCGGAAGCTAGAGCGCGCTCGGGGGCGGAGGTGCCGGGGCCGTGGGAGATGCATCGGCGGGTGGCGCTTCTGGTGGCGCAGCTTCTGGCGTCGGCGTAGCTTCCGTCGGCGCAGCTGCCGGCGGCGGCTCAGCTTCCGGCGGAGGTTCACCGAAGGGCACTCCGTCGTATTCTCCGTGGCCGGGCAAACCCATAACTGGCTTCCCGTAAGGCTGCGGCGTCGGCCCCGCGTCGTCGAATTGATAGGCTAGCCCGATGCCGACGACGTTGGTGGTCGTCGTATAGGTGCCCCCGTTGACGGCGACCGGCGGCGTCGGATTGGCGCGGATCATCGTCACCCCAGGTACCTTCGCGTCCCCCGGCGGCACGAACACATCAGGGGCGAAAACGTGAGCGTACGTAGCATCGAGCCGAAACCTGTCGATCTTCAGGCTCACGCCGGCGGTAAGAAGGTATTTGTTCATGTCCACCGTTGCCACCGTCAAGTAGTCCGTTGGAATGCCCGTCTGCTCCCACCTGAAGCCGCCGCGCAAATCGAGGCCGATTGGGCCCACCACTTTTCCAAACGAGTACTCAGCGCCCAGAGCGACGGAATTGCTGTCCTGGAACCCTCGCACGATCTGGATCTCCCCAATATCGTACGTCGATGGAAACCCCGCCACGTCATTCATGGTGATGGTCTCAGTAGGAGTCACATCGATGGTCTTCTGTTGGCTCCAGCTCTCGAACGTGTAGTCCACTTCAATTCGGGCGTTTGGGATTCCCAGGTATTGGACCCCTGCCCGGACTACGTTGGGCATCTGCATCTTGAAGTTGACCTGGTCGCCCGTCATGTAAGCGTTCTGAAACAACGGCGCCGCCGGCATCTGCACCGTGATCTTCCCGCCCGTGGAAATGGAAGCAGGCGCATGCCATGAGAGCCCGATGCGCCAGTCGTCGGTGGGTTGCGCGATCACGCCGACGATTCCGGTCGGTGCTATGATCGGTGACGTCTCCATGACATTGACCGCGTCGTAGCTCGGATCCTGAGCTGCGCAGATCAGACGATCCGCCGGGCAGGAGGTGACTGCCATCTTGGTCTCGAAGATGCCGGTCACAATTTCGAAACCGGCCCCTATGCTCAACCAATCGAGGGGCGACCACGCCGCGTAGAGCCCGATGTTGACCAACGTTGTGCCCTCGAGTGAAATCAACGAATAGCGTTGGGGTGCGGCCAGACCGTCCACGAGCTGGGGGTACTTCGTAAGTGCCGAGTAGGGCGCGTACAGACCCACCGCGAAGTTCCAGTCTTCGAGACCGAAGGGATTGCTGTAGGCGAGCGTCGGGAGCGGCAAGAAGGATTGGTCCGCGTTCACCTTCGGGTAGGTCTTGACCACCGGAGCGTCGTCAGGCCCCACCAACGCTTGGCGCGTGTAGTTGCCGCTGTAGAAGAGAACTGACGCGTCCACGAGGAATTGTTCCCCTGCGTAAATCAAGCCGGCTGGATTGTAGCCGATCGCAGCGCCCACATCGTCAGCGCCGGCGGCCATCGCCCCCGCTACCCCCAGCGGGCGAACACCGCGAGGCACGAAGTAGAGCCCTGCGGCATTTGCGCTCGGCGGTGGTAGTGCTGTCGCTCCGAGCATCCCGAGTCCCAGCCCGAGGCTCAGCCCTTGCCAGCGCCTGACGTTACGCGTCCTCTTGTTGGCGTTCATTGGCTCACCTTTCGGCCGCGAACGATGGCAAAGAACTGTTCAAGCCCTCGGGTCTCACTGATGTTGAAGTCCTGAATGACGTTAAACACTAGTTGGTAGTCCTTTGCCGTCATGGGAGCGTTCTGATTAACCGCGGCATTGGCTCGATTGATCTCCGACATCGAGTCAGCGAGCACTTGCAGCGCCGACACTCCGTCGGGGGTCACGACCTTCGCTAGCCCTGGAGTAATTACGGTGAGGAGCAGCCGATCCGGGTCGAATTGATTCGCTGTCGGCTCCCCGTCTACGAAGGGCTCCACCGACATCAAGTTGACCAATTGGATCACTCGATTCACGACACCCGCAGGCGGTGGCCCCGTGGGTGTATCTGGCGGCAGGTTCTTGCTGCCTGGCGTCATCGATAGCGACGCCGCGTTGAGGATTGCCGATACTAGCGCGTTGTCGGTGAGGAGCTGCAAGCCGTCGAGAATCGCGGCCTGAGTCACATTGCGAACGGCGTCCACCTGTTGGGCCTGGCCGTTGATGTAACTATCTATGAGCAGGTAATGAGCGAAGGCCTGCAACTCCTGCTTGCTCTCGTCTGGAGCCGTCATCGAGTCGAGGAATCTAATCAGTGCGCCGAACGTGGGCTCCTCGAAGGTCGCGACCATGTTCTTCGCGAGGTCCTCGCTACCCCAGGTGCAGAGCTTCCCGGCGACGCGCGCCTCGTTGCAGTGTGCGTAGGCTTGTTGGCGCAAGATCTTGAGCGTCGATGTCACGATG
>PVBE010498389.1_pt1 | contig 14256 bp, 18 predicted proteins | sample 1631181 | NCBI WGS metagenome assembly PVBE01 (sample SAMN08397723, study PRJNA350692) | Marine metagenome, whole genome shotgun sequencing project. | isolation source: water | place: Pacific Ocean | collected 2012-04
GGTCAGCTCGAGCGACCGCCACACCGCTTCGGGAACGCCGGTCTTCTCGGCTGGCGCAGACGTCACGGAGCGACGTGCGTGGGACGAGGCCAGGGTGCTGCTCCACGTACGGGGGCAGCGGCGCACCCTCGGTCGCCTGGCCCTGGCTCCCCTGCTCCACGTCTGTGTGGTCGATGGACTGGCTCTTGGCTGGGGCACGGAGTTCACCCTCACGGCCGACTACGTGATCGCCAGCCCGAGGGCGCGCTTCGGCCTGCCCGAGACCGGCCTCGGCATCGTGCCCGGCGCGGGGGGGACGGCGCGACTGGCCGACCGCATCGGCTCGGCTCACGCCCTGCGAATGGGCATGACTGGCGAGCTGATCGACGCCCGCGAAGCCCTACGCATCGGCCTGGTCCACGAGCTCGTTCCTACGCCCGCCGCCGCCATGGAGCGCGCACTCGGCTTGGCGCGGCGCTGTCTGGGTCGGTCCCACACCGCGGTAGCCGCCTACAAGGCGGCGGTACGCGCTGGCCAGGGCCTGACCCCGGACGACCGCGACACCCTGGAAGGTCGAGCCTACGAACACTGCGTGCGCGCAGGTGAAGCCACCCTGGGCCGCCAGGCCTTCGAGGCCATGCGCCGGGGTGAGCAGGTCTCTTGGGGTGACTACGACCCCTTCGATCCTTGAGCCCTGCCCCGCTCGCCGAGCCGCTGCTCGTGCTATGAATCTGCGCCCGCAGCCCAGCGGTGCCCATGACACCCGAGCGCCCCCGCCGCCGTGCCGCGCAGCTGGCGATGACGGCTCTTCTCTCCAGCATCGCTGCCTGCACGGGCGACGCCAACGACTGCGCGTCGCTGCGAGACGACGTGGCCAGGGAAAACTGTCTCTTCGACCGCATCTCGGCTGCGTTCGAGGCGGGAGATCCGACATGGAGGGACCAGCTGGCCGAGATCACGAACATCGACAGCCGCGATCTGGTCAGGCTGCGACTGGCCATCGTGGATCCGCGCCAGGGCCCCACCATCTGCGCCGAGGTGGAAACCCCAGCCGCCAAGGCCCGCTGCAGGCAGGTTGTCGGCCGTCCCCACCTCGCGTCGCCTCCGCGCCCCGAGGAACGAGAGTGATCCCCCTCTTGCTGGCAGCCCTGCTGGGCTGCGGCGACCCAGGTGATGCCGCCAAGCGCGCGCTGGCGGAACCCGCCAGCGATCCGGTGCGAGCGCTGGCGCTCTGCGACGAGCAGGCCTTCGATCAGATGCGCGTGCTCTGCCGCATCGAGGCCGCCGCGGCGGCCGGTCGTGCTGGCCACCTGGAGACAGCGGAACAGGCCTGCCAGCAGGTCCCCGAGGGAACCTGGCGCAAGGAATGCCACTTCCGAGCCGGCGAGGAGCTCGCGCGGGGTGGGCACCCGGTCCAAGCCGTCTCGCACTGCGCTCGAGCTGGCCGTTTCACCCGCTTCTGTGTCACGCATGCCGCGTGGGCGCTCCCACCCGAGGCGTGGATGGACGAGCCGATCCCGGGGGCCGATCTGGCAGCCAGGCTCGACGCACAGCTGGTCGAAATCGAATCAGCTGCACAGGACCTCGACGCCCAACTGCGACCCGAAGCCCTGGCCACGTTCCGCATGCGGCTGTGGTTCAACGCCTACTACGGCACGGGTCGAGCCGACCCGGAGGCGGCACGGGCAGCACCGGCCCACCAGCGACCCCAAGCGCACAGCGCCTTCATGATGGAGGCAGCCCGCTTGCTCGCCCCCCACGGGGAGGGACCACCCCCAGACGCCGTCGAACTCCTGATCGCTGCGTGGCGCAGCGAAGGCGCCGCCCTCGAGGGCGAGCCCATGCCATTCGAAGGCCGCCACGGTCGCTACGCCGTGCCCATTCCCGTACCCCAAGAACGCGACCTCGAGCGCATCCCGCTGTACGGCGGAGGTCGCCGTATCGTAGGCGAGGAAGCCGACGAAGACTTGATCATCGCTGCTCTGGAGGCTCTCTGGTTCCGCCCGGACACCCCGGCCGAGCCCTTCCTTCCGTGGGTGGACGAACCGCGGGAGCGAATCCGCTGGACCGCCGCCAGGCTCCTGAGACTGTCGGAGCCCCGAGCGCTGGACATGCAGGCCACCCTCGAAGCGCTCACCCAGCACGCGGACCCCGGCGTAGCCTGGAACGCCAAGGACGGGCTGCAACACCGAACCTGGGAGCGAAAGCCCGGAGGTCCCCGATGACCGTCTTCGTGACCCGGCCCATCCCGGACGTCGGGCTCGCAGTGCTGCGGCACGCGGGGCTCTCCGTGCGCGTCCGCTCGGGCGAAAGCCCCATCGCCCGGCACGAGCTGATCGAAGGAGTCCAGGGGGCCCGAGGCCTGATCTGCATGCTCACGGACCGGGTCGATGCCACCGTCCTCGAGGCCGGTCCCCTCGAGGTTGTCAGCAATGTCGCCGTCGGTGTGGACAACATCGACTTGGAGGCAGCGCGAACCATGGGGGTGTCGGTCACCAACACGCCCGGGGTGCTCACGGACGCGACGGCCGACCTGACCATGGCCCTGCTCTTGGCGGTGGGGCGCAGAGTGGTGGAGGGCGACGCCCTCGTCCGCCAGGGCCGGTTCAACGGGTGGGGGCCGCTGGTCATGGTCGGAGCCGACCTGGCCGACAAGACCCTCGGCATCGTAGGGCCAGGCCGCATCGGATCCGCGGTCGCCCGGCGGGCGAAGGCCTTCGGCTCCAAGGTCATCATCGCCGCCCGTCGCGACCACCCCGAGGTCGGTCCCCGGGTGCCCATCGACGACCTGCTCGGGCAGGCAGACTTCGTCTCGCTCCACTGCCCCCTGACCCAACAAACCCGTCACCTGCTGGACGCGCGCCGCATCGGCCTGATGAAGCCCACGGCCTACCTGATCAACACCGCCCGCGGTCCGGTGGTCGACGAGGCCGCACTGGTGCTCGCCCTGCGCGAAGGTAGGCTGGCCGGCGCAGCACTGGACGTGTACGAGCACGAGCCCCAGATCCACCCGGGCCTGCTCGAGCTGGACAACGTGGTCCTGGCGCCCCACAGCGGCAGCGCCACCCGGCGCACCCGTGAGACCATGGCTCGCATGGCAGCAGACGATCTGGTCGCGGTGCTCCAGGGCCGCCAACCACGGCACCGGGTGGTGTGAGATGGGCATGCGACGAGACGTGTTGGGCATCGGCATGGCCGTGGTGGACAGCTTTGTCCTCGCCAACGACGCATTCATCGACGACGCCGGGCTGCAAAAGGGCGGCACCACCTTCCTGGATCGTGATGCCCACCTGGCGCTGATGCAGAGGGCTGCCCACCTCGGGTTGGTGGCGCACTGCCCCGGCGACAACGCCCGCAACATGTGCACCGCAGCCACCGCTCTGGGGGCCCGCACCACCTTCCTGGGTGCCATGGGTGACGACCAGCTGGGGGGGCTCTTCGAGGGCGAGCTCCGGGGCGCCGGAGTCGAGACTCGACTCGAACGCTTGGTGGGCCCATCGGGGTCGATCCTGGCGGTGATCACTCCCGATGGCGAGCGCACCTTTGCCCTCCACGTGGGGGTGGCAGACCGCCTCACGATCCTCCCCGACGGGTGGCCCGAAGGCTTCCGCTATCTGTACGCCACCTCCACCACGCTCCTCGAGCCCAGCGGCACCCGCGAAGTGGTGCGAGAAGCCATGCAGCGCGCCTCCAAGGCGCGCACGGGCGTAGCCCTGTCCCTCGAAAACGCGCCATTTCTCGAAGCAAACCAGCAAGCGCTGCGGGACCTGCTGGCGGGAGACTTCGCGCTGATCATGGGCAACGAGGAGGAGATGAAGGTCGCCTTCGGCTCGGGCCCGTTCATGATGGGGCGCGCCCTGCAGGTAGCCGAGGTGGCCATCCTCAAGCGCGGAGGCCAGGGCTCCACCGTCAGCACACGCCGCGGCGACCGCTGGGACGTACCAGCCTGCCCCGCCAAGTTGGTGGACACGACGGGCGCCGGGGACTTCTTCGCAGGGGCCGTGCTGGCGCGCCTCTGCCAAGGCGCCGATCCGGCCAGTGCGGCGCTGGCTGGCTCATGGGTGGCCGCCCGCGTGGTCGAGCGCGTCGGTGCCCGCCTTCCCTCGGACTTCGATGCGGCGAGGGTTCCGGTAAGCTGGACCTCTCCGCCTGCTTGCGGTCGGTGAACACCCACTTGGCCATCTACGGCCTGGTAGCTGGCATGGCCATCATGGCCATCAGCCTGCTCTTGCTCGGCTGACACGCAGTGTCGCTCCGCCCGCTGCCACCCGCTAAGTGAGATGGTCGAGATGGGATGGCCAATGCGCGACCACGTTCCGGACCCCGAACCACGGGCCGCCGCCCTCCTGGGCCGGTCGCTGGGGCCGTTCATGTTGCTGGCGCTGCTCATCGCCTGGGGTGCCGCATTGCTGATGCCCAGCCGCGACGCAGCCCGCTTCGAGACCGAGAGACGCGCGGGCCTCGAGGCCCTCCCCACCCCGCCCGCTCCGGACAGGAGCCCCGGCATCGATGGGCGGCCCCTCGACCCCGACTCGCCCACGCAGCCCGGCCCCGGAGGAACGCCCGATCAGCAGCTTCACCACGGACCGCAGCCAGCGCATCCTCCGGGCGCCCCACCGTCGGGCAAGGGCCCGGCCCACACGCCTGGCCATGTTCGCCCCGGGCGGCACCCATGAACGCCGAACACGGCGTGACGCGCCGCGGACTCACCGTCATCCTGTGGGCCTTGCTGCTCACGGTGGCCAGCGGCCTGGTCGTCGAGACCGCGGGCCTGACCCCCATCCAAGGCGTAGTCTGGCCCACCGACCTCTACGCACACCAGCAGCTCGATCCCCGGCGCATCGACGTGGCGGTGCTCGGTTCGAGCCGCGCCGCCTTCGGCCTCTCCCCGTCCACCATCGATCTGTGCCTGCAGCGTGAGCTGAACCGCTCCACCCGAAGCGTCAACCTCTCCCGAGCCTTCGCCACGGGCTGGTCCCTCGATCTCTTGGCCAGGGACCTGCTCCAAGGCACCCACCGGCCACGGGTGCTGCTGGTCGCGGTCGAACCCGAGCTGTTCGACGAACACAACCCCCGCCTGGCCACGAACCTGGCCACCACCGCCCGCCTGCGGGACCTCCCAGACGCGCTCCGCTCGGTCCAGGACCTACGCACCCTCTTTTCCGCCCTGAAGCCCCTTGGCCGAGGCCCGACCACAATCGCCCTCTACCTCTCGGGTCGATGGAACACGAAGCCCGCCCTGCGCTGGCTGATGCTCCACCATGGCGGTGGCCTCTACTGCTCCGGGCACCCCCACTGCGCCACCAACAACAAGGCCATGGAGCGGACCATGGATGGGCTGTGGAACATCGTGGCCAGCCAGCTGCTGCCGGTCCTCGAGCAGGAACGTTTCCCAGACTACGAGACAGGCACCGGGGCCGTGCACCGCCACACCACCCGCATGATCGAGCGCGCCCAGGAGCAGGGTGTCCAGGTTCTGCTGGTGGAGCTGCCGCGAATGCGCATCTTCGACAATGCCATGCCCCCAGCCGTTGAGCCGGCCTTCCAGGTCTACCTGACCAACCTGATCGAGGAGCACGACCTGGCCCACCACGACGCCACGACGGCCAGCTGGGCCCAGAAACGCACCCACTACTCCGACCCCGAGCACCTGAGCGCCCGAGGGGCCGAGCGCCTAAGCGAGAGGGTCTGTACCGAGGCCATCCTCCCATTGCTGTCCCCCAAGGCGAGCTGGGACGAGGAGGAATAGTCGGTGCTGTTCAACACCTTCGACTTCGTCGTCTTCCTGGTGGTGGCCTGGACCGTCTACCGCCTGGTGCAGCGCTGGCGCTGGCCCCGGCTGCTGTGGCTGCTGCTCATCAGCTACTTCTTCTACGGCTGCTGGAAGCCCTGGTACCTGCTGCTCATCGCGGCTTCGACCCTCAACTCCTACCTGTTCGGCCTGCTCATCGACAAGGCCGATGGCCGACGTAGAAAGCTCTGGATGGCCCTGTCGGTCGCCGGCGACCTGCTGCTGCTGGGGGTGTTCAAGTACGGCAACTTCCTGGTGGGGAACCTCGAAGCCGCGCTCATGCTGAGCGACCCCAGCACCGCGCTGCCCCGGCTGCCCACCGAATTGCCCGTGGGCATCAGCTTCTACACCTTCCAGACCATCTCCTACACGGTGGACCTGTACCGGAAGCGCATCGACCGGGCTCGCAACCTGCTCGAGTTCTCGGTGTTCGTGGCCTTCTTCCCCCAGCTGGTGGCGGGCCCCATCGTCAGAGCCAAGCACTTCCTGCCCCAGCTGCTCGGCAAGCCCTTGCAGGACCCGAAGGCCGTCGGCGCGGGCCTGTTCCTGATCCTGGCGGGGCTGGCCAAGAAGATGATCCTGGCCGACACCCTGTACACCGCCGTGGTCAAGCCGTTCTTCCGAACCCCGGTCGGGCACAACGCCATCGAGACCATCGGGGTGCTGTGGGCCGCCAACTTCCAGGTCTACTGCGACTTTTCCGGCTACTCGGACGTGGCCATCGGCGCCGCGCTGCTGTTCGGTATCCACCTGCCCAAGAACTTCGACCGGCCGTTTTCGTCCCAGACCCCCATGGAGCACTGGCGGCGCTGGCACATCAGCCTGTCCACCTGGCTGCGGGACTATCTGTACATCCCCCTGGGGGGATCCCGCGGCAAGGAATCGCGGGTCTCGGCGAACTTGATCGTCACCTTCCTGCTTGGGGGGCTGTGGCACGGCGCGGGCTGGACCTTCGTGGTCTGGGGCCTGTGGAACGGCCTGCTGCTGGTGGCCTGGCGCCGCTGGGGTCCCGGCCCTGGCAAGACGCCCTTCGGCAAGGCCTGGCGCATCTTCGCCACCTACAACGCCCTCTGCCTGGGGCTGGTCTTCCTGCACGCCCGAACCTTCCACGACGCCTGGCAGGTCATCACCTCCCTGGGCAACTGGCTCACCCCGTTCAGCGGCGCCTTCGGCTGGTTCGGGCTGACCATGCTGGCCCTGGCCATCGCCCTGCACGCCACCCCCCAGGGCTGGAAGGCGATCCTGCGTGAAGCCTTCGCCACCGCACCGGCCTGGGCGCTGGGGGTGACGGTGGTGGTGGTGGGCGGGGTGCTGTCGTTGTTCGCCGGGTTTGCGACGCCGTTCTTCTATTTTCAGTTCTGAAGGCAAGGCCGCGTAATGACAAGAGAAGGCCGGTGTTTGCAATGTCGCGACAAGAGAACCGAGTTGAGTGCACGATCGGAAGTGCCAGGAGTGTCAATCCTGCCCGGATTCCGGCTGGATGCCACCTCGAGGAGCCGTCCTGCGCTCGAAATCGTGCACTCAGCCTCGTTCTGTCGCGATTGCCTTGCATTCGGACCGGTTCTGTTGTCATCGCGCCGTGGTCAGTCGCCGCCAGTCTCGAGCGATCAGCTGCGCGCGATCCTCCCGCCTTCGACCGCGACCTCCCCGACGAACTCGCCCTGGCGAGCGCTGCGTCCTCGGGCCGCCAAGCAGCGCTGCGTCCTCGGGTTGGACGACCAGACTCGCCGTACAGGCGCCTCCCCGTCTGGACGGGGTATCCCCAGCAGGTCTCGCCGTCGCACCGGTCGATGGTCAGGTCTGCCTCGAGCCTCCTGCTCAGGGGAAAGATGCGGCGTAGGTTCTCATCCTGGAGACGCGCGCCAACCTTGACAGCCGCGTGGGCGAGCGCGAAGCCCAGGGATGCGCCCCCGGTGACCGTGAAGGCGACAGTCGGGTGGTTCAGCGCGAGCGCGACGCCCCCGCCCCTGCCCCGAGGAGCACGCCCAACCCGCTGACGATCTTCACCGGGTCCTCCAGCCACAGCCGGAAGCGACGGGTCAGAGAGAGGTGGGAGCGAGCGGCCGGCGGTTCCATGATTGTCAGGGGGACATGGTTGGCGTGCGCGATGTGCACGCCGCTCGCGGGAATCCTGCAATTGCTCATCGTGCAAGTTGCCGCGCGGCTGACTCCAGCGAGGCGCCCTCCGGGGCCCACAGCGGTTCCCACTCCACTTCGGCGGGGCCATCGCCTGGCGGACCCTTCCGTTTCACCTGCAGATCGACCTTCAATCCCCCGCCCCATACGAGTATCCCGCCGAGAGCACCCAACGCGGTAGCCCACGCGGGAACTGCTGTTGTCACCGCCTTTGCGCGCCAGCGCCGGATCCGGGTGCCGCGCTCTCCTTCCACCCCTACACTTGCCTGCAGACGGTAGCGGCCGCGCGCCTCCGCATCCACAGACACGGGGATGTGAAGCACACCGGTGACGGCAGGCGGCACAACAACGACTATTTCGTCGGGAGCATGCACCCCCGCGCGATTCAACGAGAGCCTACGTTCTTGGTGGAGATCGAGCGTAACAGTTCGTGGATGGTCCCAACAGTTCTGAAGGTGCAATCGGATTCGTGCTCGCTGATCGGGTGCGATGGTCTTCGGGGCCACGAGGATGAACTGAATGCCGTCAATCTCTAGGATGGAACTCCTGCCGAACATCTCACGAAGTAGATTCGGCAGCGGCTCATGACCGTGCTGGTCGCGAATCAATCGCCAACCGCAGGCGACAGCGGCAGGTACGGACGCGATTGCGAGTCCTGCAGCAACCGGGTGGGGCTCTTCTCCCAGCAAGGCAATTGCCCCAGTGATCAAGCCTGCCACAAGCGTGAACAGTAGTCCGAAGCCGCTCGCCTCATGCGGATCGCGCCTGTACTCCAGTGTGAATCCGGTGCCTGCGACTATCGCCGACAAGATGAGGACGAGCTACACCACGCCAGGTGGTGCGCCGTCCCTCACCATCACAATCACTCCGCAAATCCCGGCGGTAATCGCGGCAAGAGCGACGAGCACCCAAACGACGGCAAATCCTTTGCTGGCACGGCGGCTTGCCATGTGCCACAGATATCATGAAGGGGATTCGGGTGTCCAGGGCAACGGGAGTTCGCCGAGCGGGATGCATCGGTTTACTTGGCATCCCGACCGGTATACGAAAGGGATCCCCAACCCGGGAGTCCCGATAAACTCGCACACCCACACCGTCGCCTACATTCGCGTGTCCACCGACAAGCAGGCCGACCACGGCGTGTCCCTCGACGCCCAGCGCACCAAGGTGGAAGCCTACGCCGCCCTCTACGACCTGGAGCTGGTTGAGGTCATCCTGGACGCCGAGATGAGCGCGAAGACCCTGGACCGGCCCGGACTCCACCGTGCGCTCGCTGCCCTCGGGCAGCGGATGCCGAAGCCCTGCTGGTGGTCAAGCTGGACCGGCTCACGCGCTCGGTCCGCGACCTCGGCACGCTGGTCGAGGACTACTTCTCCAGCGGCCAGTACACACTGTTTCTGCTGATCGGGGCACCCGACGCCAACTATCCCGGTTCCTGGCCTGGTGATGACTACACGTCAGGCTCGGCGACTGGAGCCGCGATGCTGGTCCTTGGGCCGTTGAGTTCCGCGCTGGACCTTGTCGATACCGACGGGTGGATCCAGGGCATCGAGATCGACAACGATGCTACCTGTGTCGAGACCGGGGCCAGCGTGGCGGGCGCTGGAGACACGAACGGTCACGGATTCGATGACATCCTGGTCGGAGACCCTGAGTACTACTACAACGATGGCTACGACGACGACCTGAACGACGGCGTCGGGCCAGCATTGAAGACTCTCCCGCCACGGCCGCTCGGGCCGCCAGGCAGCGCTGCGTCCTCGGGCCGCCCGGGATGTCGTCGACAACCTCGAGCGCCCTCCCGCGGACTCGAGCGATGCGAGTCGCCGACCACTTGACAGGCCTCGGGTTGGACGACCAGACTCGCCGTACAGGCGCCTCCCCGTCTGGACGAGCTATCCCCAATCAGCGTGTTGGCCACACCCGCTTCACTCCAGGTACCCACCATGACGAACAACCAGGCCGGAAGGCGCACGATTCGAGGGCATCGGCCCTGTCGGTCGCCCCTGGCCTGGTTGTTGGGCCTCACCATCACCAATGGGTGTTCGAGAGCGTGCGAGACGCCTGGCCATGACTCACCGGGATGGGGTGACACATTGGATTCCGGCGCGGAGTCCACGCTGGACTACTCCCTCGAACAGACCGGGCCCCTGAGCTACAGGTTCACCTTCTCAACGGCAGATGCCGTCCTCGGGAGGGTTCGTGCTCGAGACCAGGGCTCTGCGAGGATCTACTACGTGCAGAGCGGCACGGAGCCTCGGACGGAGCATACGATCGACATCAGCTTGAAGCTGGACGAGCGATTCGAGATCTCCGTACAAGCCGTCGATGACTCTGGGAGTGTCTTGGTTTCCTCCAACCTGGAGCTCGAGACCACCGCTGTACTGCCACTGTCGAAGCTGACCCCCGAGCATTACGAGGACATCCAAGTCAAAACCGAGGTAGTCTGCCCGGAGCCAGACCTTCTGACGGAGAACGCCGTCTTTTTGACCAACATGTTGTTTGGCATGGACAACAACAATCCCTATGGGATCATCTGGGACCGGACAGGAACCCCGGTCTGGGCTCACTTCACTACGGAACGCGTCACGAACTCGACCGGCGACATCCTCATCACGGTACTGGACGACTACGAGAGCCCGTTCACGAACAACAACAAGGGAAGAACACTGCTGTTTGGCGGTGGAATACCAAGGGGTACCAGAGTCACCGAGGTGGCGTTCGATCACACTACGATCAACCAGATGACGACCCAGGGCGAGTTCATGAGTCACACCGACTATCTGCATCACACATACCGCAAGAACTCGGACGGAACCTATACAACGACCACCAGCGTCTGTGAAGACGGGTGTTCCGACCGTGTCGTCTTGCACGATGGAAACTTCGATCCTCTGGAAAACGAAGATCCGAGCACCGGGGTGTTGTGGGATGTGGACGTAGGGCCCCATGTGAACTCCGACAACGACTACTTCTCGAACACCGCCATAATCGACCTGGAACGCAACCTTCTTTACTACTACGCACAAGGCGTCGAGGATGGAATCATCCACGCGTTCGACAGAGACACGATGGAAAAGAAGTGGGTCTTCGGCCCTGGTGTGCAAGGCGCTTCCTGGGGGTCCGACGTCCTGATCATCGATGAGTTTCTCGACACCGGAAACAGAGGGGATCCGTGGTTCTACAGTCCTCACGGGATCGATATCTACCAGGATGTCGCGGATGGAGAGGACGAGCTTCGAATCCTGATGCACGACAATGGGAGGGGGCACGAGAGTACCGGCCGAGAGTACGTCTCCGTCGTCGAATACAGGATCGACACCTCGCTTGGTACCGTAGAAGTGCTCTGGTCCTACCCGAACGAAGACGACTTCTCTGGAGAGAAACCTGCGCTGATGTACTCGAACTCTCTCTATGGGAATGCGGAGAAAGTTGGTGACAACGTAGTCGTATTTTCGGGGTCGGTCTGGGAAGGCGACTACGAGAAGGAGCTTCCTGCAAAAACCCTGATCATGGAGCTGCGGCCGGACTACGCCGAAAGGAATGCAGAGCTGTTGTGGCGAATGACCCTGGAGACGCAGACCGAGGGGTTCATCCCAACGTTCTATTCTGGACAGACCGTTCGAGACCTGCGGGGGGTTGTTTCCGAGGAGACGACGTCAGAGGGTGCGTCCAGGGTCTTTGGATTCAGCAACACCGTGGACTACCAGTCCTACTGGGACTTCTAGCCCAGAAAGGGTGCGAACGGTCCAGCCGAAGGGAGTCGCCAATCCACCGTAGGTGGCGAAATGGTGACTTTCAACGACGTCATTCGAGGCTTCCTCGAGCACGGATTCTCAGTCCGTCACGTACTGTTCGCCTTCCTCGTCCGGGGATAGGAAGGACTAACAGCGGGCGAGCCATACAGGCGGGGTCCCGCGTCTTCGTGGAAAACACGCCAGAGGAGTGCCGCCCAGGCCAGCCAGGGTGGCGATAGACCGATGGATGGCTCCTTGGTGAGAGGTCAGGCGGTGGATCTGGATCAGGGGAAGGAGTCCATACATGAGATACGAACCACCGCTATTCCGGCCTCCTTCCGAGGCTTCCAGCTACCTACTGCAGGCGACGATCGGCTGCTCCTGGAACAACTGCACCTACTGCCAGATGTACAGGACCAAGGCCTTCCGGATCCGCCCCCTGCGGGACACCCTCGAGGACATCCGCCTCGCGGCCACCCGCCTCGGCCGCTCCTCGCCGATCGAGCCGTGGCGTCCTCAGCGGGCCGCGAACACCTCCGATGGGGGAGGCTCGGAGGCAGGCAACTGAACGATGGCATACGGTGGAGCCGTCATTGATGCCGAGGCTCCCGGAGCCAGGGAAAAGACCACCATGAAAGACGACTTGGACAGCCTCCGGCGTCAGATCGCCGAGCTTGGCGAGCAACTGGAAGCGAGCAGACGAGCAAACACACAAGCGACAGAGTCCGCCAGGGTCTTCGCCGCCGTCCTCGCCGGTCTGCCATCATCGTGACCCGCGTCGATGGCGACGGTATCTTCACCTATTATCGGGGCGCGGGTCTGCAGGCCTGGGCGCTCGAAGACGACCAGCTCGTTGGCTGCAACATCTTCGAGGCCTACGCCCACATCGCGGACACGCTCCGGGAGGTGCTGGCCGGCGGAGAAGCGGCGTTCGTTCACGAGGGAACGAGCGAGGGCAAGACGGTCTACTTCCAGAACTACTTCTTCCCGGACTCCGTGGCAGGTGCCGGGCTGGTCACGGTCTCTCTCGACATCACGAGCCTTCGGGATGCGAGCCACGTGCCAAGGCAGAGCGTCGAGGAGCGTTTTCGAAGCCTCGTCGAGACGATCCCCCACGGGATCGAGGACATTGATGCCAAGGGACACCTCGTCTTCGGCAACTCAGCCTACCACGGAATGCTGGAGTACCCCGACGGAGCGCTGATCGGCCGGAACATCCTGGAGCTCGTAGCCACCGCTGCCGAGCGGGCGTCGCTCCAAGACCACCTTGGGTTCTTGCGGGACGAGCAGCCCGCTCCCACCCCGCTGTTCGGCCAGAGGAGAACCCGCTCCGGGCGGGTCATCGAGGTCCGCGTAGACTGGAACTACCGGCGGGATCCCGAGGGCCGCGTGGTGGGATTCAGCTCGATCATCACCGACATCACCGAGCACCGGGAGGCCCACGAGAAGATCAAAGCCTCCCTGCGAGCGAAAGAGGTGCTGCTGTCCGAGCTCCACCACCGGGTCAAGAACAACCTGCAGGTCATCGCCAGCTTGCTCAACATGCAGTCGAGACAGGTCGAGGACGCACAGGTGGCAGAGCTGTTTCGGGAGAGCCGCAACCGGGTGCGATCCATGGCGCTCACCCACGAGCAGCTCTACCAGGCCGAGGACCTGGCGCGGATCGATTTCGCCCGCTACCTCCGCGCTCTCGGGGCCAGCCTGTTCCGTTCCTACGGCGCGGATCCGCGGGCCGTGAAGCTCGAGGTGGACACCGGCGAGATCGCCATTCCGTTAGACCTGGCCATCCCTTGCGGTCTGATCGTCACCGAGCTGATCTCGAACTGCTTAAAGCATGCTTTCCCAGGGGGCCGCGGAGAGATCCGCGTGGGACTCTGCACGGACGACGAGGGGCAGCTCACGCTCGCGGTCGGAGACAACGGTGTGGGCCTGCCGGCTGGCCTCGACCCGCAGGCCAGCGAGACCCTGGGCCTGCGGCTGGTGACCTCGCTGGCGGACCAGATCGGCGGCGAGATCGCGCTCGACCGCAGCGCCGGCACTCAGGTCCGAATCCGCTTTCAGAACCCCGACGGTGAAGGAGGCCAGCCATGACCACAGCCCGGATCCTGATCGTCGAGGACGAGCGGATCGTGGCCGAGGATCTGCGGGAGACGCTCGGCGCGCTCGGCTACGAGGTCGTCGGGATCGTGCCCTCGGGGGAGGCGGCCATCGAACAGGCCGCGGCGCACCACCCGGACCTGGTCCTGATGGACATCATGCTCCGGGGAAACCTGAACGGGATCGACGCTGCGCAGCACGTCCGCGACCGGCTCGACATCCCCGTGGTCTACCTCACGGCCTACGCCGACGACGCCACCCTGGCGCGGGCCAAGGTGACCGAGCCCTTCGGGTATCTCATCAAGCCGTTCGAGGAGCGGGAGCTTCTCACCGCAATCGAGATGGCTCTCTACAAGCACGCGATGGAGAAAAAACTGGCTCATCCGGATCCCGGTGGGACGCTTGCGAGGCCCAGAGGGCATGCGGCAGGGTGAAAGCTCGCGATCGCCCGGAGGACTTCGAACGAGAGCTGTCCGATGCGTGGAGCAATCCGCACGGCCTCTGACTGGCGGACGA
>PVBE010248370.1_pt1 | contig 14255 bp, 12 predicted proteins | sample 1631181 | NCBI WGS metagenome assembly PVBE01 (sample SAMN08397723, study PRJNA350692) | Marine metagenome, whole genome shotgun sequencing project. | isolation source: water | place: Pacific Ocean | collected 2012-04
CTCGTGCAGCTGGTAAAAGGCCACCTTCTGTTCTTCGGCCTCGCTGAAGGTCCGTGCCAGGTCACCCGATTCTCCCCGGCCGGCCCGGATGTCCTCCAGCAACTGGACGATTCGCTTCTCCCGCTTGTTGAGCTGGCTGGACTGTGCGGAGAGGACGCCCAGGTAGCCGATGACTTCCTGTAGGCGGGCCAGCAGTCGGCCGCTCTGCAGTGCCAGCCAGATGCCGACTCCGAAGAGCATTGCCCCGGTCAGGATGAGGACGATCTCGGTCGCGGTCGGCTTGAGCATGACAGGCTGCTAGCCGCCCAGGGTGTCCTGTTCGATCTTCTCGGTGATCGCGGCCTCACCGACCGTGTCCCGGCCGTCGTCACTCCATTGCTTGTCGCGGCCCAGACTTTGCTGGTCGATGCGGACCTCGATCCGATACACCGGCACCTGGCCATCGGTTGTCGTGTCGGGAAGGATCCGGACGGTCAGTCGCGTGCGGATGTCGGCCACTTCGGGATCGGTGCCCCGCAGCTGCCAGCCGCTCTCGTACTTGCCCGCCTTCTCGTGTGTCGCCTTGGGCTCGTAGTAGGAGTTGCAGACCTTGACGAGCGACTTCCAGATTTCACTGCGGGTCCGAGCCAGCGGTCGGGTCCTGGTTGCGGCTGCATTGGCTGCAAGCGGCTTGTGGGCTTCGCTCAGCGCGTAGTCGCTGATGCCATAGTTGGCGAAGGAGATGACGATCTGCTGCATCAGCATCAGCTCCTTGTCCTCCCAGTACACGTTGCGACCCCACTCGGCCGCCTCCTTGAGGAGAGGCTGATCGACGTTCTCGTTCTCTTCCTTGAAGACGCGTAGCTTGACCGTCCACCGACGGTCGGCCACCGGCTTGTCCTGGTCCTCCTCGAGCGGCTCGAGCTCTATTTCTACCCGCGAGCGATAGCCCTCGAGGTAGTTGACGGCCAGGTCGTAGCGCCACTTGCTGATCAGGTAGCCGTCGTCCCATTCGGTCTTCGCATCATCGATCTCGTACTCGCGGGCTACGGCGTCTCGTAGTGCTTGCCAGAGTTTTCGGCGTTCCGCGATGACGGGCTCAGAGCGTGTCCAATGAACGCAGCCGGCAAGAGTAAGGGTCAGGGCGGCCAGCACGACCAGCCGGGTGGAGTATCTCATCGCGTTTGTTTCCTTTAACAAGGGAGCCTCGCCTAACAAGGGAGCCTCGCCGATGGGCGGGGCGAGACATGGTAGGGAGGCCCCCTTTGGCTGTCAATAGATTTCGCTGTGCCGCCGATGTGGCCTTAGCTATACTCGGGATCCACCCCAAAGAGGAAACCCGATGAGTCACACTATCGACGATCTGATCTACGACTGGAACACCATAGAGGGCCACGATGTGGCCCCTAAGTACCCGATCGAATTCGACGACGAGACGCTGCGCGACGGACTTCAGTCGCCGAGTGTGCGGGATCCCGAGGTCGAAGAGAAACTCGAGATCCTCCACTTGATGAACGATCTGGGCATCCATGCGGCGGACGTCGGTCTGCCCGGCGCCGGACCGCGCGCGCGAGAGCACGTGATGCGGCTGTGTCGGGAAATCCGGGACGCCAAGTTGAACGTTTCGCCCAACTGCGCAGCACGAACCCTCCAGCAAGACATCGAGCCGATCGTGGAGGTGTCCCAGACGATCGGGATTGCCGTCGAGGCGTCGGTCTTCATCGGGTCCAGCCCTATCCGCCAGTACGCGGAGAGTTGGACGATGGAGCAGATGCTACAGCACAGCCGCAATGCGGTGCTGTTCGCCGTCGAGAACGACCTCCCGGTGATGTACGTGACCGAAGACACCACACGTGCGCAACCCGAGGATCTGCGTCGGCTGTATACCACGGCGATCGAGTGCGGAGCTCGCAGGATCTGTGTCTGTGACACGTGTGGTCACGTGACGCCCAACGGCGTGGTCAACCTCGTGCGTTTCATCCAGTCAGTGGTGGCCGACACCGGTGTCGAAGGGGTCCAGATCGACTGGCACGGCCATCGGGACCGGAATCTCTCCATCCCCAACACGCTGGCGGCGATTCACACCGGGGTCCATCGAGTGCACGGAACCGCCCTCGGCATTGGCGAGCGGGTCGGCAATACACCGATGGACCTGCTGCTGGTCAATCTCAAGCTGATGGGGCTGATCGACAACGATCTGACCAAGCTGGGCTCCTACACGACCGCTGCGTCCAAGGCGGTTGGGGTGCCCATCCCGGTCAACTATCCGGTCTTCGGCGAGGACGCCTTCGAGACGGCCACGGGCGTTCATGCCGCAGCGGTGATCAAGGCGTTCGAGAAAGGTGACAGCTGGCTGGCCGACCGCGTCTATTGCGGTGTACCGGCGGGTGAGTTCGGCAAGGAGCAGAAGATCCGGATCGGTCCGATGAGCGGCAAGAGCAACGTCGTGTTCTGGCTCAGCCGCAACAACATCGAGGTCAGCGACGAGGTGGTGGACAGGATCTTCCGCAAGGCCAAGGAGACCCCTCGTCTGCTCGAGGACGAGGAAATCCGCCAGCTGGTCGGCAAAAGGAACTAGAACCCGCCCACAACTCACAATGCTGGACACTGCGTGTCGAGAGGCACCTCCGCGATGTCCGACTGATGCTTCGGGCCAGAGCGCTGCACGGTCTCGATTCACGATTTCGGCAGGTCGGGGCGCTAGCTCACTCGGTCGACGACCTCGCTCAGTTCTTCGACGCGGTCGTCGCCATCGATGCGCAGGCCCAGGAACCGGACGCCCGCTGCGGCCGCGGCCCGGCGATCGTTGTCTGTGTCGCCTACGACGACGGCCTCGCCGGCCGGAACGCAAAAGTGCGCTGGCGCTCGGAGGACCATGTCCGGCGCCGGCTTGCCTTGCGGGACATCGGTGCCGCCGACCAGCAGGTCCGGGGTGAGACCGGCTCGGTCGAGGACCGGGCCGGCAATCTGCGTCGGCGTGTTGGTGATCACCGCGATCGAGCGTCCGACACGACGCAGCGCGGTGAAGACCGAGCGAGCGTCGGGGTCGATCCGATGGTGGCGAGCATGCGCGTCGTAATGCGCGGCGTAGGCCGCCTCGATCTGACTCTCGGTGTGATCGGGATAGAACACCCGGACGTCGGCCGCGACGCCCTGGCCCCAGGCTGCGTGGAAGGCTTCCGGCGAGATGTCGGGATACCCCAGCCGCCGGGCGACGTCACGGAGCAGATGGAACCAGACCAGGTAGCTGTCGACCAGAACCCCGTCCATGTCGAAGAGGATTGCCCTGAACACGGTCGATTATCCGGTATTCCTGTGGGCGAGGCCGCACCGATGCAATGGAGGCCGAGGAAAGGGAGCCGCGCCGAGCTTCATGGGTGCACGATGTGGATCAGAGCTGGTGGGTCCGTCTGGTTGAAAAGCCCGGGCCGGCCGTCCACGAGGGACGACCGGCCCAGTGTATGACCGCTTGGACTAGCCTATTGCGGCTGCGTAACGCTCGCCGACCGCGTCCCAGTCGACGAGGTTCCAGAACGCGGTGACGTAGTCTGGCCGGCGGTTCTGGTAGTTCAGGTAGTAGGCGTGCTCCCAGACGTCCAGGCCAAGAACGGGAGTCTTGCCCTCCATCAGCGGAGAGTCCTGGTTCTTGGTGCTGCAAACGCACAGGTTGCCGCCGCCATCGACGCAGAGCCAGGCCCAGCCGCTGCCGAAGCGGGTACCGGCCGCAGAGGCGAACTTCTCCTTGAACCCTTCGAAGCCGCCGAAGGTTGCGTCGATCGCCTGCGCCAGATCACCGGAGGGCTCCCCGCCCTTGTCCGGGCCCATGACCGACCAGAACAGCGAATGGTTGGCGTGGCCGCCGGCGTTGTTGGTCAGGCCCTGGCGGATATCGTCGGGGACGCTGCCGATGTCGCGAAGAAGATCTTCGACGCTCTTGGCAGCCAGGTCGGCATGCCCTTCGAGCGCGGCATTGGCCTTGGTCACGTAACCATTGTGGTGCTTACCGTGGTGGATCTCCATCGTCCGCGCGTCGATGTGTGGCTCGAGGGCGTCGTGGGGGTAGGGCAGCGCAGGCAGTTCGTATGCCATGTGAGTGACTCCTTGATCTTGGTTGTCTGCGGTGAGCCTGGAAGACTATCCAGTCGGGGGGGGCTGTCAAGCCTGACCTGGCATTTGGCCAGCGATCGGTCAGGACTGGCTCATGACCGTCCAGCGCATCGCTTCGCTTTTGGCCAGCAGCACGGAAATACTGTGTGCCCTGGGGCAGGGAAGCCAGATCGTGGCCATCAGTCATGAGTGCGATTGCCCAGCAGAAGTCATTGATAGGCCGAGGGTTACGAGCAGCCTGGTGGCTGTTGAGGCCTCCAGCCAGGCGATCGACGAGCAGGTCAAGCAGCTCAGTCGCGAGTCCGGTGCGATCTACCAGGTGGCGGTCGACCGGCTGGCCGAGTTGGCGCCCGACTTGATCGTGACCCAGTCTCAGTGCGACGTCTGCGCGGTCAGCTATGTGGACGTCCTCTCCGCCGTGGAAAACACACCCGAACTCTCGGGGGCACAGGTCGTCGCGCTGACGCCGAACACCCTGGGGGACATCTTCGAGGATATCCTGCGTGTGGGTCAGGCGACGGGCCGCACGGAGGCGGCCATCGGGTTGGTTGCGGGACTGAAAGATCGTGTCGAGGTCGTTCGTCAGCGGGTGTCCCACGTCCAATCCCGGCCCCGGGTGGCCTGCATCGAGTGGATCGAGCCGCTGATGGTCGGGGCCAACTGGATGCCCGAGCTGGTCGAGCTCGCCGGTGGCCAGCCGGGGCTGGCCACCGGCGGTCAGAAGACGGTCTATACCGCCTGGGAGGCTCTTCGGCAGTACGACCCCGAGGTCATCGTGGTGATGCCCTGTGGCTTCGATCTGGAGCGGACCCTGCAGGAAGCGCCGACACTGTCCCAGCTTCCCGGCTGGGCGGACCTCGGCGCCCGCCGCGCCGACAGGGTGTACGCGGTCGACGGCAACGCCTACTTCAATCGGTCGGGGCCGCGCATCGTCGACAGCCTGGAGATCTTGGCTTACCTGCTGCATCCCGACGCGGCCGAGAGGCCTGGCGGCGAGCAGGCTTGGGCTCCGCTGTCCTGGGTCCGGGGAGCCTCGTTTCCGCTGCATCCTGGCATGAGGCTTGACGGGCGTGTCCAGCGCAGCTAGATAGCCCTCCGATGGTGCTTCCCAAGTCCTTGTTTGCGCTGTTCTTCGTGCAGATGTCGCTGGGCATGATGCTCTGCCTGCCTTTCCTGCAGCAGGTGGGTAAAGGGTTCCTGCGCTTCAATACCGCGTTGATTCTGTTGTTCATGCTGTTGCTCGCGGGGTTTGGGCTGCGCGGTGGGGCCGAACCGCGCCTGGTCTGGTCGGCATACGGGCTGCTGGCCTTCGCTGGTGCGTTGATTCTCTACCAGGCCAACCTCTGGGGCAAATCGGTGGAGCCTTCTAGGATCCTGCTGGGGTTTTCGGTAGCTGGCTGCGTGGCCTTGTCGGGTGCCTACTTCTTCGCCTGCGTGCCTGCCGGGAAGTCTACCTTCGAGGTCGCCTACGGCATCGCCAGCCTGTTTGCCAGCGCGGCCACGCTGGGGACGGTGATGCTGGCGATGATCCTCGGCCACTGGTACCTGGTCCGGTTCAACCTCTCGATCGAGCCCTTCAGGCTGATGACCACTCTGTTGCTGGTGGCCCTCGGGCTGCGTGCATTGCTCTCGATCGGGACTCTGCCATTGTTCGTGGGGGGCTCGACGGAATTAGGCGAATCGGCAGCGGTGGCCTTCGTCTACAAGCACATGGTCTTTTTGATGCCACGTTACATTGTCGGCATCCTGTTTCCGCTGATCTTTGCCGTGATGGCGCATCAGACCGTGAAGATCCACTCCAAGCAGTCAGCCACCGGCATCCTGTAGGTGACGATCGTGCCGATCATCATCGGCGAGCTGATGGCCAATTTCCTCTATCTGGCCACTGCGGTGCCGGTGTGAGGCGTGTTTCGCTGCTCTGCGAGGGGTGTGAGCGGGCCCATCATGTCGGCCTCGATGAGCGGCGCGACCTCGGCTGGCTGCTCGCACTGCCAGACCGAGGTCGCGCTGGATCCATCTCAACTCGAGGCGGATCGGCTCCTGCGCTGTATGGTCTGTAATAACAAAGAGTTGTACTCCCAGAAGGACTTCAACCGTAAGCTTGGCTGCGCCATCATGACGGTCGCCATCCTGCTGGCGGTGCCGACCTACTACATCAGTCTGGTCGTCGGGGCGATCGTCGACGCATTGCTATACTGGCGCTTGCCTTGGGTGCTGGTGTGCTACCGCTGCCGCGCGATTTACCGGGGTTTCGACCACGGGACCCATCAGCCCTACGAGCTCGAGCGGGGGGCCAAGTACGACAAGTACGTCGGCTGACCTGCTCGTCTCATTTCGGGCGCTGAGACCGGTATTCCGCCGGTGGGCTGTTTTTTTCGGGATTCCCCAGAACTCGCTGTGGCGGGCAGGGTTTAGCCATATGTACGAACCCAATCTCAGATGTCAAAGACTGCCCCACCACTCCGGCTGCCCCTCCAACCAAGGAGACCTTCCATGAGGCGTATTGCCTTATCTCTGATGACCATCGGTCTGATCACTCTGTCTGCGGTCTGCCCTGTTTTTGCCGAGAACAAGTCGGCGGAGGGCCTTTCGCCGCTGGCGGGTGAGCAATGGGACGCGGCGAAGGCCGCCCACCTGCTCAACCGCGCCGGGTTTGGCGCCACTCCCGAGGAGATCATCAAGCTGGCCTCTATGCCACTGGAGCAGGCGGTGGCCTACCTGCTGGACTACGAGAAGCACCCTCAGCTGGCGGCGGCCGAGCTTCCCAAGTTCGATTCCGAAGACCCCCAGACCAAAAAGCAGATTGCCCGGCAACTCCAGAAGCAGCTGAAGGTCATGAGGGAGACCCGGCGCAGGAACCTGCTGTGGACGCTCACCGAAGCTCTGGAGGGTAGGAAGGGTGGCGCGGCAGCGCCGGCGAAAAAGAGCGACCCGAAAAAGAAGGCCAAGGGAAAGCAGAGCCGAAAAAAGGGCTACGAGCGGATGACTCAGGGCATGAGCGCCGAGGAGCGGATTCGCTACCTAGCCAACCGCAAGGCGCTGAGCAAGACGCGCAGCGGCCACCAGCAAAGGAACATGCAGGTCCTGCGGGGCTGGTGGGTCGATCGGATGATCAAGACCGAGCGGCAGCTGGAGGAGAAGATGGCGCTGTTCTGGCACGGCCACTTCGCCACGGGGTACAAGACCGTGCGTAACACCCCGCACATGCTGCAGCAGAACAACCTGTTTCGCACCCACGCCACGGGGAACTTCGCCGAGCTGGTGCTGCGAATCGCCAAGGACCCGGCGATGCTGCGCTACCTCGATGGCAACAAGAACGTCAAGAGCAGCCCGAACGAGAACTTTGCCCGGGAGTTGATGGAGTTGTTCACCATCGGCATCGGCAACTACACCGAGAAGGACATCAAGGAGGCCGCTCGCGCCTTCACCGGCTGGGCTTACAGTAATGGCAAAAAGCGCAAGCAGCGCCCGCGCCGCAGCAAGACTCAGCAGCAGTCGGTGGAGAGCAACGGCTTTGTCTTCCGGCGCAGCCAGCACGACTTCGGCCAGAAGACCTTCATGGGACAGAGTGGCGACCTCAACGGCCAGGACGTGATCAATATCATCTTGTCTCGTCATCAGACGGCCCGTTTCATCGTGACCAAGCTGCTCAAGTATTTCCACAGCGACAATCCCGATGCACAGCTGGTCGATGGGCTGGCCACCACGTTTAGAGAGAACGATTACGAGATCAAGCCCGTACTGCGCCAGCTGTTCTCCTCGAAGGCGTTCTACAGCTCCGCTGTGATCGGCCAGCAGATCAAGAGCCCGACTCAACTGCTCGTTGGCACCGCGAAGCTGCTGGGCATCGGCGAGAAGACCTTCCGTAACCATGCGTTGCGCACCCTGCCCAAGCTGGGCCAGAACCTGTTCGAGCCGCCCAACGTCAAGGGCTGGGATGGTGGTCGGGCCTGGGTCAACTCGGCGACCCTGCTGATCCGCTACAACCTGACTCGTGACCTGCTGCTGCAGAGCAGCAGGGAGGCGCGCAAGGGCTACGGCAAGAAGGGCAGCAAGACCAAGGAGCAGAGCAAGAAAAAGAAGTCCGGCCAGAACGACATGCAGATGGAGCAGATGGGGCAGATGGACGACCAGCGCAAGCGTAGCAAGCGCCGCCGCGCCAGCCAGAGGCCGACGATCGGGCTGCTCAAGCGCTTCGAGTCGTACGAGTCGGCCGACGAGGTGATCAACCACCTCATCCTGCTGTTCCTGCAGAAGCCGCTTCCCGAAAGTCGGATGGCCAAGCTGCGGGAGGTGATGAGCCCGGAGGGCGTGACCTTCGATCCCAAGTCCCGTCAGACCCAGGAGCGCATCATCAAGCTGATCATCCTGATCACCAGCATTCCGGAATACCAGCTGTGCTAGCCCCGAGTTCTCTAACCAGGAGTCCGCGATAATGAACCCGTCTCAGATTTCGACTCGTAGAGAGTTTCTCCAGAAGGGGCTTGGTCTGGTTGCCGCGGGGGCAACGGTCCCGATCTGGCTCAACAACACGGCCTTCGCGCTGGACGACCCGCGAGATGTCAAGCGTGTCCAGGGCGGCAAGAAAGACGACCATATCCTGATCGTCCTGCAGCTGTCGGGCGGCAACGACGTGCTCAGCACCGTCGTGCCGTACGGCATGGAAGAGTACTACCGTGTGCGTCGGACCACGGCGATCCGCAAGAACGAGGTGCTCAAGATCGACGACACCCTCGGATTGAATCCGCGGCTGAAGCCCCTCAAGCAACTCTATGATGCCGGGGACATGGCGATCGTCCAGGCGGTCAGCTATCCCAACCCGAACCGCTCGCACTTTCACTCGATGAACGTCTGGCACACCTGCAACTCCAAGTCGCCGCAGTCGGCAGACGGATGGCTGGCCCGTTATGTCGAGGCGATGGAGCAGGCGGATCCGACGATCGCCATCTCCCTGGGCAGCGAGGCGCCCAAGGCTCTGGTCGGCCGCAAGTTCCGTGGCATCTCGTTCCAGGACTCGGGCAGTTTTACCTGGCGGGGCGCCGGCAACGACATGCAGGTGACCAAGACCTATCGCAATCTGAACAAGAAACAGAAGAGTGGAAACTCCAGCCTGGACTTCCTCTCGACCACTGCGATGGAGGCCAACGCGGCGACCGACCGCGTGCGCAGAGCCGTGGCCCGTTTTCGCCCGGCTGGCCGTTACCAGGGTCGTCTTGGTCGGCAAATGGGCACCGTGGCGGCGATGATCGCTGGGGGACTCCAGACGCGACTGTACTACGTCCGCCAGGGCGGCTTCGATACCCACTCCAATCAGCGTGGGCGGCACGATAACTTGATGAACCAGCTGGCCAGCAACGTCAAAGCGCTGATGACCGACCTGAAGAAGACCGGTAACCACGAGCGAGTGGTGATCATGGCTTTCTCCGAGTTCGGGCGGCGCGTCAACGAGAACGCGAGCGGCGGCACCGACCACGGGGCGGGCGGCGCGATGTTCCTGTTTGGTGATCCGGTCAAGGGGGGTGTGATTGGTGAACATCCCAGCCTGACCAAGCTGGATCGTGGTGACCTGCAGTGGGCAGTCGATTTCCGCAGCGTCTACGGCACCGTCATCGACGGCTGGATGGGTGGGGACCACAAGCAGTTGTTCGGTCAGGAGTTCAAGAAGCTGAATCTGCTGTAACCGCGTGACAGGAGAGCCGGAATGAGGCGAGGTGTTGGTGGGCTGCTGGTCGCTGCGTTATTCGTCCTTTTCCTGAGTGCATCGGCCGGCGCCGAAGACCCAGCGGGTCTGGCGCCGGTGCCGGCTGACAAGTGGGACGCGGTGAAGGCGGCCCACCTGCTCAAGCGGGCCGGCTTTGGTGGGCTGCCGCAGGAGGTTCTGCGGCTGGCGTCGATGTCTCCGGAGCAGGCCGTCTCTTCTATGGTGGACTGGGATCGTCCGCGGGAGCCCGAGAGCCTGATCTTCCCCCGGTTCGATCCCTCCGAAGAGCGCCATCGCATGCAGCTGAAGCGCTACGAGCAGCGATTTCTGCGATCGATGCGTAAGCAGCGGGCCCGACGGCTCACGCTGGATCTTGCCCAAGCCTTGAGCCAGCCGGTCCCGACCGCCTCCGAGAGGACCCAGCGCAAGGGGCTCGGTATCCCTGCGAATCTGCTGCCCGGGATGTTCCGGCGGGTGCTGGTCGATCGGTTTGCGCCCCGGTTGACCAAAAGACAGAAGCTGAGCATGCTCTATAACAAGTCGCGTCGGGGCTTGCCGCTGACCCCCGCCGAGATGCAGACCGTCGCTCGGGGGCAGGCGCTGGCAGCAGTGCGTCGACGTTACGAGTCCGGCAAGCTGACGCGGTTGTTCAACTGGTGGATCGGGCGGATGATCGAGTCCCGCCGTCCACTGGAAGAGAAGATGGTGCTGTTCTGGCACGGTCACTTCGCCACGAGCTACGCCACGGTTCGCAATGGCGAACACATGAAGCTGCAGAATGATCTTTTTCGGCAGCAGGCCTTGGGCAACTTCGAGCAGCTTGTCCGCAGCATAGCGCGTGATCCGGCGATGCTGCGGTACCTGGACGGTAACCGTAACAAGAAGCGGAAACCCAACGAGAACTTCGCCCGAGAGCTGCTGGAATTGTTCACCATCGGCATCGGCAACTACACGGAGAAGGACATCAGGGAGGCGGCCCGGGCGTTCACCGGCTGGAGCTACCGGGGCAACCGCTTCGTCATGGACTCACGTAACCACGACGACGGCCAAAAGACCTTCATGGGCCAGACCGGCAACTGGAGTGGGGACGATATCGTCCGGATCATCCTGGGCCAGCCCAAGACCGCCCGCTTCATCGTGCGCAAGCTGTGCAAGTTCTTCCTGGCCGAGAGCCCGGACCCGGCGATCGTCAAAGCGCTGGCCTGGACATTTCGTGACAGCAACTATGAGCTTCGGCCCGTTCTTCGGCGATTGCTCCTGTCGCAGGCGTTCTATCGCGCCCAGTCCATCGGAACTCAGATCAAGAGCCCGGTGCAGCTGGTGATCGGGACGGTGCGCACGCTGGGCCTGGATCTGGGAGAGGCCCAGGACCTGACGCGCAGCGGTTATCGTCACGTGGATCGAGCGCTACGCCAGATGGGGCAGCACCTGTTTCATCCGCCCAACGTCAAGGGTTGGGACGGTGGCCGGGTCTGGATCAACAGCCAGACGATGCTGGTGCGCTATAACATGGTCCGGGATCTGATCGCGCAGGGAGAATCCCGCTCACGACGAGCATGGCAGCAGCAGCGCCGCAAGGCCCCCAAGAAGGCGGGGCGCCGGCCGCCGCCGTTCCAGCTGAAGTTGATCGAGGCGCTGAGCGGGTTGGAGAGTCCAGAGCAGCTGATCAGGCATCTGACCGGGGTATTGCTGCAGCGGCGACTCCCGCCGGTCCGTGAGGCGCAGCTGCGCGCGATCCTGGCCCCCGAAGGGGAGCAGTTCGAGGTCGAGTCCAAGCGCACTCGAGAGCGGCTGCGGAAAGTGATCATCTTGATCACCAGCATGCCGGAGTACCAGCTAAGCTGACTTTACTAAAATCGGGTCGAGTGTGAAGTGGGCTTTACACCCGCGGTGGAGTGCGCTCACAAGAACAGCACCAGCAGGGGCCCCGTGGCTCAAGCGGTAATAAGGGGCTTCGGCACGTGGTTTGCATTACTGGACTATAATCTGGTCATTTTGCTACAATGACGAGGGTTGAGAGTTAGAGGGTTTATCTGCTACCGCACCGTGAGGTGTGATCTCAAAACTAACGAGGGCGTGAGATGGGTGTACGATGGGTCTTTGGGGTCGCTGTACTGGCTGTCAGCCTCTGCGGGCTGGCGATGGGCCAGAGCACCGACTCCTTTAGCCAGAACAAGAACAAGCGGGGCGATACCGCCCCGCGTGACGATGCCAAACGAGGAACGGCCGACGAATGGAAGACGGTGAAGACCATCTTCAAGAGCGCCGAGAAGTTCCCGTTCATTTCTCAGAATGCTCGCACCAAGGCGATCGCCGGTAGCATTCCGTTGCCGACGAAGACTCCGATGACCGTCGATGCGAAGGCCACCAAGCTGGGCATCGACTTCAACGGCGACGGTCGCTCGGATGCCTGGGCCAAGGGTATGAAGGCATTGCAGCCGCTGGTGCTGAGCTATCCGGATGGCAGCAAGGCGCGCTATGCGATCTACCTGACGCACCGGGGCGCCAAATGGAGCTTTCGCTATGGCGGTTATCGGATCGGTTCCTTCAAGGGGACGCGGATCTCGCTGATCGACCTGGACAGCGATGGCTACTACGACGGCCAGGGCAAGGACGGCATGATCGTCGGCAGCGATCGTGACGTTGCCGGTCTGAGCAGCGTGCTCTCGATCAAGGGCAAGCTGTACGAGTGCAAGGTCAATCGATCCGGCACCGAGCTCAAGATTCGCTCCTGGAGTGGCGAGTCGGGCAAGATCGACCTGGTCAGCGGCTATCGGGGTATTTCCCGCCTGGGTGCTGCCATCATCACCAACGGCACGACAAGCTTCAACGCCGCCCGCAAGAACCTCGTCGTTCCCACCGGGACCTATCAGGTCCAGTGGGGCCACCTGGCGAAGGGCAGCAAGCAGTGCTTTTTCCGCGGGGGGCCGACGGTCGCCGTGGAGGCCGGTAAGACGGCCAAGCATAAGTGGGGCTTGCCTTACAAGGTGGACTTCCGGGTCGATCGCAGCGGTGAGAAGATCACCGTCAGCCCGAACACGGTGACGATCACCGGTAAGGGTGGTGAGGCCTATTACGGGTTCACCCCGGCCTACACGCCGAAGGTCCGTGTGCGGCATCCTCAGACGTTCAAGATGCTCAACTCCGGCACAGTAACCCTGTGCTGAGGGGGCTCGCCCGCACCCTACACCGGTGGTGTAGGAACGACCGGCCCGATCCAGGTTCAGCTTTCCGAGAAGACCTCCGCGCTGGGACCGATCATCAGCAACTGGCTCGACAAGTAAGCTGACACGAAGCAACCTTAGAAAGGCCCGGGCATTTCGATCGCCCGGGCCTTTTTGTTTTCTACCTTCACATCCTTGGTGCTGTCCCCAGTGGCTCAGGCCGGCGCGCCGATGCGGTAGCAGCAGCGTCGCGCCCCGGCGAGAATGTGCTCGGTCCGTTCGACGGGTACCGCCCGACCGAGCAGGGTCCTGAACAACTCCAGTTCACCTTCGCAGAGTCCTTGACAGGCGGTGGCGGCAGCGCAGATCGGGCAGTGGTTCTCGATCAGTCGGTAGGTACCGTCTGCTTCCCGGATCCACTCCGCCATGTAGCCCTCGTGGCTGCGGATCTTTACCAGGGCCTCCAGCCTTTCTTCCATCTGTGCCGTCGCAGCCGGCATCTGTTTCCGATAGGCGGCCAGCTGCTGGTGTTTGCGGCTTTCCAGCAGGTTCGCCATGCCTTCCTCTCCGAAGGTCGTTCGGATGGCATCGAGCAGGCCGAGGCTCAACTCGGCGTGGCTGTCAGGAAAGCGGGCGGACCCGTCGCTGGTGATCTGCCAGTGTCGCGCGGGGCGTCCCACCTTCTGTCGCTGGTCGAAGTGGCTGATCAGCCCCGCGGTCTCGAGCGCATACAGATGCTGGCGCACCGCCATGGCCGTCACGCCGAGGCGCTGTCCCAGTTGCGACGCCATCAGGGGTCCCTTGGTCTTGATGTGATAGAGGATCTTGTCCCGGGTAGGGGCCGCTGCGTCGAGTTCCATGGGTGAAGGATACCCCTCGGCCCAGATTTATCAAGAGACACCTTTACTTAATAAGTAAAGAACTGTATTGATAAAGCGTCCAGTCCACCTATCGCCAACCACACGGATGGAGGAGAACGATGGAGAACCTGACCCTGGATGCGAGTACACGCAGTGTCGTGGACCGGATGGAGCATGTACATATGGCCGTCGCTGACATCGACCGAAGCCTGGCGTTCTACCAGGCGCTGCTGGGCTTCGAAACACGGTATGACCAGACCGCACCGGACGGCAGCCGCTGTGTTCATATCGGCACCGATCGGTTCTACATCGCGCTAAGCGAGCGCCCTGGACTGAAGCCCTCGCGGCCGGCCAGCTTCGCGAAGATCTTTCACGTCGGCTTTAGCAGTGGGCTGTCGCTGGATCAGTTCCGGGCTCGGCTGGGCGAGGCTGGGTTAGAGCACC
>PVBE011379810.1_pt1 | contig 14255 bp, 12 predicted proteins | sample 1631181 | NCBI WGS metagenome assembly PVBE01 (sample SAMN08397723, study PRJNA350692) | Marine metagenome, whole genome shotgun sequencing project. | isolation source: water | place: Pacific Ocean | collected 2012-04
GGGCAGGTAGGCAGCGGGGTAGAGAGAATTTGGTGATTTGATGATTGATGCCGCTGCGCGTCACCGAAAGTGAGGAGCGCCTCTTTGAGGCATTATTAGAATGCGCTCCGCTCCGCTCGCCGTGCTTTTTGTGGTAGGCGGCGAGCAGAAAGCAGCAGGCATTTCAATCAACAAATCAACAAATTGGGCAAGTGGGCAAACGTGAAATTTACTTTCCGGAGATTCCATGGGTGGTTTGACCAGAGGTTATGTGCTGCAGCGCTTCTTGATGTTTTTACTGACTATCTGGCTGGGCTCGACCCTGATATTTTTTATTCCGCGCCTGGCTCCGGGTGATCCGATTTCGGCGATGGTCAATCGCATCTCTCTGGATCAGGGCTATGTGGAGAATGCAGAACAAATTATCGCGACATGGAAAGCGCGTTTTGGTCTGGATGATCCCGTGTGGGTGCAGTACATTCGCTACTGGCGGAACATCTCCAGCTTCGATTTCGGCTATTCGCTGGCCCGTTTCCCAACCCAGGCCTGGGAGATCGTCCGGCCGGCGCTGCCCTGGTCCGTCGGGCTGCTATCTGTGGCGACCATCCTCTCCTTTCTTGTGGGTGTGGCGATCGGGGCGCTGATGGGCTGGCGCCGGACGCCGCGCTGGCTGCAGATTATTCTGCCTACCAGCCTGACCTTCGCGTCCATTCCCTATTTCATGTTCGGTATTGTGATGATCTACGTGGTGGCCTTCCAACTGGCCTGGCTCCCATCAACGGGGGCTTATTCCCGGTGGGTTAATCCGGGATGGAACTGGGCGTTTATCACCGATATGGTGAGCCATGCCATTCTGCCCGTGTTGTCGATAGTGTTGACGTCCATGGGCGGCTGGGCGCTCGGTATGCGCGGACTGATGATCAGTGTGAATAATGAGGACTACTTTCTGCTGGCCCAGGTCAAAGGGCTGTCTCCGGTGCGAATTTTCTTCCGCTATGGCGTGCGCAATGCGATTCTGCCCGCCGTCACCGCGCTGGTGATGGGACTTGGCGGACTGGTCAGCGGTTCGATCCTGGTCGAGTTTATCTTCGCCTATCCGGGTACCGGCTATACCCTCTATGAGTCGATCGTCACGCAGGACTATACCGTCACGCAGGCGATTGCCAACCTGATCATTTTTATCACAGCCGCCAGTGTACTTCTGCTGGATCTGCTGTATCCGTTGATCGATCCAAGGATTTCTTACAGGCAGAATGTAAGGTAACGTCTATTTATGACTTTTGAATTACAAATTATGACTGAAAATCCTTTTATATTCAGTCCGTTATAACCTCTATTTTTCGACCCATGATTTCTGTTCGAATGTTTCGCTTCAATGCCTGGGATAGTCCCTGGTTGAATGTCAAGTTTCTGCTGGGCGGCGGGATTGTGCTTCTGATCCTTCTGATCGGTCTGCTGGGTCCTTTACTCTGGGATACGGAGATGGCCTATACCGGGTCGGCGCCATTGAACCTGCCGCCCTCGTGGTCCGAAGGGGGTTCCTTCGACCATCCGCTGGGCACGGAGAGCAATGGCCGCGACATGCTGGCGCAGTTGATTGTGGGGACACCATCTTCCCTGAAGATCGGTTTTCTGGCCGCGATCATCGGGATGTTGATTGGTCTGGTCTTCGGTTCGGTCGCCGGTTATATGGGCGGCTGGTGGGATCACATCATCCGGACCATCAGCGACTCAGCCATGACCATCCCTTCCTTGGTCGTATTGATCGTCATCGCTTCCTACGTTCAGATGACGGACACCACTACGATGGCCCTGATCCTGGCGCTGTTTGCCTGGCCCGGTCCCACGCGTATGATTCGCTCGCAGATACTGACCTTGCGTGAGCGGGGCTACGTGCGCATGGCGAAGCTCTCGGGCGCCCCGGCCTGGGAGATCATGTTCGTGGAGATGGCGCCCAATATGCTGCCGTGGCTGGCGGCCAGCCTGACCGGCGGTATTTCCGCTGCAATTCTGGCGGCTACCGGACTGGAAGCGCTAGGGCTCGGTCCGACCCGTGTTCCTTCCCTGGGACTGATTATCAACCAGGCCACCACCAATGCGGCCCTGGTGCGCGGTATGATCTGGTGGTGGTTGCCACCGATCCTCATTCTGATGGTTATCTTTATCGGTTTCTTCCTGATGACGATCGGTCTGGATGAAATTGCCAATCCGAGGCTCAGACAGTTTAAGGCATCAGGGCATGAACGCGGCTCGAAAAAAACGGGTCCTCACCCTGTATCGGCGCCGGTCCCGTCCGCCGATGGAGAAGCCTTGCCGCTTGATGTTCATAATCTCCATGTGCACTATTTCACGCCACGCGGGGAAATCATTGCGACGAATGGTGTTACTTTCGGTGTCCGAAAAGGGGAGATTCTGGGCCTGGTCGGTGAATCAGGTTGCGGCAAGACGACGGTGGCGATGGCTATCCTGCAAGTGGTACAGTCGCCGGGACGTATTGTGCAGGGTGAAATAAAGATAAACGGCCGTGATCTCATTGGGCTTACTGAGAAGGCGTTGCGCAATTTGCGATGGCGAGAACTGGCTCTGATCCCCCAGGGTGCCATGAATGCGCTTAATCCGGTCACCCGCATTCGAGAGCAGATGGGGGATGCCATCCTGGCCCATGAAAGCCGGGGCCGTATCGAACTTGAGGAACGTATCCTCAAGTTGCTGAGTGACGTCGGTCTGCCGGACCGGGTCATCTCCATGTATCCGCACGAGTTAAGCGGCGGCATGAAACAGCGGGTCTGCATTGCCATGGCCATCGCGTTGAACCCGGATGTCATCATCGCCGACGAGCCCACCAGTGCCCTGGATGTGGTGGTACAACGGGTCGTCGCCCAGACGTTGCTGGAGGTGAAGGACCGTCTCGGTGTCTCGATGGTCATGATCGGTCATGACATGGGCCTGCTGGCTCAGGTTGTCGATCGGATGGCCATTATGTATGCCGGTAACCTCGTGGAAATTGCGCCCGTGGCGGCGGCGTATGAAAAGCCGTTGCACCCCTATACGCAGCTTCTGATCGAGTCGATTCCGTCCATCAAGGCACGTAAACCGCTGAACGTCACGGAAGGCCTTACACATGACTTGCGTAATCCGCCGCCGGGCTGCATCTTTCAGTATCGCTGCAAATTTGTAGAGCCCGGGTGCCGGGATCGGCGGCCGCCCCTGGTAGAGATAGAGCAGGATCATTTTGTGGCCTGCTGGTTGTATTGAACACAAAGTACCACAGGAATATGCATGCCTCCTCTTCTTCAGATTAATAACGTCACGATGGCATACGGTGGTGGATTTTTGAGCTCCGATCCGCCGTTTATAGCGCTGGATTCGTTTAACCTGGATCTCTACGAGTCACCGGCGCGGATTACGACGGTTGCCGGTGAGAGCGGCAGCGGTAAAACGACGCTGGCGAATCTTATCCTGGGCTTTGCGCAACCGACTGAGGGTAAGATTCTTTACAGAGGGATCGATCTGGCGCAGATGGACCGGACACAGCGGCTGGCCTATCGCAAGGAAGTACAGGCCATCTTCCAGGATCCGTATGATGTGTTCAACCCTTTTTTTCGGGTGCAGCACACGTTTAATCTGGCCATGCGTCGTTTCGTTCTGGCTCAAAGCAAGGCGGACGCACGGGCTTTGATCGAGGAGGCGCTCAACGTCGTTGGTTTGCGGGGCGAGGAAATTCTGGAAAAATATCCCCATCAACTCAGCGGGGGGCAGCGTCAACGGGTGATGGTCGCCCGGGCTTACCTACTTCGCCCACGCCTTATTGTGGCCGATGAGCCGGTGTCTGCGGTCGATGCTTCGTTGCGCGCCATGATTCTCGATATCATGCTGCGTCTGCGTGATGAGCATCAGATCTCGTTCCTGTACATCACCCATGATCTGTCAACGGCCTATCAGATCGGGGATGATATGGTGGTCCTCTTCCAGGGTATTACCGCCGAAACAGGGGATACCGCTGAGATCATTGAGGCGCCGAAGCATCCGTATGTCCAGGAACTGATTAACTCGATACCTGTTCCTGATCCGAAGGACAAATGGGATACGGCGATCCGGTTGCCTTCAGAGGAATCGATGCGTACGAAGGAGGTAGCAGGATGCCGGTTTTATCTGCGATGCCCGCAGAGGATGGACCGGTGTCTGAAAACACAACCGGCGCTTATCCCGATAGATGGAGACCGGTCTGTGTCCTGTTTTCTGTACGAGCAATGATGAATGATGAATTGAAAACGTTTGCTGCTTAACTGGTTACAACGATTGTTTTGGGACTTTTAACCGGAGGTAAGGGAAGACCATGAAAATTACGGATATCAAGACGGCGGTGGTGCATGTGAAGATGAACGGTAAGCCGCACTATCTGTATCACTATGTGCGGGTGTATACCGATGAGGGGATTTACGGTACGGGTGAGGCCAGTCATGTGGACCACGGCTGGCGGGAGTCGACGCGGGACATGGCACGCATGATTATCGGGATGGACCCACGGGATGTGGACGCCTGTTTTGAGCATATTCGTCGCCGATACATCTTCCGCGGCGGGTTTGCGGGTGCCGGCATTTCGGCATTGACCGGCATTGAAATCGCGCTCTGGGATCTGGCGGGCAAGGCGCAGGGCGTGCCTGTCTATCGTCTGTTGGGCGGCAAATTCAGAGATCGTGTGCGCCTATATGTGGATAGTGCACATACCGATTACAAGGAACGAGCTGCGGAGGTGAAGGAAAAAGGGTTTACTGCGATTAAATTTGACCTGGATGATACACGAAATCCCCACAAAATGGATCCCTGGAACTGGTCGGTTACGCCGGATGAATTGAAATCGATTGTGGATTTAGCTTTTGAGATTCGCGAAGGCATCGGCTCTTCTCTGGACCTGGCGATGGATCTGCACGGCCGGTACGACGCTACGGCGGGTCTGAAGATTGCCCAGGCGCTCGAGCCGCTGGACCTGATGTGGCTCGAAGAGCCTGTGCCGCCTGAAAATATCGACGCGTTAGACAAAATCACGAAAGCGACCCGAACGCCGATCTGTGTGGGTGAAAACCTGTATCTACGATATGGTTTCCGGGATCTACTTCAAAAGCAGGCGGTGGACATTATCATGCCGGATATTTCGAAATGCGGCGGCCTGTCGGAGTGCCGGAAAATCGCCAATATGGCGGAGATCTACTACATCCCGTTCGCCCCGCACAATAATTCCAGTGCATTGAGTACGGTCGGAGATGCCCATGTATGCGCCAGCGTCCCGAATTTTCTGGCGCTGGAGTTTCATCGGTTTGATGACCCGGACTGGGATGAGGTGTTGGCTACCGATGCGTCGGTCATCCAGGATGGCCATGTGGTGTTGACCGAAGCGCCGGGTTTAGGCGTGGAGCTGAATGAACCGTTTCTTGCGGCCCAGATGGATGGCGAGGAGCCGCTGTGGCAATAGGTGGTGAAGCTACGAAGGCCGGAGGCTCAATATGTTCCCGCAGAGAGTCATCTTCAACGACGAAACGATTTTTCTTTTTGATTCATAGCTTCGTAGTTTCGTCGTTTCCAAAATAATATAGAAAGGACACAATATGCCCAGCATCGATGGTATCGAACTTCAGCAACTGATGTGTAATAATGAGTTTAAACCTCGCTGGGAATCCTACACGCTGGACGATATAGAGTCCGATGAAGTGCGTGTCGTCAGTGAACTGACGGCGGCGAAACATGGCACAGAGAAGGGAGAGCTTACCGGGGCGTCTATCTACAGGAATATTCCTATGGCCCCCACCGGTCAGGTATTTGACCGGTCGAGGGCGAAGCCGTGTGATCCGACGACCTGGATGCCTGTTGGTAATACCACGGTGGGGACGATCATGGCCGTGGGGCGGGAGGTTACGGATCTGAAAGAAGGTGATCGGGTGTACCGCCATGGCGGGTTCAGGACGGTTCATCAGGGAAAGGGATTCAAGAAGCTGCCGGATGGCCTGACACCGGCGGCGGCCTGCTGCCTGGATCCGGCTGATTTTGCGCTGGCTGCCGTGCGGGATGGGCAGGTGCGCGTCGGGGAGCGGGTGATTGTCTTCGGTATGGGGGCGATTGGACTGTTTACGGTACAACTGGCACGTTTGTCCGGAGCCATTGACGTGGTCGCGGTGGATCCCATAGCCAAGCGTCGTGAATTGGCGTTGCAGCATGGGGCCACCATGGCCGTCGATCCCAACGAAGTAGGCGATTTCGGCATGGCGTCTCGAGAATGGTTCAAACACGGCGCGGACGTGACCATCGAGGCCAGCGGTAACCACCATGCCCTCAACCAGGCCGTCCGCGCCACCTGCTACCGGGGACGCATGGTCCTCCTGGCGTTTTACCTGGGTGACGCCAGAGGATTGTATCTGGGCGAGGAATTCCATTTCAACCAGCTTGAGATCATCTCCGCCCGAGCTTGCAGCCACCCGCAAAGAGAGCTGTTCTTCAACGAAGACCGGATTATTGAAACGCTTGTCAGACTCTTCTGCGAAGGGACGCTGCAACCTTATGGATTGCCAGACCCCATCGTGACGCCGGATGAATTACCCGAAGCCTATGGCAAAATCAGGCATGCGTCCGACGAGGTGATCAAAGTGGCGGTCAGGTATTGAAAGGCAGGATGGGAGGGTGGAAGGAAAAGCGATCCAGTCAGACCGAATTTGCCTCCTATGCCCTATTCCTCCACCCGTCCCCTCCCGCTTTTTTACTTATCCGCTGTAAACTGCCGGTCATCGTACTTCTTCAACACATCGTCAAGCGCTTCCCGGAGGATCAACGCTCCGCCTCCGCCTCCGCCTTCGGCCTCTGCCAGCTTGCTTGAACGTTCTAACTGTTCCTGGGTACAATGGCTGGTTTTGGTCACCATTTTCTCTTCTCTGGCCAGGCAGACCTTGTTTCGACCGGTATTTTTCGCCCGGTACATGGCGCCGTCCGCCCTGCGGATGACTTCCTGGGCCCGGCTGCCGTCATCCGGATAGGCGGACAGGCCGGTACTGAACGTGAACGACAGGGTCAGGACGTCGCTGATCTCATGCGGCTGATAAGTGTTTATAGATACATATCTAATAATAATATATTAACATATTTTTTAAATGTATAACTTGAAATGCGTGAAAACAGGGTGTATTTACTCCCGTTTTCCGTCACTACTATGTTTTACCGTATGCAGAACCGTCGGAACCAGGTATGTTTCACACGCTTTACGGATCACGCCTCATGTTTACCCATCGCAATGGCCGATTATTGAAGCGCCTCAATGTTCCGGCGTATGAAGTCAGGTGAGCCTACCTGTTACACCATCGGATCCGCGAGGAAATTATCCTGCCATTTTTCCCATATGAGTGGTTTTATACGAGCCGGGCCGTGACTCAATCCCACTCGTATAAAGCCCTGTACAGAAATTATTTGAGCGTATGACTTGAGATAACACGGGAAAAATACCGATTGTGGTGGCGTAGCCACTCTGCGAATCCTGGAATATGGCCGGTTATATGAGGTGAGGCCCTTCCGCCGGGGATTTGAGTGCGTATAATCTATGATATTCGGAGATTACTTTGCGGGATCGCGCAATAATCTGATATAAATGAGGCGAATTATACGTGACGAAAAAGAAATCTCAATTAGCAGTAAGTAGATATATTTGCAGAGGATTACGACAGAATCTATTGCCGCTTATTTTTTTATGCATATCTTATGGCTCTAGATAATCATCTTTTAAATGAAAGAAAATATTACGCATTTGCACTCGGACAGCTGAAAGATCCGGGTGATTATTGAGACGTTTTCAACATCGTTCCGATGAATCACTATTTATACTGCTAAATCAAAAATGTTGCTTTACTGGAGGTTTTATGATTTCCTCAATTCGAAGTTGTGTTTTAATCACCATGATCCTGAATAGTTTAATCATCTTTGGGTGTAGTCAGGAAAACGATACCGAGAAAAAATTTCTAGTAACGAATGCATAGGTAGTAGATGGAACGGGCACTTCACCACGTTTAACCTCAGTACGGATTGAAGGAGAGCGCATTACCGCTGTAGGAGATCTTTCGGCAGAACCTGATGAAACTGTCATAGATGGTACCGGGCTGGTTCTTGCCCCTGGTTTTATAGACACTCATAGTCATCATGATTTCAAATTGCTTGATATGCCGGAAGCATTGGGGGCTGTGAGTCAAGGTATCACAACAGTAGTGGTAGGTAAAGATGGAAGCTCCCAGTTTCCATTAAAAACCTTCTTCGATACCCTAAACACCAAACCAGTAGCGATTAACGTTGCCTCATATGTGGGACATAACACGCTCCGTCACCAGGTTATGCAAGAAGACCATAAGAGACCGGCTACCGATGCTGAGATCGATACCATGAAACAACTTCTTCGTCAGGAAATGGCATCCGGAGCTTTAGGTCTATCTTCAGGTTTAGAGTATGATTCAGGTATTTACTCCGAACCATCTGAAGTTCTTGCTTTAGCGCAAGAATCAGCCAATCTCGGCGGTCAATATTCCAGTCACATTCGTAGTGAAGATCGCCATTTCTGGGAGGCGATTGAGGAAATCATCCAATTAGGCCAGGCAACGGGTATGCCGGTACAAATATCTCATCTAAAATTGGCAATGAAAAGTTCTTTGGGGCAGACCAAGCGTCTTCTTGATCGTTTAAACCAGGCTCGTGAATCCGGCATTCAAATCACCGCGGATGTATATCCTTATGTATACTGGCAGTCTACTATGACAGTCTTATTCCCTGAGCGGGATTTTACCAACCGTGCAACGGCTACATTTGCACTCGAAGAAATTGCCCCACCCGACGGCATTATTCTCTCGCGGTATGAACCGAATCCGGATTATGTGGGTAAAACAATCACCGAAATTGCTGCGTTGAGAGGCACAGGCCCGGTCACGACGTATATGGATCTAATTGCCGAGGTTCAGAAGATCGAACAAGAAACTGGCGAGTCGGTTGATGAGAGCATCGTAGCGCGTAGTATGGATCCAGAGGATGTTGCAAATCTTATTGCATGGCCGCATACTAATATCTGCTCAGATGGCGCATTAGTGGGAGGACACCCGCGTGGTTTCGGCACATTCACCAGAATCCTGGGCAGATATGTCCGAGAAGAACAGCATCTTTCAATGGAAGATGCCATTCATAAAATGTCCGGGTTGTCAGCGAAGCATATGGGAATATCGGATCGGGGGGTGATTCGCGTGGGGGCCTATGCTGACCTGGTACTGTTTGACCCCGAACGAATCTCAGATCGTGCCACTTTTGAAGATCCCAAACTTACGTCTACAGGTGTCGAGAAAGTGTGGGTAAATGGTAGCCTTGTTTATACCGATAGTAAACCTACGGGTGATTATCCCGGTCAAGTTATATATGGGGGTATTACCCCATAATATAAAGCCGACGTGGGCCCCCAAAGGTTGGTGTAAAGCAGTATAACCACTGCCAGGATCGGAGCTGCCGCTCGTCCGATCAGGCGATGGCCGTTATGCAGCCCAAGAATACACACCGAGGTACTATGAACGCCGGTAAAAACATAGCCCTCTATAAAATCATCCACCCACTCGGCAAAGGTGGCATGGGCGAGCAACGGTATTAAAAGTCAAGGTGTTTTTGTGGAAAGCACCTGATATTATGATACGGGAGGATGGCACTCCGAAGATATTGGACTTTGGTCTTGCTCACATCGAACGCGGAGAGTCCGTCCCGTTAGATAGTGATATGCCTACGATGACGATGGATAGGCATGTGCCTCCCAGCCTTACCCAGGGCAAAGGCTCCATGGGTACGCCATCTTACATGTCTCCAGAGCAGATTGAGGGGGCGTACATGTAGTATTAAATGCGGTAGAAGCCTTTGGAAGCCGTTAGGACTATCAGTTATTCGGCGACGGCGTCCCGTTGCGTAGAGAAAAAATCAGGAGAGCATGTGAACACAACCACACTCGATCAATGGATCGGTAATCAGACGACCGTCACAGCCGAGATTTCCCCGGTTCCGGCCTGTCAAATGGCAGCGACGCTTGACCTGGACACGGCTGTTCAGGTGGGTGATCCCCTGCCGCCAGGATGGCACTGGCTGTATTTTCGTGAACCGGCAAAGACGTCGGCTTTAGGCCCTGACGGCCATGCCGAACTCGGCGGGTTCATGCCGCTCTTGCCATTGCCCCGGCGTATGTGGGCCGGCGGTCGTATACAATGTCACCGTCCCCTGCGCCTGGGGAATCATGCCGAGCGCCGGTCTACCATCACCTCCATTACGCCCAAGGAGGGCCGATCCGGGGCTTTGTGTTTTGTTGAGGTGACCCATGAGATCACGGTTGCGGGAACGCTGTGCCTGACCGAAATCCAGAGTCTGGTCTACCGCGAAGCAGCCCCCGCCGACTGCCGACTGCCGACCGCCAACGCGGCGCCCACCGATGCCCAGTTCTCGAAGACCTGGCAGCCGTCCTCCGCCCTCCTGTTTCGCTATTCCGCATTGACGTTCAACAGCCATCGGATTCATTACGACGTAGACTATTGCCGCGACGCAGAAGGTTACCCGGACCTGGTTGTCCATGGCCCGTTGATCGCCACCTTATTGCTCGATCTGTTTCACCATCAATTCCCCGACGACCTCATCACAGACTTCCGCTACCGGGCCAGAATGCCCCTGTTCCATCCCCACCCGTTTGCCGTACACGGTACGCGCAACGGCGCCGAGGGCTATGCCTGGGCCGCCGATATGGGCGGGGGATTAGCCATGGACGCGGAAGTAAACTTGAAACGCAGATGAGTCATGCTTTCAACGCGCCCCTTCAACACAAGGTCATAGTCATTTCAGTCTATCAGATTGTGATTCAGGAGGGCAAGATCTATGCCAATACAGGAATTCAAAGGTTGGCGGGGATTATGGCCCCCACTGTACGCTGATGATACAGTGGGAGTACGCCAGTGGAGATTTTAGCAGGTATGTTTACCTTGACCGCAGTACAAGACAAGAAATAGATTACAGGTTCCCACAACAGATTATTCACCGTATTTCATCCATGCCCGACATGTGATGACGGGTCATTGCTAATATAAACAACCCAGGATGTACCACCTGCTTTTGACAACGATCATGACCGTATTCACCCTTTCGATCCAAACGCCCGAGGAGCCCGGTATCCATGAGCGAACGCTGACGCTGTCTGACGGTTCGGAAATGCGATACACCCTGTCCATCCCGGAACGCGAGGACGCGACCAAACCCGTACCGCTGATTCTGGCGCTCCATTACGGGTGGGGCGGACAAGGCCCGCCGGAGCTGTTTTACGGCAAAGGTATTCTTCTTACGCGGTTGATCGAACCGGCCCTTGGGGATCTGGGTGCCGTCATTGTGGATCCGGACTGCCCCGCCAAAGGCTGGACCGACCCGAAAAGTGATCGTCTGGTCATGGCGTTGCTGGATCATATCATGGAACAGTTTCCTATCAATACAAAGGAGGTGTTGGTTACCGGTTACAGTCTGGGCGGCGCAGGCACATGGCATATGGCCGCCCACCATCCGGATCGGTTTTCCGCCGCGATCCCTGTGGCTGGCTGGCCGGCTTCGGAACATGAGGCCCTGCTCGAGGCAATGCCGTTGTACGTCATCCACAGCCGTCAGGACGAAGTCGTACCGATCGGCCCGGGTGAAGCCATGGTCGAGAAACTGAGAGCTGGAGGAAAACAGGTGGAGTTCCTGGTCGTGGAAGGTCTGACGCACCATCAGACCCCGCTGTTCGCCCCGTATCTGAAACAGACGGTTCCCTGGATAAAAGAGATCTGGGGACGGAACTAAGAGGTCAAAAGTCCTTCTTTCAAGGATAAAGGAAAAGAATGGGTTATGAAGATAAAGAAAATGATGGTATGTATCTCAGCAGGTCTGCTCGCGTTGTTCATAACGATCAATCCGACTTTCGCTCAGACGGTTTTTCCGACAGGTACCACGATCTATAAACCCCATGAGGCTTACAGCACCTATATTCTGATATCAGACCACTCCTCGATGGGTAATCATTCCAGTGCCGTGGTCCGGGCAACGAGTCAGTCGCCCGATGATGTCCGCCTCATCGACATGAACGGCAATCTGGTTCACACATGGAAGGTAGATCCATATTTCAATAAGCGCAGCCGCCTGCAACCTAACGGCAATCTGTTGTGTGTCGGCAACGACCTGACGATCACCGAATACGACTGGGACGGTAACGTGGTCTGGACACACAAGGGGATCGGTTCCACGAACGATATGCGTGTATTAGCCAATGGAAACAGACTGCTTCTTGCCCATGAACCGATGCCGGAAGCGTTTCAGAAGCAGGTCAACGACGTCGAAATCGCCCCCTGGTGGGGTCCGCGAAAAAGAGGCAGCGAAGAAACACAGCGGAGCGCCGACCTGTACAAAGTCAATTTAAAAGGAGAGGTCGTCTGGGAATGGCATGCGTACAACCACCTTGATCTGAACAGATTTTCACCGGCGACGCCGCCGGGCGATTGGCTGCATGTAAATTCGGTCGCCCCGATACCGGAGAACAAGTGGTACGACGACGGCGACGAAAGATTCAAACCCGGTAATATCCTGGTTAATGCGAGAAACATCGATACATGTACATTGTGGATAAACAGACCAAAAAGGTCGTCTGGGAAGGCACGCATAACTACAAGGGCGGCATGTCCCATAGCCACGAACCTGAAATGATAGAGAAGGGGTTGCCTGGGGCCGGCAATATCATCCTGTTCGACAACGGTCTTTTTACCCGTAATAGAATCCATACCGGACAGTCTTTCGTCGTAGAACTCAATCCAGTCACGCAAGAGGTCGTGTGGGTATATGAAACCAAAGGGTATGCGAACATCAAGTTTTTCAGTAAGACTATGGGCACACAGAAGCGGCTTCCTAACGGCAATACCTACATAGCCGAGGACAACAAGGGCAGACTCTTTCAAGTGAAACCTGATGGTGAGATTGTCTGGGAATTCGTCAACAGGGGCGGGACGACGCGCCCTGCGCCTATCCCCTACGATTTCACCCCGCAACTCAGGGCCTTACCTGCGCCTGAGGAGCTTGCTATAACCCCGCCCAATAATCTGGAATGGCATCTTGAGCCCGATGTCCGTAGAGAATAGGTGTGATGTCCCTGCGCCAACCTGGTCATCAATTGCCAGACGCGCCCTCTACTTTCAGATTGACGAACTCTGACAGAAATTATAAAATAGTTGGTCCGTTGTCGTTAGACCTTATTCCATCATAAGTCATTGAAAATATAGACCTCACCCTCACGCATTATACGTCTTTCCACCCGTGCCTGGGGAACCTACATATTAAATATGATTATTCCCCTGGAACTACGACCGAACATGCGCGAATATTCGGGGCATTTAAAAAACAAGCGCAAACACAAAATTATTTTATATCATTGTTTTTCATGATCTTAAAGAAGAACAAGGTCTATTGTAATTAAGGTGTCAGTGTGTATTAGGAATCATAACCATGAGTTTTCGTGTATCACCTGAATTTCGCGGTCAGCCTACTATTACTTCCAGCGATGTCGGTCAAGAAACGCTTGGTCTCTCTGTCGTCTGCGTAGGCATAAAACCGGAAGCCTTGCCCTAACGGCTACGACTGTATCTGAGTATACATCAGATAGATTTCATCCGTATCGTTATATCCTGAAATAGAGCAGATCCTGGTGAATGTATGTTGACTTTAGCCATAGAAGGCTATCATGTGGACCATTCATCTGGCTTTTTTCTGGGGCTTCTGTTGCTGGGTTTGCTTGTCGAACACACCTTGTAAGCGTCCACTTCACAAATGCTGGGACCTCTTCCGGTAGTGCGCTATGATGTACATCAGTCCTGCTGCCAGCGCCGCACCCAGGATATTCCGAATTATGTCATCCAGTCCGGGATATCGGCTCGGAACATAGTACTGGTGCAACTCGTCGCTTACGCCGTAGAGAGAGGCGATTATGAAAGCCAGCCAGGTCTGTTTCAGAGAGGGCCGGTAGGATCGTCCGGTGAAGGCGCGTATTAGAAGCAGCGTGAGGATTCCATATTCGGTGATATGCAAGACGTCTTTTATGCGCTGAATCTGTATCGGTTCGTTTACCCCGGATGCCTGACGCGTGAGGTCGTCAGCATGGCCCCCCGTTAGCGATGACCCGAGGAAGATAAGCGACATCCAGAGGAGGGGCGGGCCCCAGAGGGCGAGAGGAAGAGAGAAAGATA
>PVBE012886482.1_pt1 | contig 14255 bp, 12 predicted proteins | sample 1631181 | NCBI WGS metagenome assembly PVBE01 (sample SAMN08397723, study PRJNA350692) | Marine metagenome, whole genome shotgun sequencing project. | isolation source: water | place: Pacific Ocean | collected 2012-04
CGCCACCGGCGGAACGAGCAGCTCGTCGATCGCGTACTTATTGATGTAGGACATGAAGAGGACGAGCGAGAAGTTCACCGCCAGCATTGGCGATGCGTAGGCGAGGAGCATCGCGAGCGGCACGCTGCTCGTCACTTCTCCAGCATTGGATGCTGTATCCCGCTTCGAGCCGATGTCCATTGGGTATTCCAGATCCGAGTCAGTCATTCGCATGAGAATAGACCAGCTTCGAAGCGGATTTCTCTATAACGGAGCTCAGCGGAGGGGCTCTATCCGATACACGCGCGTCGCCGTGCCCTGAAAGAGGCTCTGCTTCTCTTCCTCGCTGTAGGGCGCTGCGATCTTCTTGAAGGCGTTCCACAGCACCGCGTACGAGAGCGACAGCTTGTCGACCGGGAAGTTGCTCTCGAACATGCAGCGGTCGGGGCCAAAGGCCTCGATGGCGTGGTGGTAATAGCGCCCCTGCGCCGCCACGAATTCATCGGAGCTGGGGGGAGTCGCGGCCTCTTCCCAGCCGAAGCCGTTCCACGGCATCGCCATCCCGCCGAGCTTCACGTTCACGTTCGGACAGCCTGCGAGATCGGTCATGTCCTTGGCCCAGGCTTCGAAGATCTCGTCACGCTTGCCTGCAAAGGGCCCGATGCCGAGCGGTGTGCCCAGGTGGTCGACCACGATGGTGGTGTCGGGAAACGCACGGGCGAGCGACGCCATCGTCCGCGTCTGCATGTGGTAGTGGTAGGCGTCGAAGGAGAGCCCGAGCGGCGCCAGCCTGGCGAACCCCGAGCGAAAGCTCGCATCATCGTAGAGGAGCTCATCACCCGTTGGACTGACCGCGTGCAGGCCCTCGCCCTCGGCCCAGGCCGCCGTGAAACGAATGCCGCGAAACAGCGAGCTCGCCTCGAGGTGCGCCTCCAGGACTTCCTGTACGGCATCACCGAGCATCACGTCGGCGGTGCCGACGATGGCGGAAACACGCGACGCACCGGCGGGTCCGCGAGCGGCCTCCGCCGCGATCCCGGCGACCCATTCCGTCTCTCCGACCGGCGCCAGCTGCTCCGGCCCACTCTTGCGGTAGTGCTCCGTGCATTCCACGAACACGGTCTGCTGCACGTTATGCGTGCCGGTATCCGCCCAGAGGTCGTCGAGGGAATAGCTCGTGAATCCTTCGATCTCATCGAAGAAATGGTGATGGGTATCGATGATCGGTCGATCCGGCTCGAGGATCTCCTCTTGAACCTTCGCAAGCACCTCGTGACGAATCTCCACGTTCACCTCCTGTGAGCGCACCTCTTGGCGCTACTCTTGCTGGCGCTACTCTCGCTGGCGCAACTCTTGGCGCCTCCCCTTGTGGCGCCTCCCCTGGCCCATACGGGCACACACAATAGTCCTGGCTCTGTCCGTTGTCCTCGTCCCTGCGCGCGCCGGTAAGCGTACCACCTGGGACGCGCCGCGTGGGGTTCGGGCGCGAAAATAGCGCGCTGCGGCGAGGAAGATCAGCGCCCCTTCCATTGCGGCGGACGCTTTTCCGCGAAGGCCTTGGGTCCTTCGATGAAATCCTCGCCCTTGATCATGGCGTGCACGCTGTCGTAGCTCTGGCCCATCGCGGCTTCCAGATCGGCCTCGCCAAGACCGCGGTAGACGACATCCTTGCTGGCTCGGACCGACAGCGGCGCAGATTCGCAGATTTGCGCGGCCCATCGTTTCGCGCTGTCCAGCAGCGCTTCCTGGGGAACGACTTCGTTGACGAATCCCAGCTGTTGACCTTCCGCTGCCGGCACGCGGCGCCCGGTCAGAATCATCCCGAGGGCCTGCTTCGTGCCGATCTGGCGCGGCAGCCGGTGCAATCCACCCGCCAGCGCAGCGAGCCCTACACGCGGTTCCGGTAGCGCAAAGATCGCGTTGTCCGACGCGATGATGAGATCGCAGGCGAGCGCGATCTCGAAGCCGCCGCCCATCGCCACGCCGTTGACCGCCGCAATCACCGGCTTGGCTAGATCGAATCTGGAAGTCAATCCGCCAAATCCCCTCGGAAACGGCACCTGCGCGCCGCCTTCGGCCTGTTGGCGCAGATCGTTGCCGGCGCAGAACGCCCGCTCACCGCGCCCGGTGATGATCGCGACCCAGGCTTCGGGATCCCCGGCGAAGTCGTCGAACACCTCGCCGAGCTCCGCATTGCTGAGCGGGTGCAGCGCATTCATCCGCTCCGGGCGTTCGATGGTGACGAGGGTGATGTGGCCGTCTTTCTCGACCCGACAGAACTCGGTCATGTCGTCTGCTCCCATGAGGTTCTAGCTTCTGGCATTGGACGGCGCGATCGAGCTCGCCCGACCCGCAGGACTCTACCGCCTCTCTTTCTTTCTACCACGTCGAGATCCCTTCGCGCAGCGGATGTCTTGAAGCCGCTGCTCGAACCCGGGTTTCGCCATGCGGTGGCGCGCAGGCCCACACGCGATGCCTCACGAGCATCGAGGCGACACCCGCCGATCGGCTGAAACGCATCTCTCATCGGCGGCTCTGTTCGACACAGGAGGCTGTCCGGGCGCTCGCGGACCTCGAGGGGATCCGTGATCTGGCGCTCGGCGCTATGCGAATTGCACCGGGCAGGAGGACGCAGCGAGCGCCAGCGCGCTATCGCGCGAAGACGCAGTGATCGGCCGCGACGTCGATCGCTATGCGCGGACCGCCGACCGGGAGACTCGGGCAGCGAAGGCTTCGAATCGAGCCGGACTGCATCGCTCGAGCGACTCCCGGCCTGTCGGAGCGGTCCTCGACCCTCGATCTTCAGCCCCACAGCACGCCAAGACCGTGATCTGCCTCGGGTTTCCGGCCTGCGGGAGACGAGCTTCGGTCGCGGTCGCGCATCGGGCTCGAAACTCTGATAGGTTGCTACCCCATCAACGAGCAGAGTCGAGCATGAGTGAAAACGATGATTCGAGGATCCCTGTAGTCGTCGGCGTCGGCCAGGCAATCGAGCGCGAGAAGAGCGTCGATGCCGTGGAGATGACCGTGCGCGCCGCGCGGGCAGCCCTCGAGGACGCGCCGGGCCTTGCGGATCAGATCCAGCGGCTCAGCATGGTGGCCGTGTCGTTTTCGCCCAGCAGCGCCGCGCCCGCTACCGAGGCGGCGCAGCGCCTGGGTCTTCGCGACCTGCGCACCGAGGTCACGACGCCCGGTGGCAACACGCCGCAGTGGCTGGTGACGCGCGCGGCCGCAGAGATCGCCGCGGGCCAGCTCGAGACCACTCTGATCCTCGGTGGCGAGGCGACCCGTTCCGTGCGCGCACGAGACCCCCAGGCCAGCCACTTCGCAGCACCCGCCGAGGGGCGCGACGGGGAGGCCGCCGATCCCGTCGTCGGCGTCGATCTGCAGCCGGCGCCAGCCGAAATGCAGGCGAAGCTGTACGAGCCCGCAGAGGTCTACCCGATGCTCGAGAGCGCCCGCGCCCACGCCGCGGGTCGAAGCAACGCCGAGCAGCGCGCCTTTCTTGCGCCGCTCATGGCGCGCTTCAGCGAAGTCGCCGCCAGCAATCCTTTTGCCTGGTTCCGTCAGAAACGCAGCCCCGAGGAGATCGCGAATCCAACCGCGGACAACCGTTTGACGGCCGAACCCTATACGAAACGCATGAACTCGTTTCCCTTCGTGGATCTGGGAAGCGCCGTATTGGTCACGACACTCGAACGGGCGCGCGCCGCCGGGCTCGAGGATCGCTGTGTGTTTGCGTGGTCCGGGGCTACGAATAGTGAGCCCGCGCCGGCGGCACGACCGCGCCCGGGAGACTCGCCCGCGGCAGGGGCGGCCGCCCAGGCCGCCTTCTCGGCCGCTGGCATCGGCATCGACGACGTCGGCCACATCGACATCTACTCGTGCTTCCCAGTGGCCGTGGAGGCGGCTGCAGAGGGACTGGGTATCGCGCTCGATGACCCGCGCGGGCTGACCGTCACCGGCGGCTTGCCGTTCTTCGGCGGGCCGGGCAACAACTACTCCGGCCACGCGATCGCGACGCTGATCGAACGCCTGCGAGAATCGGACGCACTGGGTCTGGTGAGCGCCAACGGCGGGTACCTGTCGAAGCATTCGATCGGCATTTACGGCACACGGCCTCCGGCGGAGGGCTTCAAGGCGGCGAATACCTCGAAGGAGCAGGCCGAAATCGACGCTGCGGCCCTGCCGGTCAGTCTCGACGGACAGGGATCCGCGACCGTCGACGCCTCGACGGTCGTCTACGGACGAGATGGCGAGGTGAAACGCGCGCCGATCTTTGCCCGTTTGAGCGGGGGAGAGCGCGTCGTGGTGGACGCCGACCCGAACCTGCTATCCGACCTCACGGGCGTCAGCCTGGTCGGCCAGCGCGTGTCCATCGGGGGCGCAGACAGGCGCTACCGGACCTGATCCGTCCAACTCACAACACCAGCACGACAGTATTCAGCAGTCTGGTTGATTCAGGCCGCCAGCATTTCGTCGACCAGCCGACCCTGGACCTCGGCCGCATCGGCCAGCCCTCGGCGCAGGCGGCCGATCGCATCCTGCGCCCACGGCTCTCGGCCGTGCTCGTGGAGCAGAATCACCAGCTCGTCGAGCTCGCACTGCAGCCGGCGATAGCGCTGCAACGGATCGGCGATGCCAGCACTCGCCGGCTCCTCGGCGGCGGCCTCCCCGGGTAGATCCGGGATCGGTCGATGCGCGCGCACGGCCTCGGCGGCGCTGCGCCGGGTCGCCTCGAGAATCTCGGATTCCTCGTCCAGCGCCCGAAACAGCTTTGGCCAGATCACGCCGACGCGCCGCAACAGCGTCGTAATCTGGCGGTGCTCTCGCTGGCCGCGCTCGTCCAGCGCCCGGCTGGGATCATCCCCCGTCAGGGCCTCGGCGGCCCGGACCAGTTGAGCTCCGATCGACTCGTAGAACATGCGGTCTCGTTCAGCCCATGCCCAGGCTGAAGCCGTTCTCACGCTGGGTCCAACGCTGCTGGTCCTCGGGCAGACGATCCACGAGATTGCGAAAGTCGTCGGGCTCGGCCAGCCCTTCGGCATGGGGATGGTCCGAGGCCATGGCGATCATCTCGTGACCGACCTGATCCACGATGGCAGGCACGTCGTCCTCCGGATTCGGCGCAACGACGAGATGACGCTTGGCGATGGCGGTCGGACGTTTCTCGAGCTGGCCCCCGATCCACGGCCCATTGCGCCCCATGCCTCTCATCTTGTCGATCCTGCCCATGAAATACGGAAGCCAACCGGCTCCGTTCTCGACGCTGGCGAAGCGGGTCAACGCGTCCGCGCTCTCACAATTATCCCCATCGAACAGGCCGTAGCTGGTCGCAGTCATCATCACTCCTCCCCCCACGACCGCGGGCCCCGTCACGAGCGGGCTCGTCGAAATCAGATCAGCGTGGGAACGACCCGTTTCCACTCTAGGTCAGCGGGAGACGGGTCCACAACATAAGTGTCGAGAAATACTCGTCGATCGCGCGTCCTGATTCCGCGGGACGCTCTCTGGTCATGAATGGTCATGAACACGCCGGTACGCGATCTGCTTGGAGTCGAGTTTTCGTTCGTAGCTTTCAGCCACTGCCGCGACGTGGTCGCCGCAGTGGCTGAAAGCAGGAATCGGAAACTCGCTCCCAACATATCCCAAAGCGTGGTATGCATGGCTCCGCGCCAACGCTCCGATCGCGCGCTCTCGATACAGGGGCTCGCGGCTCGACCCAGCCGGGCCACGCGATGCGAGGCCGGGGAGAATAAAATGGCCACGGATACCGGAATGACTCAGCCGAGCGAGCCCTGGGACCGGCTCGCCGAGTTTCTGGGGCGCGAAGCCTTCCCGGGCTCCAGCGATCTGCAGATCACCAACACGGCGCGGCCCACGGGCGGTGCATCCTGGGAGACCTTCCTCATCGACCTGGAATTGCAGATGGCTGGGCACGAGCAGACCCACCGCGTCGTCGTCAAGCGGGCCCCGGCGACAGGCCCGCTGGCACCCTACCTGGTGTCCAAGGACGTCTCGATCTTCACGACCCTGGCCGACAGTGACGTGCCCGTGCCGGAGTTGCTCGCGTGGACCGAGGATGTGTCGGTCTTCGTGCGACCTTTCAGCGTGACCTCCTTTGTCGAAGGCGAGTCCCACGACATCACAAAGGTCGAGCGATGGGCGGTCTGGCAGAAGGACCGCGAGGCACTCGGGCTCGAGATGATCGACACACTGGCGGCCCTTCAGCGCTTCCCGTGGCAGGGCACCAGCCTTGAAGATGCGCTGGGTCCGCGCGGTTCGGCGGATGAGCGCGTGGCGGGGATCGTCGATCGCTACCTCGATCCCCTGCTCGATGAGGCCCGAAGGCGAGGAGTCGGGGTCCCGCTGTGGCGCGACATGGGAGCCTGGCTCAAGCAGAACGCCCCCCTGGATACCGAGCGCGACCTGGTCATCGTGCACGGCGACTACCGCTTCGGGAATTTCCTCTGGCAGGACACCTCCATCTCGGCGGTTCTCGACTGGGAGCGAGCGATGTTGGGCCCCCCGATGCAAGAGCTCGGATTCATCTGCATGCCGCTCTCGCGCCGAAAGGAGCCGGAGATCATGGCCAAGACGATGCCCTTCGATGTTCTGGCCAGGCGCTACGAATCGGCCACGGGCCGCAGCGTCGAGGTTTCCCAGATTCAGTTCTACGCGGTTCTGTGGCAGTTCATCGAGGGCGTCAACGGCTCGCGCAGTTCGCTGAGTCAAGCGGCCAAGGTCCGGGTGGGGACCGGAATGATGATCCAGCCGAACCTGGTCGCCCGGCAGACGCTGCGGCTGATGGAAGATTACGATGCGGGTCGCCCCACGATATGAGCCTTTCGTGAATCTCTCACGAGTCTCTCATGAGTCTTGCGCACCGGCGAGGCTGGGAATGCTCAATCCCCGAATTCAACTGATCACGCCCGCCATCCGATCGCAGCTCCGCCGGCCCTGGCGCCAGCCGCTCAGGCCCTGAGCTTCGTCGTCGCCGCGATCTCCGCGGCCTTCTTGGCCATATCGAGCACGATCGGTCCGAAAGCGCGCATCTTTTCGTTGTCGGCGCCTCCCGAGACCAGGCGCGCGTATCCGCCCTCGAGCACGATCGCCATCTTGAATCGTGCCAGAATGACGTAGTAGTCGATCTCGTCGACGGGTAGGCCGCTCTGCTTCGAATAGGCTTCGAGCAGCTCCTCGCGTGACGGCATGCCCGTGTAGTCGACGTAGCCGCTCGACGCGCGGTCCTCACCCGGGTCCGGCCAACCCATGATCACCCAGCCGAGGTCGAGCAGCGGGTCGCCTACCGTGCCCATCTCCCAGTCGACGATCGCGGCCAGGGTCGCGGGCGCGCCATCGCGAAACATGACGTTGGCAAATTGGTAGTCGCCGTGAAGGATGCCCGGCTTGTAGCTCTTCGGCTTGTAGCCACGCAGCCATTCGCCCGCCTCTTCCAGACCCGGGATGTCACGGAACCGAAAGGCCTTCAGGTGCGCAAACCACCGGTCGACCTGGCGCTCGTGAAAGCCGTCGGGCTTGCCGTAACCCTCGAGCCCAACCGCTTTCCAGTCGACCTGGCCGAGCTTGGCGATCGCGCCCACGAGCTGATAGGCCAGGCCCGCGCGCGCATCGAGGTCGACATCGAAGGGAGCCGGCCATGTGTCACCCATGCTCATGGGCGACCAGCCGTCGACGTAGTCCATCAGGTAGAAGCAGGCACCGAGCACATCCGTGTCTTCGCAGACGGCGATCGCGCGCGCATGCGGCACGTCGCTGTCGCGCAGCGCGTGGATTACGCGGTACTCGCGCAGCATGGTCTGGTTGCGACCCTTCGGGACCTTCCGCGGTGGGCGCCGCAGCGCCATGCGTGCATCGCCTCGGCGGATCTCGAAGATCTCGTTCGAGGCCCCCCCACTGATGAACTCCGCCGAGATCGGCTCGCCCTGGCCGGGCAGATCCTGTGCGTCCATCCAGCGCCCGAGGGCTTCCGTGTCGATCAGCCCCCGCGTGCGCTCGTCGTCCTTCGCTTCGTCGCTCACCACAACCCCCAAACACCCACTTCGGCTTCGTCGCTCGCCTCGACGCAGTCGAGAGGCCGATCACGCCCGGACCGAGACCCGCTGCAGCGACAGATCCGCGATTGGATAGCAGTAGCTTCGATCGGCGATCTCCGCTTCCTTCGGGCTCCGCCGCGCACTAGGATGGGGTCGCGGCCGGGGATGCTCAACCACTCCCCCCTGCCCCAGCCGGGGTGGACCCACCCGTACCAGGAGACGCCGTGGCCAGCCACATCGTGAACATTGCCGACCAACCCGACCTCGAGACCGGAATCGAGCGCCCCGGCGCCCCGGCCGAGGACGACGGTGCGAACAAGATCACCCGATTTCTCGGGCTTCCGGGCGAGGATTTCGTGAACCCCAAGCAACCGCCTTATGCCTACTACCTCGAGCGAGCGAAGGGCGACGTCACCCCGGATCACTCCCACAACGCGGGCCGCACCGAGTACGTGATCGAGGGAATGATCGAGTGGCGCGAGCCCGGCAAAGAGTCCCAGGTCTACGGTGCCGGCACCCTCACCTACGTCGAGGCCGGTACGGTCTACGGCTACGAGGTGCTCGAGGACGCCAAGATCCTGATTCTCTTCGACCGACCGCCGGGCATGAACTATCGCTGAACGGCCGGCTTCCCACTGCCAAAGGACCGTGAGTAGCCCGAGCACACAGCGATGGTACGAGCCGGGTAGAGCGGCGGAGGACGACATCGCGTGAGACGACTGCCTGGTTGGACGGCACACTGCACCGCTCATTCTCGCGTTCACGGTCTCTTCATCGAGTGGCAGACGCGGTGAGGGATCGGATCCGCTAGCTGGGCCGGCGGGCCACAGCTTCATCGCCGTCACGAGCTGAGATCAGCGCCGGCGCATCGTCGGTTGGGGGGGAGCCGATGGGCGATTGCGAACGCGCCGGCTGGGCGAAGCTGATCTGGCGCTATCAATGCGGCGATCCGGAGGCGATTCGAGAGCTCGCCGCCCAGCGCGGATCCCTGATTGTCGGCCTGGTCCTGGTGCTCTGCGCTGGCATCGCCCGCGAGTACGACCACGAGTACATCGGCGATGCGCCCGTGTTCTTCCTGCTCCCGCTCTTCGCGTCGTTGGTGATCGCGCTGCTGCTCTACGGATCCCTTCGCCTCTTCGTGCTGCGCAACGAGATCGACCCGGTGGCGGGGAGGCTCGTCAGCTTCCTCTCGCTGTTCTGGCTGACCGCTCCCCTGGCCTGGATCTACGCGCTGCCCGCGGAGCGTCTACTGCCGCCGGTCGCGGCCGCGATCGTCAATCTCGGATTGCTGGCGACCGTCGCGAGCTGGCGAGTCTGGTTACTCGGCCGGGCGTGTGCCCTTCTATTCGACGCCTCATTGCCCCGCGTACTCGCTGCGATTCTACTGCCGGGCTCGATCCTGGTCTGGGTCGGCAGCATCGCCAGCACGCTCTCACTGGTCTCGATCATGGGCGGCATCAGCCTCGCGCCCGAGACCAGGCTGCTCGTCGACGTGAACCGATTCGTATCCTACACCGCCCCGGTCTTCTGCGTCGCATCTCTGGTCGCGCTCCTTCGCACCACGACCCGCCCCACGCATCGGCTCAGCCTGGCTGAAGTCCAGCGTCCGCTACCGGTTAGCGGGCTGCTCGCAACACTCGTGCTGGCATGCGTGCTGGCAGTTCCGGGTCAGATCGAGATGCGGCGATACGTCGCAGTCGACGATCTGATCGCCAGCAAGGACTACCAAGTCGCGATTCGTTACCTGTCGACGCATAGCGCGGAACAGTTCCCTGCTACGCATGCCATCCCACCGGACCCACAGCGGGTCGGGACCGGCGCACGCGGCCACATGCCGGAGATCATCGCTGCCCTCGAAAAGGATGATCGGGAATGGGTCCGCTCGCTGTATCTGGGTTACGTCGGCATCCTCATGGGCAAGGGCAATCATCCGATGCGTGAGGTCGAGCTCGAAAGCTACGCGCGGGAGTTGGCGCGACTCGGGCAGACCGACTCCTTTGCCCGAAGCCATGCCGATGCCCTGGCGTGGCAGGCCGAAGACACCCGACGTCGGCTCGACGGGCGCCCGGCAGACGATCCAGACCGCACCCATCTCGCCGAAGTCTATGCTGCACTCGGAATCGATCTACAGACGGGCGGGCGGCTCGCGACGGCTTCGCGCTGAGGACCCGGGCAGCGAGCTGCCCTCCAATCGATGTGACCCCTCGAGAACGAACGCCACAGTCCTACATCATCGGCCGAATCGAGAGTTCGGCGCCCCCGGTCACGGGCAACGTCGCACCCGTGATATAGGATGCGTCCGGTCCAGCCAGAAACGCCACGGCACGAGCGATATCGTCCGGTGTGCCCATCCGGCCCAGCAGGAATTTCTCAGCGCTCCTTGCGCGCTCCTCTTCGGAGAGCCCTTCCCACAGTCCGCGTGTATCGATCGGCCCCGGCGCCACGGCGTTGACTCGAATGCGATCCGGCGCAAGCTCGACGGCCATGTCTCGGGTAAAGGCCACGACCCCCGCCTTCGACGAAGCGTAGGCAACGTGGGGCACCGTGAAGCGCGAGGCTGCCATCGAGGCGAGGTTGACGATGCTGCCACCGCCTACGGCGCGCATCGCCGGCGCCGCTCGGCGGGTCAGCAAGAAGAGGCTGCGCAGGTTCGTGGAGATCTGAAGATCCCACTCCTCGGGGGTGGTCTCCTCGAGGGATTTGATGATCCAGATTCCCGCGTTGTTTACGAGAATGTCGAGTCGGCCCAGCTCGCGACAGGTTCTCTCGACGATCGAGGTCGCCTCTTCTTCAGAGGCGACGTCGCCTTTCACCCCAAGGGCCCTTCGCCCGAGCGCCTCGACCTCGCCTTGCAGGGATTCGAGTCCCTCGGCATCGAGGTCGTTGGCGGCCACGTCCGCACCGGCTCGAGCGAAGCGCAGTGCAACCGCCCGGCCGATGCCGCGGGCGGCGCCGGTCACCAACACCACCGCCCCATCGAAATCCGCCATGCATCCCCTCCTCATTCTCGCGTGGACCACGCCCGCGACGCTGCGACACGTCCGACACGATAGGGGAAAGCGCACCCCATTCGTGTCGATTTCCAGCGACGGGGCCCGGACTCTTCAGGCGGCTGAAAACGGATTCCCGAGCAGGGCGGCGATCATGGCGGCATAGACGATCAGAAGGAGTGTGTTCCACGAGAGCGCAGCCGAAGCCAGACGGCCCCTTTCTCCGCGTCTACGTGCTGAGATCGCCAGCGCCAGCCCCGCCAGCATCATGAACGCTGGGGAAAACGCGACAAACCGGAGCGATGGACCGGATCGCTCGAAGCCGAGATTCGAATCTTCACCAGCTCCTTCCATTCCATTTCGCGCGAAGACCTGGCGAAGGACCCCGAGCGACTCGCCAACCTGCTCGGCTATAAGACCTTCAACGGCGCGATCGGAACGATCATCGTCCCGGGCACCAACCGCTACGCCAGCTCGGCCTTCCGACCACCGCGAGACGCCCTCGACAAGGATTTCCGGCACCGGTGAGCGAGGCAGCACGTCGAGCGCTCGGAGTCCTATATTCCCCCCGTGCCTCCGAACCCGACACGTCACTCCAGAGCCGAGGATGCGGTCGGCACCGATCAGCTGACTCAGCTCCTGCACAGGCTGCGGCAGGCAGGCCTCGACACAGATCGGCTCGCCTCCGAAGTGGGGCTCGAGCAGTCTCGACTCTCCTCGACCGAGGCCCGAATCGAGCGCCGCTATTTTCGGGAGCTCTTCGATGTGGCGGAGGAACACTCGGGGGACTCGCTGATCGGCTTGCATGCGGGCGGGATGCCGGGCCGCCCTCCCCTGCTCACCGATCTCATGCTCACGACGTCGCAATCGACGGTCGGAGAAGCCCTTCACGAGCAAGCGCGCTTCGCACAGCTGAGCTTCGATTCGTTGCGACTCGAGATCGTGGAGCGAGCGCCTTACACCCACAACCAGCTCGATCTGGGAGCCGGCCAGACCCACCACGAAATCGAGTACTTGACGGCCCTGTGGATCCGACCGTTGGCAGCCCGGACCGAACCCCGAGCTCACGCATCCGAAGTCTGTTTCGCCCATCCGCCCCACGGACCCGCGCCGGAATACGAGCGGCTACTGAGTTGCTCGGTTCGCTTCCGCGAGCCGCTGTGGGCCATCTCGTTCAGCAACGAAGTCATGAACCTGCCCATCGCCGGCGCGAACCCCGCCGTGGCCCGGGCGCCGCAAGGCGAAGCGGCACAACGCCTGGCCCCGACGTCGTCGCCGCGGCTGCCCGTTCGAATCGCGGCGATACTGCGAAGCGAAGCCTCGTACAGCGACCGGACGCTGGCGCGAACCGCGAAGATCCTGGGCTCGAGCGTCCGCACGCTGCAGCGCCATCTGAGAGACGAGGGAACCAGCTTTCAGGCGATTCGCGACGAGGTGCGCCGAGAAGAGGCCATCAGCCTGCTCGCAGATTCCAGACTGCGGATCTCCGAAGTGGCGCAAAGGCTGGGCTTCCGAGACGTCGCCGACTTCGACGATGCGTTCCAACGCTGGACGGGCCAGACCCCGCGCTCGGAACGTCGACGCCTGCTCGCCGACGGCTCGCGCGCAAGCGAGATCTGAGCAGAATCCGAGTGCGGCGAGTGTGAGAGATAGATAAGCAGGGAATCTACGATCGCACCAACAAGAGTCACGAAACCGACGAAAAACCGAACCAGTAGTCCGGTCGAAGCCATGACCCTAGCCCCAACACTGTTTAGATTACGATGATCACTCGGATTTTGGGCCGGTCGGGAATGCATTTCTGGAGCGAGTTCCGCAGTGGATAGGTACTCATTTTCTTCTCGACTCCACGTGGGTTTCGTCGTCCCCGACTCGAGACGACTCGTTCTTCGAGGATTTCTTTCAAGATCGCTTCATGGGGCACGGACCACTGCTGAGGGGGGAATAGCAGCGAACGTAGACAGTTTACGCCGCACCACTCGAACGGTGTGAACGAAAGAGAGTCGATCGGGGTCGAGGTCGTCCTTCAAGGCGGCCTCATACATGAGACCGCGGATTGCAAAGTGGGCCAGAAGGAAACCATAGAGTTCTTGCTCGACCAGTTCGGGCGTCTTGCTCCGCAACACCGCTTGTCGACCACGAAGATGGGTCTTGAACTCGTCGAAGACGTTCTCGATCTCCCATCGTTCGTGGTAGAGCGCAGCCAGATCTGTTGCAGGCGCTTTCCCTTCGTCGAGCACGGTCGTGAGGAGTCGATACAGCGGTTCGTCCTCATCGATGCCCTCGAGCCGATACTCGATCACACGCACGACGATTCCGTCCTGGTCATGACGCCGATTCTTGCGCGAAGCGTAGATCCGACTCAAGTACGAACCATCCGCAAGGCGACGGTCGCAGGGAAGAAACGCATTCTTCTTCATCCGCCAAACCAAATCGGCTCCCGTGGCGGCGGCTTGTTTCCAGAGCGCGTAGCCAAAGAAGCCCCGATCGGCGAGGCACAACATGCCTGCCTTGAGGTGCAGCAGGACCCTTGCCGCCAGCGCGTTCTCGGAGTCGCTGTAGCGTCCCCACTCTGTATGAAATAAGACGTGCGTTCCGTTCTCGGCAAGCGAGACCATGCGAAGTTGTGGAAAGGCGGATTTTCCACGCGATGCCCCCGGGCGCCCAAAGGCTTGTTCGTTGGCCGTCGTGTCGGCCAGGTCCAAGGTCGTGCCATCGATACTGACCAGACGCCAGTCGCGGTACCACGCGCCTTGCGTCTTGCGGTGGGCGATCGGCATGACGGCAGACTCAACCATCCGACGAAGCGGTTCCGCGCCGAGTCTGGCCCGAGCCTGCGAGATCGCCGATCGGCCTGAGCATCGAATCCGACGAACCGAGGCGTCTCCAAGCCAGCCCAATCCCTCGACCAGACAGCGAAGAACCTCGCCGTACGACACCTGTGAAAAAAGAGCCAACGCGATCACGTAGTAAAAGACGACATGGGCCGGAAGCTGTCGATGCCGAGCGCTCTCGCGGCCCGTTTCCTTCAGTATCTTGTGAACCTGCTCCACGGGAAACATCTTCGCGACCACACCCAGCGTGATGTAGTCCGTGACTCGTGTCTGTTCGCAAAGCGCGGCGACTGTGCGTGACATCTCTCCCCCAATCGGGGGGCCCGGTTCATGGCGCCATCCGGCGCCATTCCCCATCGAGTATGCCATTATTTGGACAATCTAAACAGTATTGA
>PVBE010420124.1_pt1 | contig 14254 bp, 23 predicted proteins | sample 1631181 | NCBI WGS metagenome assembly PVBE01 (sample SAMN08397723, study PRJNA350692) | Marine metagenome, whole genome shotgun sequencing project. | isolation source: water | place: Pacific Ocean | collected 2012-04
ATAAGAAGTTGGATAGATAAATTTTAATAAACATTTATAAATTAATATTAATGAAAAAAGAATTATTGATCTTATTTATTCTACTAACTAATTTTGTGATAGCGCAAGAAGACATTGAATTAGTACCAAAAAGCGATGAGAGATTAGATGTTAGTTACCATTCATTTGGCGGACAATATTCAATAGACCTAAAAAAGTATTTGGGAAATGGAACATATAGAGTTAGTGGATCTAAGAATGTTAACATAGATATAAATCAAGAAACAGGAATGGCAATAATAAGTCCTAAATTAGGATGGCAAGGTTCTGAGATTATAAGATTTACATTAAATAAAACAAAATCAATAATTACACTACCAAAAGAAACTTTTGAAAAAATTAAGTTAGAAGATATAGAAAAAATAGAGATATTTCAAGATGCATTTGATAGAGTGATAAATGATATAGAAAAAGAAAGTATCAAAAGATTAGACTCTAAAATTAAGGATGATAAATTAGTTATAGTTATCAACGAAGAAATTAATTTAATTTCCAGTTATGATGAAAATCTAAAACCACAGTTTGATTTTAATATATTACTAACAAATGAAGGTATAGAACCACACCCTGGATTTTTTGAAAGTATAAATTTATCATTAATAATCTCAATAATTATCATTTTTATCATCCTTTTTGTTTTCAGAAATGATGTAATCAATTTGTTAAGAATAAAAGAGAACAAAAAATCAATAAAAAAATCATTTTTATCTAGACTTATTAAACATAAAGATGATGACGAAAAAATATTGGATTTAACAAAGTCATTTTTTCATAAATTTTTAAAAATTGATAAAGATTCTAGTTTACATGTATTAAACTCAGTTTTAGAAAAAAGAAATATTCAAGGAGATTTAAAACAAGAGATCATTAGCTTGTTTAAACATCTTCAAAAAGAAGAATACAATAAGAAAGAAATAAAACATGTTTATGAGAGTTTAAGAAGGGTATTAATTAAACTATAATAAGATTTTTATACTATCAATATAGTAAGATTATACATGAAGAAGTGGTTTTTTTTATTTATTATCTTAAATTCTAGTCTAGTTTTAGCTCAAGAAGTTAATATCTTAGGTCAAAACTATTCAATAATCATATTACTCCCTTTAGTTTTTATATTATTGGGAATTTTATTCTTTTTATCCATCTATCTTAGAGACAACCTTCCTAATCTAAAAAGAGTAATTCCAAAAAAGAGAATTAATGCAAAAAAGAAGAAAAAAGAAAAAGAGACATTTGTAGATTATAGAAAAGAATTTGATAGTTTTAATTCTAGAACTAAAAAATTAGATGTAAATGAAAAATTTAATCAATTTTCTGGATTAGTTAGAGATTTTCTTTCCCATACTTTTGATGCAGGTAAACAATCTACACATGATGAATTAGAATTACATATAACTAAAGGTGAAAAAATAATCTTACCTTTTTCACAAAAATTAGAAGATATAAAATATAGTGGAAAAGAAATTTCTAAGAATGAATTAAACAAATTAATCAAAACATTTGAGTTGATTGTTAAAAGATATAGTAAAAAAGAAAAAAAAGAACTTGGATCTATTAATAAAATTTTAGAAAAATTTAATCTCATCTCTTTATTTAAGTCAGTTAGAAGGGATTTGTCTAATAGGGCAAAAACCGAATACCTCACAAATAAAAGAAAAATCTTTGAAAGATTGAGAATTTTAAAACCTAAGACTAAGATAATCGTACCAAAATTAAAAGTAAATAAGAAAAAAATAGAAATTAAAGAAAAAGAAATTGAGATTAAAGAATCTCCAACTATTTTTGAAGTTATAAAATTAAAATCTCAAGAAAGAAAATTGTCTTATTTAATCAAAAATTGTAATAAATTGATGAATTCTAATCCAGGAAAAGCAAAAGAATTATACTCAGAATTAATAAAAGTGTATTATCAAATGCCAATAGAATATGAAGAAAAATTTGCACATAATTTAAGTGATTTAAATGAAGGGATAAATGAATCACTTAAATATAAAGAAGAAAAAGAATTAAATCAACTTACAAAAAGAATGGTAGATACAATAACTTCAAAAGAAAAAAGCATTGTAATCCATGATAAAATTCCATTTTTCAAAAATAAGGTAGATGACCTAATTCAAGAATTAAAACTTTTAGAATTAAGAGGGATTAAAGAATTAAGAGGGACTAAAAAATATTTTACAAATGAATTCATTGAATTTTTACATAGAATAAAGAATTTAGAAAAAAGAGAAATTAAATTATTCAAAAAACATAAAGAAGATTCTATAAATAAATTAAATGAGTCTGTTAGTAGTAGTAAAAATAAGTTAATTGATACATTAGTTATTAGTAAGAATAAATTGAATTATATACTAACTAATAATATGGATAGATTAAGTCAAATTATAATTAATCTAAAGAAATTAGAAAAGACTGAAATTAAAGGTTTTAAAAAACATAAAGTAAATATAATGAATGAATTAAATAATTTAATAAATAATCTAAAGAAAGCAGAAAAAAAAGATGTTAAAATTATTAGAGCTCACGAAAATAGTTTTATTGATGGTGCTAAAGAAGTTCTACATAAGATTAAAGAATTAGAACATAAAGAACATCTATTTTTGAAGAAAAAAGGAGGTAGATTAAACAAAGCAATAAAAAATTTACTTGAAAGTATAAAAGAAGAAGAAAAAAGAAGAATAGTAGAAATAGAATCTAAAGAAAGAGAAATTCTTGATAATATACATCAAATGATGAAATCTAGTATTAAAGTAGAACCTAAACTTAAAACACCTAAACCTAAACTATTAGAAATTCCTGAAATAGAATCCATTGAATCTAAACCAAAAATAAAAATGTCTAAAATCTTACCTCCTAAAATTAGAGAGTATGATGTAGAAAGTTTTGAAAGAATTGAACCAAAAATAACAAGAATGCCAAAAATAGAATCTAAAATTAAAGTAGAGGTTCCTAAATCAACTAAAGATTTTAAAGATTTAGATAAACAAGAAAAAGAATTGTTTAAAAAATTAATAAAAGTAGAAAATGAACCAAATTATATTGAACATAAACATAGAGTTTTAAAAGTTACAAAGAAAAAAGATATTCATGCTCCTCAACTTCATGTTAAAAGATTAAGAAGCAATAGAAAAATTAAAGGATTAAATAAAGAAGAAAAAGATTTATACAAAAAACTTATTGAGGTTTCTTAAATTTTATTGTGTAATTTATAGGATTTGTTACCCTACTACAAATATTATCTGGACATTTTATTCCTAAATCTTTATAGTAAGATTCATTGCTACAATTAGGAGGCAATTTAACACTTTGAGATTTATTCCATTTTATTTGAGATAGAATATATGAATCTTTTAATGGTTCATAATTTTTTTTGTTCCAATCAATCAAAAATTTTTCAATTTCATCCATTTCCCAATTCATATTTCTTAAAAAATTTATTAGAATAAACAAAGCTCTTTTTCTTCCATCTGATTTTAGCCCTTCTAAACATTTTTGGATACAAGGTGGAAATCTATCAGTTTTTATTTTTCCTTCTATTTTTATTCTATTAACTTTACTTTTATCTATCTTAATTTCTTCTTTTTTCTTAAAAGAATCAAATGATTGAATTATTAGATTTGATGCTTCATTTTCTTGAGAATCTTCATTTAGAAATTTGATAGTTCCTTCTACATTTTCCATTTTAGCAGAACTTAACTTAAAATTATTTATTTGATTTATTTTAATTGGAATACTTACCAATCCAGATTTCTCATTTAAAGAGTAAGGTGATCTGTACATATGTCTACTAGATACTAATAATTCATCTATTTCTATTACAGAAAATGGATCAAAAATATTATCTTTCATTAAATCTTTTCTAGGTTTGTTTATACTAGATGAGATTTCTTCTATTGTATTAATCTCTAAAATTTGAGAGGCTAAATGTTCTTTCACCAAATTTTTCAGATGATAAACAATTGCTTTAATACTATCTGGAAATAATAAATTTGTGGAGATATTATTAACTTTTTTTGGAAATGAATTAAAAGGAATTCCTATGTGAAAAGATCTGTTCCCCGAAAACTTTAATCCAATATTCTCAATCCCATGAAATTTAATAGCTTCAACTAATAAATCAGCAGCTATTTTAGAATATTCTAAGAATTTACAATCAATATCTATTAATAAATCCCATCCAATTCTTAAATCATCTAACTCTTTTTTTGACATTCCCGGCTTTAAATCTAGGGGATTAGACCAATGTTCTACAGAAGTATGAAATGAACTAGCCCCTTTTTTTGCTAAATCTAATAAATCGGATTCAAATTGTAAAACATCAGGACGTTTACCAAAATTATCACCATATCTTGCAGCAATCTCTCTATTTTTAGAAGATGATACTATCTGTTTCTGAATATCTTTTCTAGAATAATATTGTAATATTTTATTCATAATTATGATTGAGGAATTGAGGTTTGTAATTCTTGATGTAATTTTTGTAATTTTAGAGTATTATTTTGTAATTCATTATTCATATTTTTATGAACTTTTATAAGTTCTTCAATTTGAGATTTTACTAATGTTATTGATTCATCAATATTTTTATCTACAACTTTATCTGAACCTATGTTCATCAAAATTTTTTTATTATCACTTAATTTAGTTTTTATATAAGTTCCAGCACCTAATAAAACTAAAATTTCTTCATCTATTTTAGTATTTTTCGTAGACTCAAGACTTTCTTGTAACTTTCTAAGTTCAATTAATTGTTGATCTAAGTTTAATAAAGAATTTTGTAATTGTTTTAATTGATCATTTAAAGATTGAAATTCTAAATATTTTTTTTGTTGGTCTTCAATTTCCATTTTAATGCACTTTTAACAATTTTCTTAAAATCATACTAAAAACTATTGCTGAAACAAGATATGTTCCAAACCATTCAAAATTAACAAAAGGAATTAATACCCCCATCTGAGCATATGTTGTTCTTAACCAACTAAATATAATGAATATTGGAACCATTGTAAATAATAAAGGTTTGAATTGATGTTTCATCATATCAACAAATCCTTTTTGGAATGATTGTTTTTGTAGTTCTATCATCTTTTGTGGATCATCTTTAAATTTTTTAATATCATTTTGTATTTCTTTTATTTCAGCTTTCAATGATTTTATTTTTTCTTGATCTGTTAAATATTTGTAAGCTAAAGTTGTTACTAATGTTAGTATAAATGATACAACTAACAATGCAGTTAATGGATCATATTCTATTAAACTTCCAAAGATCGCATCAAAAAATCCTTCTAATACCATTTTATTTACCCATCATCTTCCTTAACATAGGATGCATATCCATCATATGTTGTTGTGCTATCTCTTGATATAATCTATAAATAATCATTACTGCTAATAAGATTCCTGTACCTTGTGCTAACGCTCCTAATAAATCAGCTGAAGCTGCTAACAATCCTATAGTTGCTCCACCCATTACAGTTAATGGAAATATATACCTTGATAAGATTTGTTCTATAACTCTAGGATCTCTTCTAAATCCAGGAACTTGCAATCCAGAGGACATTATTTGTTTTGCTTGAGATGCTGCATCCATTCCAGATGTTTGAACCCAGAATACTGAAAACATTATAGATCCTAAAATAAAAAATAACATATAAATTAAAGATTTAGACAATAAATCTAATGACATTCCTCCAATTATAGTTGCTTGTACTAAATTTGGTGGAAATAACCAAGAGACTAATCCTGAAACAGGTTGAGAACCAGCAAATGTTCCTAATAAAGCGTAACCTTTACTTTCTAATAATCTAGCCCATAGCTGTATATTGGCTATTAATGCTGCTATTAGTATAACTGGTATGTTACTTGTATATAAAAAGTTTAAAGGCCATCTAACACCATAACCTCTAACTCTCCCAAAACTTAGAGGAATCTCTATTTTCATAGCTTGTCCAAAAACTGCTATCAAAAATATTAAAATTGTAAAGAATATTGAAAAAAATGCTAATAAAGCTCCAGATATATTACTACTCATTACTGATCTTATCAACACCCAAAATTGACCTATTGGAGCTTGAGAAGTTCCAAAAGCTATTAATCCAGTGGCTGTTAAAGGAGAAAATGCTCTAGTGAATATTTGAGATGAAACTCCTGCTGCTATAAACAAACTTACACCAGAACCAAAACCCCATTTACTTATAACTTCATCCATAAACAATATTAAGATTCCTCCTAATATCAATTGAAATATCAAAACAAATTGAACAGATCTATACAATGCTGGAGCTAATAATAAAGAAGGAGCCAACCCTCCTAGTAAAACAAAAATGAAAGATTCAAAAATGATAAAGAAAACAGCTAATATTTTTTGAATTCCTTGAAATCTTTTTCTTCCTTCAGATGTTGTCGTATCAAATTTAATAATTCCCGATCCATTTAATAATTGTAGTACAATGGATGCTGTTACTATTGGACCTATTCCTAATGAGATTATAGAACCAAAACTAGCCCCTAAAATTATAGATAATTGTTCAAATTGCTGTAATGCATTTTGTCCTAATCCAAATAATGGAACTACACCCAAAACGAAGAAACCAACTAAAACTATAGAGGTCCATTTTAATTTTTCTTTAAATGATAACTTTTTTTGTTCTGGGCCTTTAACTTCTGGTAGGTTATTTAATATTACATCAAGAAAAGCCATCTTATTTTGTTATAACCTCTCCACCTTTTTCTTTTATTTTTTCTACTGCTAATTTTGAGGCATATTCTACTTGAACTTTTATTTTTTTAGAAATTTTACCTCTTCCTAATAATTTGTTATATCCAAGTTCTTTTAGATTTATTTCTCCTTCTTTAAAATTATTTAATTCATCCAAATTTATTATTTTAATAATCTTTTTATTAACACTATGAAATCCATACTTCCCAAAATACTTTGTCCCATAATGTTTTAAGATATAAGTTTTCTTTTGATCTGCTCTCTTACCAGAACCAGCCATACCTTTTCCACCTCTATTTCCAGCTCCTCTTCTCTTCTTCTTCATTCCACCACTATGAGTATTAGATCCCCTTAACCTATTGTTTTTCTTTCTTTTGAATTTCATTAGGCCATCCTCTTTATCAATTCATTAATTTTGTCTTTTCTATATCCTAAAGAACCACCCATTGAGAAATATTTTTTAATTCCTTTTCTCTCAAATCCTTTTGTTGGAGGTTGTAACTTAAAAAATAATTTTAATCCAGGAATATCTTTAAGTTTTTTCTTAGAATCAAAAAATTCTTTTGAAAAATCATCATATGAAATATTTAATTTTTCTTTTAAATATTCTTCAGTTAAAGCTTTATTTCCAGGTAGTTTTCCTCTTTTTGTTAACAATAATTTGAATGTATCATTATCTAATTCTCCCCAAGTAACATAATCTTTCATTTTATTTATCATTCCAATATTTGATTTTGTTTCATCTAATATTACACAACTGTGTTTTTTGTATAATCTTAACATGTTCATAGTATAAACTACTTCTTTCTTAACATGAAAATTTCCTCTAATCCTTATTATTGCTATTTTATTCTGCATTTCCTGATATAACTCCAGATTTTTCAATAAATTGTTCCTTCATTTTTATTTTTGATAATTGTTTTAATGCATTAAAGCATGCATTCATTAAGTTTAACTTAGTTTTTGTTTGGCCATATGTTTTTGAGTACACATCTTTTATTCCAGCCAATTCTAATAGTTTAGCACATTCTTTTTCTATTACTAATCCTGTTCCTTTTGGTGCGCTCATCAATACAATTCTTGAAGATCCGACTTTTCCTTCAACTCTACAAGGAATTGAGTTATGTTCTGCTGCTTCAGATTCCCAAGATCCTGATCCTCTTTTTATTTTTATCAAATTTAGTTTTGCATTTCTTATTGCTTTTTCTCTTGCAGGAACAGTTTCTCTTGCTTTTCCAATACCTATTCCAACATAACCATCTTTGTTTCCAACTGCAACTAAAGATGAGAACTTTGGTTTGTTTCCTTCTTTAGTCTTTTTTTGGGTTTGTCTCCATACAGATCTTTTACCACCACCAAATTTTCCTTTACTTTGGCCTAATAATATCAAATTTGATTCAATATTTGGAAGTAAGTAATCTACTATTTCTAATTCCATTATTTTCAATCCATTATCTAATATTTCATCTATATCTTTTATTTCTCCAGACTTTACTTTTTTTCCTAAATCTGTTTTTGGATTCCATGATTCTAAAATTGTAGGTTGAGCTTCTACTTTATTCTCTTTTACTTCTTCAGTTATTTTCTTCTCTTCTACAACTTCTTTAACAATTTCTTCAGGCATTTTTTACTATATTCTCCTTAGTTTGATTGAAATTTTCAGTAATTTGTTTTGGATCTGAATTATTTTTTTTATATTTAGAAAATTGAAAAGATGAAACCTTATCTAATTTAGTAAAGTTTGCAATATGCTCTCCTTTGATTCTAGACTCTTCTGGAAGAATTTTCTTATCATGATTTATATTCAATCCTGAATCTATTGCACCTTTTAATAAAGCATATAAAACTCCTTTTTTAATTGGTCTTTGCAATCCAATATCTAATATTGGGTCTTTGATATTTTTTTTAGCAGCTTTTTTGCCAATCAACAAGCCAGTTAAATAAGAAGAAGGGATATTTTTTGTAGAACATTTCCAACCATATTTTGCTAATTCTTTTGTATTTGCTGATGTTATTATTATATCACCTTCATTTTGGTATTCAACAATTTGTGCAGTAATATGATTTAATGATCTTCTAACTACTAATCTATGCTTTTTAGATGAAACTAAACTTAGTCTTTTCTTATAATTTGTTAGTCCTATTCTTTTTCTTTTCAAATAAGTCATTTTTCTCCACCCAAATATAGTTTGATATGTCTCTTACTTCTGAAATATCCACCTTTTATCTTATTGTATAAATTCCTATATTTTGTGTTATCAATTATTTTTTTATTTTTCAGTTCTTTTATCAAACCTCTTTGTGCTCTAACATGAATCATCCAATTTTTTTTCCTTGATAATCTAGCTGTTCTTTTACCCTTTCTAGATCCTTGACCTTGTTTTCTTCCTTTCCTTTTTTGTACTAATTTTTTTCTGAATCTTGATTTTGAAACACCTGTTTCAGGTTTTTTTTGGATTATTCTATCTTTTATTAGCCCTCTAATGTCTTCTTTTGTAAGGGCTTCTTTTATATCTTCTAATCTAGTTTGATCGAAATATACTTTATTCTTACCTACCTTCAATATTTTTGAGGATAATTTTTTTTGAGTGCTTAAGTTCATTTTTCTTTAGATGTTCTTTTCTCCAATACTTTTCTTTTAGCTTCTTTTTCCTCTTCCTCTTTCTTTTCTTTTACTTCTTCCCCTTCTATAGGCTTCTTTTCTTCTTTTTTCTCTTCCTCTTTCTTTACTTCTTTCTTAGCTTTTAATTCTTCTCTCTTCTTTTTCTTTTCTTTTATCAAATTTTCAATATTCTTAACAAAAGTATCAGCATCTTTTAAATTTGAAATTTTTAATTTTAATTCTTGTATTTTCTTTATTATTTCTATCTTTTTTTTCAATCCTAATTTAGAAGACAATAAAATAACTTCATTATCTTTAATTTTTGTTAAATCATTAAGATTGTTAACTAAAACCTCTTTGAATCCTTCTCTATTCAAATATTTGACTTCTTTAGGAGAAGAATAACCTATACCTGCTTGTTTTCTATAACTTCTTAATTTTAATCTCATCTTTGAATGGACTCCCTTAGGTTTTATCCATTTCTTTTTCAATCCTTTAATTTTATGAGCATCCTGTCTAAGAAAATTAGGTTTTTTTGATTTCATTTCATTTCTCAATTCTAACAATTCTTTATTATTTTTTTTCATAGATATAAACTCCATCTTGGAATACTCTTCTGTCTTTATTTGTAACTTTACAAGAAGATTCTATATTAGCTGCAGTTTGTCCTGTTTTTTCTAGATCTACACCTTTAATTATTACATCATTTCCTTCTATTTTTACATCTATACCCTCTATTATCTTTGCTTTTCTTGGAACTTTTTCTCCTAAAAAATTTTTAATAACAACAAAATTATTTTCAACAGTAACTGTCATAGGAAAGTGACTAGAACAAATTTTCAATTTATATTCAAATCCATCTGAAGTTCCTTTAATCATATTTTTAATGTGAGCTTTAAAAGTATTTATCATTCTTTTCTCTCTCTTAGAAGCTTTTTTTGAGGTTAATTGAATTTTATTTTCTTGTTTTTTTAATTCTACATTAGGATATGCGAATCTTCTTTCTAATTTTCCCAAAGATCCTTCTACCTTAACCATATTATCCTTTACTTCCACATTGATTCCTTCAACCAATTGAATTTCTTCATTTATGTCCATCATTTTAATAAACAAAAGAAACTAATCTTCCTCCTAAATTCTTTTCTTTAGCTTCTAAATGGGTCATCATCCCTTTAGAAGTTGAAACAATAATAATTCCAAAGTCTTTTGCTGGAAGAAATCTCTTTTCAAATTTTTCTAAATCTTCTTTTTTAACAGAGAATCTTGGTTTTATTACACCAATCTTATTTATTTTTCCCAAAAGATTGATTTCAACTAAGTTTCCTCTACCATTCTCAATAATTTTATAATCGCCTAAATAATGATTGTTCTTCATTATTTCTAAAACATTCTTAAGAGTTTTAGATAGAGGTTTAACTAAACAGATTGGTTTCCCTATCCTTTCTGAGTTCCCTATATTGGATAATGCTGCTGCTAATGTATCGTTCATCATTTTAACTATATTTATGAAATCCTAAATTTTTTGCGTTATCTCTAAAACATCTTCTACAAATGTTTAGATCAAAACTACTTATCATCCCTCTTGTTGTTCCACACAATTTACAATGTTTTTTGTTCTTACCATGTGCTCTTTGCTTTGGAGCATTATGTTTAAGAAACTTTTTAGCAATAGCTGGTTTGGTCTTAAGTTGCCTTAACATTTTTGTATGTGAACTAGTTGTCATTGTAATATCTCCATACCAAATTCTTTTTTTATGAAATCCATTGCTTCTTGTTTTGTTATTAAATGTTTTTTGTGTATCTTTTTTTTCCTAAGTCTACGATATTTTATTCTAAATCCAGGTCTTTTTAATGTTACAGCTGCTTCTAATCCAATAATTCCTATATCTGGATCATATTCGATAGTTGGAATTTCTAAATATTCTTTAATCCCAAATGAAAAATTACCATTATCATCGAATTTTTTAGCCTCTATCTTCTTATCTATGGATGAAAACAATTTGTTTAAAGTGTCTATTGCTTTTTGTTTTCTTAATGTAACTTTACAACCAATCTGCAATCCTGGTCTAATCTTCCAACCAGGAATTCTTTTTTCTGTTTTTGTTGTAACGGGTTTCATATCAGAGATGTTTTTTAATAACTTCATAGCTTTCTCTAACTTATCTCCTGGTTCACCAGTTCCAATGTTCAATGTTAATTTATCTAATTTTATTTCTCTCATCTTATTCAATAACCTTCTCATCTATAACAAATGCATATTTTTTTAGTGTTTCAAAATTATTTTTCTTATCCTTTACTACAATTCTATCATCTTTAGTTTCTTTTTTTATTTCTTGTACTTCTCCAATTCTACCTTGGTATTTTCCATCAGTAATGAAAACTTTTGCTTTTTTATCTAATTTTAAATGAGATTCAATTTTATTAGTGGAAAGATTGTAGATCACAGTGTCTCCAACTTTATAGGGATCCTTATCGACAAGTATATTTTTTCCATCAAACAAATTAATTTGTATCTTATTTTTCTTTAATATTTTTTTACCTATAATCTTTAATGGTTTTAGATTTGAATTTGTTTCTTTTATTTCATTAGCTATTAATTTCTTTTTTTCATTTATCAATAACCTATAATATTTCTTTGTTTTTGGAACATCAATTACATCCATAACCCCTACAGGAAATTTATGTTCCTTTCTAAGAATTTTATCAACCATAATCTGTTTACCATTCAAAATTTTCTTAACTTCTCTTGTAGTTTTAGCAAAACTAAGTACTTCTTTTAATAATAAATTAAGAGTTATCCCTCTATCTATAGGGTGAGGTCCAGGATGAGATCTAACTACAAATTTTGTTTTCTTTTTCTTTACAGGCCAAATTTTTGGAGCATTTATTGTTTTAAGATGTGACATTTTTCTCTCCTGTTTTTAATTTTCTTTTTTTATCATCTACAAACAATTCAGTAATTTGTAGGTTAGATGGATCAAATGGATAAAATGTTTTAGTTCCATCTTTTCTAACTTTTTCTATCCCATCCACACTAACTTTTAATTTTTTTAAATTAACATTATTGATAACTCCAGATTTATTTTTATATTGTCCTCTTAACACTTTTACAGTATCCCCTTTCCTTATTTCTAAGTTTCTTGTACTATATCTCTTTTTCAAATCTTTTGATAAATTTACAGATAATAATCTATGTTTAATATGTAAAGGGGCGTTCTCTCTATACTTACGTTGTTTCTTTGGTTGCACACTAGACTTCCAAGATTTTATCCATGATTTCATTTTAAACAACAACACTCGCTATTTTTCCTATTCCAGACCATCTTTCAACAACTTCTTTAGCTATTGGTCCTTTAATTGTAGTTCCTCTAGGATTTCCTTTATCATCTTTTAAGATAACTACCGCATTATCTTCAAATTTTATTCTTTGGCCATTAGGTCTTCTATATTCTTTTTTTTGTCTAACAATTATAGCATGAACAACTTGTTTTCTTATATCTGGACGTCCTTCCTTAACAGAACCCATTACTAAATCCCCAACACCTGCTGAAGACAATCTTCTTTTTACAGATTTATAACCTTTAACAGTAAATATCCTAACAATTTTAGCTCCTGAATTATCACAAACTATTACTCTAGCTCCAGTTGGAATTCCTTTAGTTGTTTTTGCCTTTATCGCTTTCATTTTATTACCTCTAACACAACAAAATTCTTTGTTTTTGAGATTGGTCTAGTTTCCATGATCTTAACAGTATCTCCTATCTCTATTTTTATTTCATCAGGCTTGTGGGCTTTAACTTTACTATTTCTTTTTTCATATCTTTCATATTTATGGATATACAATAATCTAGGCCATTCTACTGTTATTGTTTTTTGGCTACCCATTTTTGTAACAGTTCCAGTAAAAGTTCTTCCTCTAAGTGATAATGGATTTCCTTTTTTGATAACTAAATTTTTTGTTTTCATATTTTTCTTATCCTTTTAATTCTATCTTCAGGTCTATTAACTATTAATTTTCCATCAATTTCTATCATTTGATCATTATTTTTCATCTTGAATTTTATTTGTGATTTTATTATTTTTTTAATTCCTTTTTTCGTTTCCAATGTTAATGTGTTTTTTGTCTCATCTATTATTCTTCCCTTTAATTCAATTAAGGAACTGTTTTTTGATTCTGTTATCTCTATAGTCAATCCTATTAATTCATGCCTTATGATGTCTTTTATTGTCATCTTATTTTTCTATTTGAATTGTAGACTCTGCGAATCCTAGTTTTATGAGCTCTTCTTTTGCCCTTTTCATATGATCCCCTTGCAACTCAATAGTGTCGTCTTTTGCTGTTCCACCACAAGCAAGTTTGGATTTAAGTTTTTTAGCGATGTCTTTTATGTTAACATCCTTTTTATTTAATCCTTCAATTAAAGTTGTTAATTTTCCAAACTTTCTCTTAACAGTCTTTATCTTTATCCTTTGTTCTTCCTTAACTAGTTCTTCCCAAACACCTAATTCTTTTGGCAAACCAGTTATAGGGTCTATTTCACTCATGTCTTTTGCTCAACCTCCTTAAAACTTTCATTAAGTTTAGTTAATATTCTTGCCATTGTTCTTTTTATTTCTTTGACTCTACCAGGATTTTCTATATTTGTTCCTGTAGATTTTTGAGTATTAATTTTCATTAATTCTTTTTTTAGATCATTAAACCTTTGATCTAATTGATTTTTGTTCATATTCTTTAGTTCTTTCTTTCTTATTATTGCCATTTTATTTTTCTTCTTTTTTCTTCTTTGGTGTTTTCTTTTTTTCTAAATACAAACAAAATTATGATTCGTTGGCAAGTGTTAGCGTTCTACAAGAGTATATGTGGTACAAAGGTAAAGCTATTAATTACAATCCTA
>PVBE011097941.1_pt1 | contig 14254 bp, 9 predicted proteins | sample 1631181 | NCBI WGS metagenome assembly PVBE01 (sample SAMN08397723, study PRJNA350692) | Marine metagenome, whole genome shotgun sequencing project. | isolation source: water | place: Pacific Ocean | collected 2012-04
CAGCATGTTTCAGCCGACCGGTCCACCGGTTTCCTGAAACGCCGTCCCCATTAAATCGCTAGAGTCACAAAACGCGTCCTGACGACCGACGTTGTAGAATGGGCGCGTACAATCTCTCGGAAACGATGTCCACGTTTGCAAGGAAGCCCTGGTAACTAAGCGTGGCCGGCTCGCCGCACTGTTGTTGCTTGGTTCCTCCAAAACGAGGCGCAATTCGCGGCGGCTGGCCACGTTTATCCAAACTCACCTGCTGCTGCGCCACGCCCGCATGGCTGCGTTGCCTTGCTTACTCGATAATACAAGCTCCCCCAACCCGTGAGAGATTCTGGTTGCCAGTTGAATGGATAGCTCTGACGACAAAAGAGATCGCGTGCTGAAAGCGGCACTGGACTGCCGCACGGAACTGGTTGCCTACGCGCGCTCGCTGCTCGGTAACTACGCCGCGGCAGACGACGCCTTGCAGGAAGCGATGCTCGTGGTCGTCAAAAAGTACGACCAGTTCCAGGAGGGGACATCCATGCTCGCCTGGTGCCGCTCGATCGTGCGGATCGAAGTACTGCGAGCGAAACAGCGCTATCAGCGCGAGAGAACGCTGGCTGAGCGCCTGTTGGACGACGCAATCGACGCGGCTTTCGACGAGTTTCAAATGGCAAGGCAACACGACGAAGCGGAGTCATGGCGCGAGGCGCTGCGACGTTGTTTGGAACGGGTGCCGGAGCGCGGCCAAGGCGTGTTGAGAGCGCGGTTCGCGGACGAACTGAGTTATCAGCAGATCGGTGAGCGGCTCGGCATGACCATCGAGGCCGTGCGCAAGGCGCTATTTCGACTCAAGAGACAAGTGCGGTCGTGCGTAGACACCAGCCTGAAGGCGGCACAATGAACGACAAGAATGACTGGGAAGAATTGATCGACCGTCACTTGCGTGGCGAGTTGGAAGAATCTGAGAAGGAACGTCTCGCGGAACTGCTCGACAGCAATGCCGCCGCGAGGCAGGAGTTCGTGGAACAGGTACAGGTGGATACCGAGTTCGCCGAGGCGCTGCGCGAGAGCAGCCAGTCATCCCGCGCCGCAGACATCTTGACCGCAGAGCGAACAAAGACGAATGGCCAGTGGGCGTCGAAGCCCACGTTCTTGCGGCTGATGCTGGCCGCCGCTGCCGTGGTTATCGTGGCACTTTCCGCAGGCTTGATCTACCAGTTGGCCTATCCAGAGAGTGGGATCGCTGAATCTAACGAGATCGCCACACAGCCTCGCGTTTCCGACGTGTCCATTGCCAGGATCACCGGCTTGAGTGGATCGCTGATCTGGACTGGCGACCGCGGGCAAATCGTTCGAGATGTGAAAGTCGGGACGGAATTGGCGGGCGGAACGATCGAAGGCATGGCACCCGACTCGTGGTTCGAACTGCAGTTCAACGACGGTTCGACCGTGATGATTTCAGGTACTTCGATGCTGACGTTTGCCGACCTTGGGCAGAAAGAACTGCGGCTGAGGGAAGGCATCTTTTCAGCCAATGTCGTCCCACAACCGGAAGGCAAGCCGATGCTCATCCACACGCCGTCCGCGTTGCTTGAAGTCCTGGGAACGCAATTCGACGTCGAAGCGAGACTGGATTCCACCAGGCTGAATGTCACGGAAGGCAAAGTTCGGGTGCGGCGGCTGAGCGACGGGCGCGAGGTTGACGTTCCGGCGAAGCATCGTGTGATTGCCGAGGGGGACGGCGACCTCGCGCTCCAGCGGTTGCCAGAATCGGTGAATCACTGGAAGAGCCAGCTTAACCTACGGCCTGGATGCTATGGAAAGTGGTTACCGGCATCAGAACAGCGGGCGGCTGCTCAGAAAGCGATCCCCTTCGTACCGCGGGAAAACCCCAGTGTTACGCTGTATCTGCTGGGGATTCCGGTGTCCCGCAGCGATGGTCCACCAGTGGTTGTCAGGCCGGATTCCCAATTCGTCGTCCGCGGTCGCCTTAACAAACCAGCCAAAGTTCATTTCGGCATCGCGGTGTCGTATGTCAACGGCGAATTCGCTGGAAAGTTCCGTGGCGACCTTGATCGCCATCAACCGATGTCCGAGCCGGACGAGGATGGTCAATTCGAGGTCGTCTATCGAATCGGCGACTTTACACTCGATCCGTGCGTTCGTGAACGGAAAGAGGAATTGGCAGCCAGGCCCGACGACCTGGTTCTCAATGGCGTTTGGGCGTTCACCAGTACGGGCGGTCCGAGTGGTTTGGAAGTCCGCGAAGTTGAATTGATCCCCACCGAGCGTAAGGACCACAAGGCGAAATGAAACTAATTCGAACCAACGATGCGACGATCCACGCGACTCGCAGGCCTCTCGGCGATTGCCGTAGTCGCCGTGGCAATCGGTTGCGTCGGACAGGCTCACGCCCAGAAGTTCCAAGCGATGGGGAATGCCAACCCGACACTCCGGCCTCCGCCAGATGCGAAAGGATGGGTGATCGTCACCTTCGAAGGCACGCGGCTGAACTAGCACAGTCTACCAGAAGAATTGCTCGTACAATGTCCACGATTTCAGGTATCCTCTGGTTATTTAGGGATGAACGATTCAGCATGCGCGGGCATCAAGCATAATGTGCCGCCGAAAATTCCAACATTCGACGAGCTGGCTGCACACAGGTCAATCCCCTTACATTAACTTGGTTCGTCAATTCAGAGGATACGACCCCCATGACACTGACAGAGTATTGCAAGACGAGGCAGGCGGGCCGGTTTGGAGTTCTGGGGGCAGCCATTGCGTTGGCGCTTGTATGTGTGCTCGACTGCACCACGGCACGCACACAAGCCAATGAGCCAGACTGGACGAAAGCCGCGGGTCCTCGGTCGTGGGTCGACGACCTGACGCCCATCGGCGAGGCGGACTGGTCGTATCAACGGGCCGCGCATTTGTTGGAGCGGGCCGGATTTGGTGGCACGCCCCACGAAATCAAGCAGCTCGCCGCCATGACGCCCGAGGAAGCGGTGGATCACCTGGTGGATTTCCAGAAGGTCCCAAATGCGTCCATCCCGGAGTTCGACCACTCGGGTATCTGGGAAGGCATGTTTCCCGGCAAGGACGAGCACCTTTCCTTTGATGGAATCATGCGTAAAGCCTGGGTAACCGGCGAGCACATGGGGGTGAAAGCGGGCAAGGATCGCAGCAAGCCGCTGTGGCTTCAGCCGATCAACGATCTGTGCCAATACAATATGGCGGTATCGCCCTGGGAATGGGATCGGGCGGAGATCTGGTTGGCCAACCGGGCGCTCCAGACGAAGCGGCCCTTGGAGGAAAAACTCGCCTTGTTCTGGCATGGGCACATCGCCATCGAGAACTTCAAGATCGAGGATTATCGCTTGATGCTCCAGCAGTTTGAGCTCTTTCGCAAGCATGCGAATGGCAACTTCGGAGAGTTGTTGAAGGCCATCAACCGCAATCCTGGGATGCTGATCTACCTGGACGGACGCTTCAACGAGAAGACCGACACCAACGAGAATTACGCCCGTGAAATATTCGAACTGTTTGGCCTGGGGGTTGGCAACTATACAGAGCAGGACATCAAGGAAGCGGCCCGCGCCCTGACGGGATGGAAGGTTCACGGACTGAATCCCTGGTTCAAACGGGCCGACTTTGACAATGGCAGGAAGACCATTCTGGGGAAATCCGGAAACTTCAATGACGAGGATGTCGTCGACATCATTCTGGAACAACCGGCGTGCGCCAAATTCATCAGCTTGAAGCTCTACAAGTTTTTTGTTCGGGGAGATTTGAATGAGCGGGTCAATGAAGAATTGGCCGCCGTGCTGCGGAGCCAGCAGTATGAAATCAAACCCGTGCTCAAAAAGATCTTTCTCAGCCGGGACTTCTATTCACCGGCCACGTATGCAAGGCAGATCAAAAGCCCGGTTCAGTTTATGTTGTCCAGCTACAAGAAGCTGGGGATTCGTGAGGCGCCCGGTGTGCCCTATTACCCGAAAGTGATCGAACAATTGGGACAAGCGATCGGCGACCCTCCCAATGTAGCCGGGTGGCCCGGTGACAAGGACGGCGGAACTTCCTGGCTCAACCCATCGACCTTGTATCAGCGCGGCAACGTCATGAGGCATCTGCTGCAGAGGGAATCAGCGGGAAGGCGTTACTGGCAGCTATTTGCGCCGCCGAACAAGGAAATTGCGGCGAAAATACGGGCTACGGGGAAAGCCAGCGAAGCCATGAAGATGATAGGTAAAGATGGCAAAACCATGTCTCCATCCAGCAAGAAAATGATGCGAAATCAAGAGTCGAACAATGAACTGGGTGTTTACAACGCCTATGTCATGATCAATGAGCGGATCAAGAAGGTGCCCCTGACCGGCGCCGATATCGATTTAGCGAAGATGATCCAAGACGCCGGCGTCACCACCGCTGAGGGCGCGATCGACTATCTGGAACTGCGTTTTCTGCGCGTGCGCCTGGCGGATTCCGATCGAGTCGCCGTGACCCAGTTTCTGGTCGAAAGACTTGGCGGAGATCGGATCGATTATTCAAGCCGGTGGTCGAAAACCAACCTGAAGCAGGCGCTCCACATCATCCTGAGTCTGCCGGAGTACCAGTTGTCCTGACAGGCTGCTAACGAACTTGCCGCCAGCTAATGCAAAATACTCAAATTGGAGACCGTCCCGTGACAAAAAATCATTCAACATCTTGTTCTCGCAGACGATTCCTTCAGCATGGCCTGAGCGGTTGTGGAGTAGCGGCCGGTTTGCCCCTGTTCTTGCAGCAAACCAATCTGGCCATGGCTGCCAATACAGTCACGGGAGTCCCCAACGGCAATGCGGATCGCATTCTTGTGGTTGTGGAACTCGCCGGCGGCAACTGCGGTTTGAACACGGTCGTCCCCTTCGAACAGGATGAATACTACAGAGCCCGCCCCACCATCGCAATTCGCAAGAAATCCACTTTGAAATTGAATGACGAATTCGGGTTCCATCCGTATCTGTTAGGATGGGAGCAATTGTTCAAGGATGGAAAAATGGCCGTTGTGCACGGTTGCGGCTATCCCAATCGCTCGCGCTCGCATTTTGAATCCATGAAGTTCTGGCATTGGGCATCGCCCAACAATCCCCAGCCGGACGGCTGGCTGGGACGACTTTCCAATGATCTGCCGCTGCCCGAAAAAGGGCCGATGATCGTCAACCTGAGTGACAAAATGTCCGGAGCGGTTAGAGGCAGCAACCATCCGACGGTGGTTTTTGATGATCCCAATCAATTTGTACTGGAGAGCTCCGGCGAACAGAGGGCTGTCTTTCGCGAGGCGTTCAAGAAGAAACAAGAATCCGGCAACCCGGCGCTGGAACTTGTGAGAAGGATCGCCAGCACGGCGAACCAGTCTTCAGACTTTATTCGCAATGCGTGCGCGGAATACAAAACGAAACGCGATTACGGTTTTGGTAAGATTGGAAAATCTCTGCCGCGAATTGTCGCCCAGATAGCCAAGGGTTCCGGCACGCGGATTTATTATACGGCGACGGGCGGCTTCGATACCCATGGCCGACAAACCGCCACTCAAGGCGTCAACTGCATGAACATTGGCGATGCGCTGCTGGCTTTCCAGCAGGACCTGGAAGCGATCGGCCGCGATGCCGATGTGGCGGTGATGGTGTTTAGCGAATTCGGACGGCGCGTTAAGGAAAACTCATCAAAAGGCACGGACCATGGAGCGGCCGGTCCCATGTTCATCACGGGCAAGCACGTCAAAGGCGGCCATTACGGCACGTTCCCCAGCATGACAGACCTGTATGAAGGAGATCTAAAGATGACGACCGACTTCCGCTCTGTGTATGCCACCATGGTGAAGGAATGGATGGGCCTCGATACCGCCAAGTCTCTGCTTAGGGCAGACTATCCTACGTTGGGCGTCTTTGCTTGAGCGTAGATTTTGCGTCCAAAAAGGACAGAGGTCCATTTCACCGCGAGTTACAGGAAAAGGCCAACTGCTGAAGTCGATGCATCCGCCAGCAGGAAAAAATTGCGAAACTCGCATCGGTCGTGATCACCTCATGCGCAAAGCAAGTCCCATGCGTTCTTGTGCTTTCACACTGCAAATGCGACTGTGGATTGAGTCGGTCACGGCGCGAACGGTGAACTCAGAATTCAGGCGGTAAACTAAGCCGGATAGGAAATTGGCGTTTTTTTTCGGCTGATTTTCGACATGTCGGCAGTAGTTAAGTAGGAAGCCCCTGAGAACATGACAGAAACATCGAAAACTCAGCCCGCGAGCGACGACTCGTACCGGACATTCATGCGGTTATTCACCCGGCATGAGGGCGGTTTGCGGTGCTTTGTGCGCACGCTGCTGCCTTCGTGGGATGATGTCGACGAAGTGATGCAGGACGTGAGCGTCGCCGCGTGGACAAAGTTCGGTCGGTTTGATCCAGAGACGGATTTCGCGAGGTGGGCGGCGACGATTGCCCGGTATGAAGTGCTCAACTACCGTCGCACCAAGGCTCGGGACCGGCTCGTATTTGATGAGGACATCATCGAACTCCTCGCCGATGAGTGCCAGGATGACTTCGATCGCAGCGAGCAGGAACGGCAGGCGCTCGACGGCTGCCTGAATCAACTCCCCGAGTATCAACAACAGCTGGTCCTGCGCGTCTACACGCCGGGCCAGAAGATGAAGCCGATCGCGGAAGAAGTCGGTGTGACGCCGAACGCACTTTACAAGAAACTGGGGCGTCTGCGGCTGATCCTCTTGAGGTGTATCGAAATCACTTTGAAGGGGGTTCGTCCGGAAGGAGAGCTGACATGACCGATCCGACTGGCTGGCAGTTGATTGAAGACTGGCGAAACGGCGTGATCAGCGATGCGGACTTTGCCTCATTGCAGGATCTTCTGCGTGCGGACGCCGAAGTCCGTCAAACGTTGCGTCGTTCGATGACGATGGATTCCGCATTGCGAGATCGCGCGGAAGCCGAACTGCTTGCGCCCGAGTCTGATACCGAGTTCGCCGAGGCGCTACGCGAGAGCAGCCAGTCATCCCGCGATGCAGGCATCCTGGCCGCAGAACGAACAATAACGGATGGCCGGTGGGTGTCGAAGCCTGCGGTCTTGCGGCTGATGCTGGCTACCGCTGCCGTGGTCATCGTGGCGCTTTCGGCAGGCTTGATCTACCAACTGGCTTATCCTGAGGGTGGGATCCCTGAAACCAACAACATTGTCACACATCAACGCGTTTCGGACGTGTCCATTGCCAGGATCACCGGCTTGAGTGGATCGCTGATCTGGACTGGCGACCGCGGGCAAATCGTTCGAGATGTGCAAGTCGGGACGGAATTGGCGGGCGGTACGATTGAAGGTATGACGCCCGATTCGTGGTTCGAACTTCGGTTCAACGACGGTTCGACCGTGATGATTTCCGGTACTGCGATGCTGACGTTTGCCGACCTTGGGCAGAAAGAATTGCGGCTGAGGGAAGGCATCTTTTCAGCCAATGTCGTCCCACAGCCAAAGGGCAAGCCAATGTTGATCCACACGCCGTCCACGTTGCTCGAGGTTCTGGGAACGCAATTCGACGTCGAAGCGAGACTGGCTTCCACCACGCTGACTGTCACCGAAGGAGAGGTTCGGATGCGGCGGCTGAGCGACGGTCGCGAGGTTGACGTTCCGGCGAAGCATCGTGTGATTGCCGAGGGGGACGGTGACCTCGCGCCCCATCGGTTGCCAGAATCGGTGAATCATTGGAAGAGCCAACTTCACCTACGGCCTGGAGGCTATGGAAAGTGGTTACCGGCATCAGAACGGCGGGCTGCTGCTAAGAAAGCGATTCCCCTCGTGCCACCGGGAAACCCCGGCGCTACGCTGTATCTGATGGGGATTCCGGTGTCTCGCAGCAATGGTCCACCGGTGGTTGTCCGGTCGGATTCCCGATTCGTCGTCCGCGGTCGCCTGGACAAACCGGCCAAAGTTCATTTCGGCATCGCGGTGTCGGACGTCAACGGCGAATTCGTTGGAAAGTTTCGTGGCGACCTTTATCGCCGGCAACCGATTTCCGAGCCAAACGAGAATGGCCAGTTCGAAGTCGTCTATCAAATTGGCGACTTCACACTCGACCCGAGCGTTCGTGATCGGAAAGGGGAATTGGCAGCCAAGCCCGACGACCTGGTTCTCAACGGCGTTTGGGCGTTTACCCAAAAGGGTGGTCCGAGTGGTTTGGAAGTCAGCGAAGTCGAGTTGATCCCGCCGGAGAGAGAGGAAAATCGATGAAAAAAGTCGACACATTTGCCTGCATGGCGACCGCATTGCTCGCGATCACTGGCGTCCTGTCAGCAGATGACAGCGGCAAGCCAGCGGGCCAGAGCATTAACTATCGAGGCTCGTATTACGTTAACGGCGAAATCCACGTTAATACGTATGGTCAGCCGGAGGGCAAACCGCTCACCACTGGTCACCATGACTTCAAGCCATCCTGGTCAAAGACGGGTGACATGCTGGTTTTTTTCCGCAGGTTGAAGAACGATCCCGATGTATCGAAATGGAAAACCGCCATTCACATCATCCATGCAGATGGAACCGGGCTACACCAACTAACCGACGGCACGCACACGGACTTCAATCAAACCTGGACGCGCGACGGCAGGAATATTCCGATCTGGAATCGAAAGAACCCAAAGACGGGTGGCTACGTGGTGATGGCCAGCAAGGTGGGTGCAAAACCCGGTGAGGAATTCCCTCTCACCGACAAAGGGCATCATGCCTGGGCCTACACGTGTCTTACGGACGGCCGGATCCTCGTCCGATCGAATCCACCAGGCCAAGGCATGGGATACTACCTGATGACACCCGGAGAGAACGTCAAACCGACGTTCGAACGCATCGAGTGTGAATTGGCAAAAACGGGAGTACTTGCCCGAGTCAGTCTCTCACCGACCGAAACGAGAGTCTGCTTCGAGTTCCAACGGGGGTTCAAACGACGAGTTCCCGGACGCACGCTTTACGTCGCGGATTTCGATGCCAGGAGCCGCAGGATTACCAATGCAAAGCCGTTCGCGAACAAGGAAGGAAAACAGATCTGGTTCGCGTACCCACGTTGGTCGAAAGACGAATCGTCGATCGTTTATCAGGCGGGCGGCAAGCTCTATCTCTACAAACCTGAAGATGGCTCGACGCATAAGGTCTCGACGGACGACAAAGCCGATTACCGTTATCCACACTTCGAAGACGCACCAAAATAGTTGCGACGCGAGTTGTGAAGGATTGAGCCCGTCGCGCCTTGTTGCCTGTTTCCAAATCACCGCCGGGGGGCTATTGCATGAAGAATCCAAACGTGATTCAGCTGGCATTATTCATGACATTCAGCTTCGCCGGTTTTCCAGCGCATGCTCAGGACGAGTCTGAACAAGACTCCCCCAAACGAAGCACGCCACAAACTGCATTCACCCGGGCAGACAAGAACGGTGATGGAAGGCTTGGACCCGATGAAGTCCAAAACGCGGCCCTGTTCAAACGAATGGACACCAATGCTGATGGCTTTGTCACTCAGAAAGAAGCACAGTCGCACGCAAAACGGCGTCGAGCTCGCGAAAACGCGGCGGCCACCGAAGAAGTATCCAACATCCCCGTCTTTCCGGCTGATCCTGAAGGCGAAGCTGCAAAACGAAAGCTCCTTTCAACGATCCCCAGCGTAACATCCGGTGACAAACGACCTCCCAATATCGTGTTGCTGTTTTCGGACGACCTTGGTTACGGCGACCTTTCATTGCATGGATCCAAGAAAATCCCGACACCACATATTGATGCACTTGGCAAACAAGGGGTCCGTTTATCCAACGCCTATGTGACGGCGGCATCGTGCAGCCCTTCCCGAGCCGGTCTGATGTCCGGTCGGTATCAACAGCGATTCGGTTTCGAATTCAATACCGCCGGCGGCGCAATCACGCATCGCTTGCATCGTGGGCTTGATCCATCGGTCGTGACGATGGCGGATGTTTTGAAGCAAGCCGGATATGTCACGGGCATGTTTGGCAAATGGCACTTGGGCACGCAGCCTCAGTTTCACCCGCAGGCCCGAGGCTTTGATGAGTTCTATGGTTTCCTGGCCGGCGCCCATTCCTTTTTCCCCGCCAAGGCGTCACAGCCGTTTCACAGCACGATCATGCGAGACAAATCGCCGCTGATCGAACCCGAATACCTGACCGATGCAATTGCCAGGGAAACGGTCGATTTCATCGGCGTGAATCAAGACAAGCCATTTTTTGCTTACGTCCCGTTCAACGCGGTTCATACGCCGATCGAAGCGACAAAAAAATACCAGGACCGGTTTCCAGATGAAACGGACCAAACCAAGCGCGATTATTACGCGATGACCAGCGCCCTCGATGATGCCGTGGGCTCGATTGTTGCCGCGATCAACAAACACGGGCTCTCAGAAAACACGCTGGTGATTTTCGTCAATGACAATGGCGGTCCGATCTACACCGGCGTGCAAAGCAACGGACCACTCAAACTGGGAAAACTATTTTTGTTTGAAGGCGGAATTCGCGTGCCGATGGTGATCAAGCTGCCGGGCAAGTTTCAACCAGACACCATCTACGATCAACCAACCAGCACTCTGGATTTGTTTCCGACGATCTGCGCGGCGGCGGGCATCAAAGTTCCCTCTGGCATCAATCTGGACGGTGTTGATTTGACGCCTTTTGTCAACGGGCAGTCCACCGGTGCGCCACATGAAACTCTGTTTTGGAGTAACGGACCCAACATCGCGGTCCGGCAAGGCAATTGGAAACTCGTTAAGTCCTACGACAATACCTGGCTGTTTGACCTCGCTAGCGACATTGGCGAATCCAAGAACCTGGCCGAGGCAAAACCCGAGACCGTCGAGCAATTGGAACAAGCCTACCAGGAGTGGCGATCTCAGATGTCAAAACCAGCTTGGCCCAGCAAACCGAACCGGCGCAAAGTTGAAGTCGATGGCCTGGAATACGAGATGAACATCTAAGGAATCAAAGCGCATGTCGCAGAACATCGCACGAACAAAGCTGCTGAAAGCTGGAGCCATGATTCGACCTGCTCGATTGATCGGCCTCTTGGCGTGGGCGTTCTTCCTCGCTCTCGTTCCATCGAACGAGCGGGCCTATGCCGCCGACTCGAGCGACAGGCCGAACGTCCTGTTCATCGCCGTCGACGATTTGAACGACTGGGTTGGTTGTCTTGGAGGACATCCCCAGGCGAAAACACCAAACATCGACAAACTGGCTCGCAAGGGAGTCCTCTTCGAGCAGGCCCATTGCGCCGCTCCACTTTGCAGCCCGTCGCGTACCTCGATCATGACGGGGCTGAGGCCATCAACGACCGGTATCTACGGCAATCTGAACTGGTTTCGTGACATGCCGGAGTACAAGGATTGGGTGACGCTCCCTCAATATTTCCGCCAACATGGGTATGTCGCCTGGGGCGGTGGAAAACTTTACCATCAGGCCCACGGCAAATTCTCCGATGCCGCGGCGTGGGATCATGTCTATTCCACGCGCACCGGCGCCGTCCCGCCGCCTCAAAGCGAACGCTACAAGCACGGATTGCGGCCGAAATTCGAATCCAACCCCATCCTCGCCCGGCTCATTGACTGGGGACCGACCGATCATCCCATCGAGGCCAATCCGGACTGGAAGACCGCGGAAGGTGCGGCTCAGTTCCTCGGGCGTGATCACGAGAAACCCTTCTTCCTCGGCTGCGGCATCTACCTGCCACATCTTCCCTGGTATGCCCCGAAGAAATTCTTCGACATGCATCCACTCGAAGACATCGAACTTCCGCCATACAAGGCAGACGATTTCGACGACATACCCGCCATTGGCCGGCGGATGGGCGAACGTCACATCAAGCACATCCGTGAGAGCGGCAAATGGAAGGAAGCCGTCCAGGGTTGCCTCGCAGCGGACTCCTTTGCTGACGCCTGCGTGGGGCATGTGCTCGATGCATTGGAAAACAGCCGTTATCGCGACAACACCATCGTTGTTCTCTGGGGCGATCACGGCTACGACGTCGGCGAAAAGAAGATTGGGAAGTTGGCGCTCTGGGAACAGACGACCCGCACACCGCTGATCATCTACGCAACCGGTAAGTTGCCGTCCGGCACTCCGGCCAGTGGAAAGATCTGCAAGAGCCCGGTCAGTCTCGTCGACCTCTATCCAACGTTGCTGGAGTTATGCGGCTTACCGGAAAATAAACAACTCGATGGACGCAGCTTCGCGCCGCTTGCCAACGACCCCGGCGCCGCTTGGCCGTATCCAGCAATCATTACAAACTCGCCCCACTGGCTCGGTGCAAATCACGCGGTTCGCTCACCCGAGTTTCATTACATCCGCTACAGCGACGGTGGCGAGGAACTTTACGACGTCAAAGCCGATCCACTTCAGAGGAAGAATCTCGCGGATGACCCGGCCCACGCCTCGGCCAAGGCGGAATTGAAAAAGTGGCTCCCTAAGAAGAACGCGCCGCACTTTGGCGCGCCCACCAAAGCCGGAGACAACAAACCGCTCAAAACAAAGGCCGCCGACAATTCGCCCGCTGTCTCGGGCGTCGCCCGTTTTGAAGGTCCTCGTCCGAAACGCCAGGGGCTGGGCATGGACAAGGCCAGCCTCAAGCTTCACAAATCGCCCCCTCTGGACGAGAACCTGTTGGTCGGTCCGGACGGCGCGCTCGCCAATGTCTTCGTCCAGGTGAAGAAGGGCGTTGAGGACAAGGAGTATCCGGTTCCCGCCAAACCGGCGGTGGTGGATCAGGTTGGCTCCATCTTTCGCCCCCGCGTTCAGGGCGTCATGGTGGGACAGAAGTTGGTCCTGCGGAACAGCGATCCGTATATCCACAACGTCCGGTCGCTCTCGTTTCGAAACAGGGCCTTCAATATCGCCCAACCGCCAAAGACCGCCGATCGCGAGCAGGTCTTCCGGCGCAAAGAAAGCGCCCCCGTCTTGTTGGGCTGCGACTTTCATCGCTGGATGCGGGCCTACGTTTTTGTGATGGATCACCCCTACTTTGCGACTACGGACGCGCAAGGGCGTTTCAGAATCGAGGGCCTTCCGGCGGGAGAATACACCCTCGAAGCCTGGCACGAAGAATTCGGCAAACAACAAGCGCAGATAACGGTTGGCTCCGATGGCGCAGCCAAGGCCGACTTTACGTTTAAGGCCAAGGAGCAATGAAGTCGCGCTTGTTCATCCTGTTGACCCTTTGAGATGAAGAACGCGGGCATGTCGTTCGGGAAGATTCTCGAATACGTGGTCGCCAATGAAAGACCAGATTTATGAAAACCAGATTTATGAAAAAAATCAAATTCTATTTCGGAGTCGCTCTGTGGGCGACGATGTTCGCGATGGTCTCCCCCGCGGCGGGTGAGGATATCGTCAAGTCGATCCAAACCGGGAAATTCGATAAGGCCCCCTTTGATGCGGTGGACCTGGCCCTGTCGCAGTCGAATCCAAATGTCCGTGGCTCGGCTCTTTCAGCGGCATTCGGTCGACTGGGAGGAGGAGTGGGGGGAGTGAAAGTGGAAGCCGTCGTGAAGCGATTGAATTCGCTGGCCAACGAAAGGGACAGGGATTTCGCAATCAATGGGTTGGCCCACGGACTGGTGTCCTCGGATCCGGAGGCCGCATTGAAATGGGCCAACTCGATTTCAGATGAAGGATTTCGTAAAGCCGTGGTGGAGAACGTGACCCGGCGGATCAATCCGAAGCCGCCACAGTCGGGCAAGGACGCCGGTGGTGCCCAGAATTCCCGTTCCGGCAACAAGTATGGGCAGCCCCAATCCAGCCGGTATTCGGTCCAGTTGAAGGGCGTCAAACCCGGCGCGAAAACGCGAATCCATGGTCGGGTGACAAACGCGAAGGGCGGGCCGATGCCGGGCGTGATGGTGACGGCGTATGACGAAGAACTGGAGATGAACGCTTCCGTGTTCACCGGTACGGACGGCAGCTTCGATTTGAAGAATCTGCGCAAGACGACGCATCAGGTGCGCCTGCGGCGGCCGGGCAAACTCGATGAATGGGTGGATGACGTGGAGCCGGACAGTGATGCGCTGACGGTCACGATGGAGCCGGCCACGGGCGAGGACTTGCAGATGCAGCGCACCGGCTCGTCGGCCATGAGCCTGATGAAGTGGGACAGCCTGCGCGACAAGGAGAATTTCAAGATGATGTGCACCTACTGTCACCAGGCTGGCACCCTGGGCTTCCGCACGCCGGAGCTACCGGTGGACTGGGAGACGATGGTCAGGCGC
>PVBE011587697.1_pt1 | contig 14254 bp, 10 predicted proteins | sample 1631181 | NCBI WGS metagenome assembly PVBE01 (sample SAMN08397723, study PRJNA350692) | Marine metagenome, whole genome shotgun sequencing project. | isolation source: water | place: Pacific Ocean | collected 2012-04
CACAACATAAGTCTCACCCCGGGTGTCGCCTCCGCCGCTGGCGCCTTTGGCTCCGATGACGAAGTCGTCGATACCGTCGTTGTTGAAGTCACCGATGGCATCGACCGATGATCCGGCTTTGTCGCTGTTGGCCTTCGCTGCTCTCCGGATCGAAGACCAGCTCGTCCATCACCATGCGGCCGTCCTCGCCCAGCGAGAAGGTCGTGGTGTCGATGAAGACAACGCCGACCGAGCCGCCCGAGCCGGTCTCGATGACATCGCCCTGGAAGATCGGCGAGCCCGAGGTCAGGGGCACCTCGGTGCCGTCGGCCCGTGTCGCGGTGGCCGAGCCTTCGAGGGTCTGAACCTGGCCGATGGGGGCCAACGATGAGGTCTCGCCGGCCTGAACCGATTGCGCCGGCGCGGCCGGTCCGGCCAGGGCCTCGGCCAGATCCGGCGGCACTTGGCTGCCGCCCTCGGTAATCAGCGTCGGCGGCGCATCGGAGGCGAAGTAATCCCGCACAACCACGGTCTGGCCGTCCGGCCCGACCAGCACCAGATCGGCACCTTCGCGAATGTAGTTGGCGACGAGAAGGAAATGCCCGCCCGGGACCGTGACGGTGGGACCAGATGCGCCGTCCAGAACGACGCTGGCGGCAACAGGTTGACCTTCAGCCACGGAAGCGCCGGGCGTCCCAGCAGCTTGGAGGGGCTGTGTCGCACCCCTCTGTACTAAAGTCGCACCGGCCAATGCCGGTTCGGCAACGACCATCCACACTTCCCTCAGACTACCGACGCTCCGACCGATAATTACGGCCGGACCAAGTCAATTCCCCACAGTCTTTGGGGACGATATCACATATACGTACCGCCCACTAGTTACCGCTAACATGATTAGAAAGTTGTTTTGACGTCCAGACTCGCTTCCTCACCACCACTTGCCAACAATCCTCGCGAAACATCTCGCCTTGACGCGCGCCATCCTGCCGTTATCATAGTGATACTTTACCGATCGGTCGGTTTAGTTAAAATTCCTTGCGGCGACTTTCGGGGAAACCGTCATGGCACGAGAAGCACGATGGGATCAGGTGCTGGATACGGCGGCGCGATTGTTTTCGTCGCAGGGCTTCGCGGCCACCAGCATTCGCGAGGTGGCGGCCCAGGCGGCCTTTTCCAAGGCCGGGCTCTACTATCACATCCGCGAGAAGGAAGACCTGCTCTACCATGTCTGTGTCGCTTCCATCGGGGCCATCCTGGCCCAAGTGCGGCCGGCCGTAGCGGACGAAGACGATCCCCTGGCCCGGCTGGCCGCCGTCATCCGGGTGCATTCGCGCTATTTCCACGACCACCCCGACAACCTCAAGGTACTGACCTACGAACTGGGCCAATTGCCCGAGGCACGGCGCGCCGAGGTGCAGGCCATCGAGCGCCAATACCTCGACCTGATCCGCGGCATCATCCACGAGGGTCAATTGGCCGGTCAGCTGACCGACATGGACCCCACCGTGGCCGCCTTCATGCTGCTGTCGCTGATGAACGGCCTGCACAATTGGTACGATCCCCGCGGACCATTGGGCGCCGCCGGCCTGGCCCAAACCATCCAGCGCATTTTCCTTTCGGGCCTGACGCTCGGGCCCATTGATCGAGCCAACAAACCGAGATCGACATGACCGACGAAACAAGTTCGCAGCTTGAAGTAGACGCCCTGGTCCTAGGGGCCGGCGTCGGCGGCCTTTGCGCTGCGGCACGCCTCAGCCATCTGGGCTTTCGCACGCTGCTGGTCGAGGCCAGTGAGCGAGTCGGCGGCCGCGCCGGCACGGAAGTGATCGACGGCTTCCACATCAACACCGGCGCCATCGCTATCGAGCCGGGCGGCGTGCTGGAGGAAACCTTCGATTTGGTCGGCGCGCCATTTGACCTACGCCAGCCCAGCCCCGCCGCCAGCTTCCGCCTGAGCGGCAAGCGCGTCGACGTAAGCCGCGGCGGCTGGGGATTCCTGCTCAACGGCCTGACCAAGCGCGCGGCCGGCATCATGGCCACCATGGCCGAGGCCAAGCAGGGCAAGCTGCCCGACGAGGACCTCACCACCCAGGCCTGGGTGGCCGGCTTCACCGGCAACGAAACCGTGCATGCGATTTTCCGAAATCTTTGCGCTGCCATCTTCGCGGTCAACGCCGACGAACTGCCGGCCCGCGCCTTCCTCACCTACTTCACCCAGAAGGGCGCCTTCCGCCGCTTCGGCTACTGCCCGCAAGGCACGGGCGGCCTGTTCGGCGAGCTGGCCACCGCCATCCGGCGTCGAGGCGAGGTCTGGCTCGAGAGCCCGGTCGAGGGAATCGTCGTCGAGGACGGCCGTGTGCGGGGCGCCCGGGTACGTCATGGCAACGATTGCATCGAGGTTTCGGCCCGCTACGTGGTCAGCAACCTGGGCCCCCGAGCCACCGTAACGCTGGCCGGCGAGCAGGGCTTTTCGCCCGATTATCTCCAAACCATGCGCAAGCTGATCCGGCCGACGGCCAACATCGCCATCCACCTGGCCAGCCCGGAGCCCCTGTTCGAAGATCCCGGCATCGTCACCTTTGGCAAGACCGAACGGCTTTGCAACATGGCCAACCTCAGCGCCACCTGCCCCGAGCTGGCGCCCGAGGGCTGGCACCTTTACGTCGCCTACGCCGTACCGGTGCCGGCCATGGGTGATTTCGACGCCGAACAAGAGAGCGAGCTGGCGCTCCAGGATCTTCGAGCCGAGTTCGCCAATTTCGATCAGGCCCGAGTGCTGGCAATACGGGTGATGCGGGGCGATTGGCCTGCCCAGCGTACCTGCGCCGGTTTCGATATGCCCCAGGCAACGCCAGTGGCCGGGCTCTGGAACGTCGGCGACGGGGTCAAGGAATACGGCGAGGGCGGCACCCAGGCCTGTGCCGAAACGGCCCGGCGCGTGGTAGAAGCCATCATCGCCGAGGATGAAAGACAACATGATCACTGATACCGCTTATTGGGAGCCCGATATCGAGCGCCTCTCGCGCCAGGATATGGTCGCCCTACAGCAACATAAACTAACGGCTCTGGGCCAGCGCCTGGCAGCCAGTGAAACCTGGCGCCAGCACTTCGCCGCGGCCGGCATGAAGCCCGAGGATATCGGCCGGCCCGAAGCCTTCAGTGAGTTGCCGATGCTGGAAAAGGCCGACCTTCGCGACCAGTATCCCTATCCCATGCTGACCGTGGATAGGGCCGAGGTGCGACGCTTTTGCGCCACTTCCGGCACCACCGGCCTGCCCGTCATGTTCGGCTTCACCGAACGCGACCTGGGCGACCTGCTGCCGCGGCAGATGGCGCGCATCTATATCGCCGGCGGGGCCCGGGCCGGCGACATCGTCTACCAGGGCTACGGCTACGGCCTCTGGCTCGGCGGCCTGGGCTTCGACATCGGCGCCGAGACCATCGGCGCCACCTGCTTTCCAGTTGGCCCTGGGCGCGGCGAATTGGCCATCCAGTGGCTCCGCGATCAGGGTCACACGGTCTGTTCGGTGTCCGCTTTCTGGCTCATGTCGGTGGTAGCCCAAGCCAAGGAGGCCGGCATCGACCCCAAGCGCGACTGGCGCCTACGGCTCGGCTTCTTCGGCGGCCAATCCATCTCGGCCGGCTTTCGCAGTGAACTGGAAGCCGAGATGCCCGAGGGCTTCCAGGCCGTCAATTCCTACGGCACCACCGAAGCCGGTGGCCCCAACGTCGGCATCGCCTGCCCCCATTCGCACGATCGGAACGAGATGCATTTGATCAACGAGGACACGGTGCTGACCGAGATCCTCGACCCCAAAACGCTGGAACCGGTGGGCCCCGGCGGCGAAGGCGAAATCGTGCTGACGACGCTGGAAAAGGAGGCCTCGCCGGTGGTGCGCTGGCGTACCCGCGATCTGGTGAGGCTTTCCGAGAATCCCTACGATTGCCCCTGCGGACGCCGCGGCCTGCCGCTGATCGGCCCCATCGTCGGACGTTCCGACGACATGCTGAAGATCCGTGGCACCATGGTCTTCCCCTCGCAGGTCGAGGACGTCATTGCCGCCACTGCGGGCACCGTCAAGGAGGCCTGGCAGATATACATCGACCGCTCCGACCGGGTGCTGGAGGAAGGCACAGTGGCGATCGAGCGGCAGCCCGAGAGCAATGCTGGCGCCGAACAGTTGGCGAAGCAGGTGGCCGATACGCTGCGCGCCCGCCTCGGCGTCCGCCTCAAGGTCGAATGTCACGACTTGGGCACCCTGCCGCGCTACGAGGGCAAGGCTGAACGGGTGATCATCCGAGACAAATAGGGTTGGCCGCCGGGCTGGGGCTGATAGGATCGGCCGGCGTTTTCCCGGGGACACACCCATGACGGCATACCTGAGGCCGGCCGAGCTTGAAGCGGCATTGGCGGCACTGGCGGCAAGGCCGCACACCATCATTGCCGGCGGCACGGATCTCTATCCGGCTCACGCCGGGCGGCCATTGCCCGGACCACTGCTCGATCTGACGGCGATCCCGGAACTCGGCGGCATTACCGAGAGCGACGACCACTGGCGCCTGGGCGCTATGACCACTTGGAGCGAGCTGGCCCGGGTCGAGCTTCCTCCCTGCTTCGACGGCCTCAAGCAAGCGGCCCGCGAGATCGGCGGCCCCCAGATCCAGAATGTCGGCACGCTGGGCGGCAACCTCTGCAACGCCTCGCCGGCGGCCGACGGAGTGCCGCCTCTGCTGACGCTGGAGGCCCGCGTCGAACTGGCCTCGGCCGCCGCCACCACGACGCTTGCCCTGGAGGACTTCGCGCTCGGCAACCGGCGCACAGCGCTGGCCGCCGACCAGATCGTCAGCGCCATCATCGTGCCCAAGCCGCCGCAGCCGGCGGCTGCGCGCTTCGCCAAGCTGGGGGCCCGGCGCTACATGGTGATTTCGGTGGCCTCGGTGGCGGTGCTGCTGCTGCTCGAGGGCGGCAGCGTGGCCAGCGCCCGGCTCGCCGTCGGTGCCTGCTCCGAAGCCCCGTTGCGTTTGCCCGAGGCCGAGGCGGCGCTGGCCGGCGCACCTTGCGCGTCTGGCTTGGGCGAACGCCTCGAGGCCGGCCACCTGGCGGCGCTGGCCCCCATCGACGACGTGCGGGCGACGGCCGCCTACCGCCGTGACGGCGCGCTCGTACTGCTGCGCCGAACACTGGAATCCTGTGCCAACGGAGCCCGGGTATGAGCGAAACCGCTGTCGCCTTTACCCTCAACGGCCAAGTGGTTTCAACGAGCTGCCAGCCCGGCGCCCATGCGGCCGAGGTGTTGCGCCACGGGCTCGACCTGACCGGCACAAAGCTGGGCTGCGAGGCTGGCGACTGCGGCGCCTGTACCATCCTGCTCGACGGCAACCCGGTCTGCGCCTGCCTGCTGCCGGCAGCGCGCCTGGCAGGGCGCAGCGTAGTAACGATCGAAGGCCTGGCTAGCGAAGACAGGCTGGCGCCCTTGCAGCGCGCCTTCCTGCGCCACGACGCCGCCCAGTGCGGCATCTGCTCGCCCGGCATGCTGCTGACGGCAAAGGCGCTGCTGCAGAGCAATCCCGAACCCAGCCGCGGTCAGGTCGAGGTGGCGCTGAGCGGCGTGCTGTGCCGCTGCACGGGGTACCACAAGATCGTCGATGCGGTGCTCGACGCGGCCACCGACAGGGCCCCGGAAAATCCCGGCCCCGGCGAAGCTGTCGGGGCCCGGCTGGATCGGGTCGATGGCCCCGACAAGGTCCTGGGCAAGGCGAGCTTCGGCGCCGACGGCATTCCGGCAGATGCGCTCTGGACCCGTATCGTGCGTTCGCCCTACCCGGCAGCGCGCTTCGAACTCGGCGATATCGAGGCCTTCCGGAACCGTCATCCCGGGATCGAACGCATCCTCACGGCGGCCGACGTGCCGGTCAACGCCTACGGGGTCTTTCCCGACATGCGCGACCAGCAGGTGCTGGCCGACGGCGTCGTGCGCTTTCGTGGCGAACCGGTCCTGGCCCTGATCGGCGAGCGCCTGGCCTTGGCAAACCTCGCCGACGACGAGCTGCCGATCGACTATCAGCCGCTGGCCTCGGTCCCCGGATTGGCGGAAGCCACGGCCCCCGACGCCCCGGCGGTGCAGCCCGATTACCCGAACAACGTGCTCACCGAGGGTGGTATCCGGTGCGGCGATGCCGCAGCCGCCCTGGCGAGCAGTGCCTCGGTGGCCGAGGTCGACGTCGCAACGTCGTTTGTCGAACACGCCGCCATCGAGCCCGAGGCCGGCTGGGCGCAACGCGTCGGCGAGCGCATCGAGATCCACGTCTCGACCCAGGCGCCTTACGGTAACCGAGACGAAATCGCCCACATCATGGGCCTGGAAAAGGACGCGGTTCGCATTGTGCCGACGGCCTGTGGCGGCGGTTTCGGCGGCAAGATGGATCTCTCGGTGCAGCCCGTGGTGGGACTGGCGGCCTGGCTGACGGGCCGGCCGGTGGCCTGCGTCTATGACCGGCGGGAGAGCATGCAGGCCACACCCAAGCGCCATGCCGCCCGCATCACGGCGCGCATGGGTTCGGACGCCGAGGGCCACATTACCGCCATCAGCTTCGCCGGCGATTTCGATACCGGCGCCTATGCCTCGTGGGGCCCGGCCGTGACATCGCGGGTGCCGGTACACGTCAGCGGGCCTTATCGCGCGCCTCACGTCGACATCGGCACCCGGGCCATCCTGAGCAACCAGGCGCCGAGCGGCGCCTTCCGCGGCTTCGGCGTACCCCAGGCAGCGCTCACTCACGAGACTCTACTCGACGACCTGGCCCAGGAGCTCGGCCTCGATCGATTGGAAATCCGTCGGCGCAACGCCCTGGTGACAGGCGACAACACAGCCACGGGGCAAGTGCTGGAGGGCGGCATCGGATTTGCGGCCTGCCTCGATGCGCTGGAGAAACCCTGGCAGCGCGAACTGGCCGCCGCCGCAGAAAACAACGCCGCCAACAACGCCGCTAGCGGCAGCAATGGCGGAACTATGCGCCATGGTGTCGGCATCGGCTGCATGTGGTACGGCGTCGGCAATACCGGCGTCTCCAACCCCTCTACCATCGAGGTGGGCCTGGGTGCGGCCGGCGAGCTGGTGCTGCACTCCGGCGCCGTCGACATCGGCCAGGGCGCCAATACCATTCTGGCCCAGATCGTCGCCGACGCCCTGGGCCTGCCGGTGGCGAATTTCAGCTACGTTTTCGGCGACACCGATCGCACCGCCGATGCCGGCAAGACCTCGGCCTCGCGCCAGACCTACTATTCGGGCAAGGCGGCGGAACTGGCGGGGCGCGACCTGCGCCAGCAAATCCTGCGCCGCGTCAACGCCGGCGACGAGGCTCGCCTCGCGCTTGAGGGTACGGAGCTTTTGGTCAGCGAGAGCGGTGTCGACCACCGCATTGAACTTTCTCAGCTGCCGGCCACAGCCGGCCGCGAGCTGGTGCTGCTGGGTAGTGGTACCTTCGACCCACCGACCAGCCCGCTCGACGCCCAGGGTCAGGGCAACCCCTACCCGAGCTATTCCTTCGCCGCCCACGTGGCCGTGGTCGAGGTCGACGTCGAGCTCGGTACCACTCGTGTGGTCAAGATTATCGCCGCCCACGAGGTCGGCCGGGCCATCAATCCCAAGCTGCTGGAAGGCCAAGTCCACGGCGGCATCGCCCAGGGCCTGGGTCTGGCGTTGATGGAGGAATACCAAAGCCCGCTCACCGAAAACCTGCACGATTACCTGATCCCCACTTTCGGCGACGTGCCGGAGATTGAGATCATGTTGATCGAAGACCCCGACCCCCAGGGGCCTTCGGGCGCCAAAGGCGTGGGCGAGCCCGGTCTGATCCCCACGGCGCCCGCCATCCTGGGCGCCATCCGCCACGCCACCGGAGTGCGCCTGACTCACCTGCCGGTGCTGCCCCACCGGCTCTGGCAGGCGCTGCGGGAACAGCAATCGTGAGCAACGCGACAAAGAACGCCACAGGGAACGCAGACGACGTCATCCGCTGCGATGCCTGCCCGGTGCTGTGCCGCATACGCGAAGGTCAGGCCGGTGCTTGCGACCGCTATGCCAACCGCGAAGGGACGCTGTTGCGCCTGGATCCACTGCTTGTGACGGCCCGGGCCGAGGCACTCGTGCCGTTCTTGGAAGAAAGCGCGCAATGGGACGGCGAGCTGATGGCCGGCGACCGCTTCCTCACCGGCGTCGGTTCGGGCACCACTTATCCCGACTACAAGCCCGCCCCCTTCATCGTCTCGGCCGAGGTCGACGGCGTCGACATGGTGACCGTGGTCTCGGAGGGCATCTTCAGCTACTGCGGCGTCAAGGTGAAGATCGACACCGACCGCCATTTGGGGTCCGAGGCGGCCGCCGTGCGCTGCCAGGGCGAGGTCATCGGTCACGTCAGCACGGCGGAATACGGCTCGCAAATGCTGGCGCTGGGGGGCGTGCAACATTTCACCGGCGGCTCGCGGCGCGAGGGCGACGTGACCTGCCAGGCGCTCATGGAGATGTGCAACGGCCAGCCGGTCGAGCTCGACATCGAAGGCGGCTGCGGGCTAGTGGTCGAGGCCGGCGCCGCACCCATCGTCGACGGCCAGCGCGAAACCCTCATGCGCGTGGGCTGCGGCTCGGCCACCATCGGCATGTTCGCTCGGCAATGGCAGGGTCACGCCGACGAAGTCATCGTCGTCGACGACCAGATCACCGGCGTACTCAGCGAGCATATGGCCGGCAAGTTCCTCGGCCTGCCAGCGGCCGGCATCCGGGTGCGCGGCCGGCGCTCGACACCGGGGCGATACTTCCAGGTGGCCGAGGCCGGCAACGCCTGGGGCGGCACGACACTCAGCGACCCGCTCGAGATCATCGAGCGCATCGACCCTAAGGTCGCTTGGCCCGGGTTGCGGCTGCTGATGGTCTCGACCACCGGCCAGGACGCCGCCTGGTACGAGTTGGACCAGGATCTGAATCCCATCGCCACCGAGATGCCCGCAGCGATTCTCGAAACTGTCGAACGCATTGCCGAAAACTGCGAACCGGCGCTCTCGACCGTGCTCTACATGGCCGGCGCCGGGGGCTCGCTGCGGGCCGGCGTGACCGAAAACCCGGTACGCCTGACCCGTTCGGTCAAGCAAGCCATCACCCGCGTCACCTGCGGCGGCGCGCCCTGCTATATCTGGCCGGGCGGCGGCATCACGCTGATGGTCGACGTTTCGCGCATGCCGGAAAATTCCTTCGGCTACGTACCGACGCCGGCCCTGGTCTCGCCCATCGAATTCACCCTGACGCTGGAGGACTACGCCGCGCTCGGCGGCCACGTCGACAGCGTGGTACGGCTCGACCAGGTGCTGGCCGAGGGCGGTCATGAAACCCGGCCGGTGCTCCCCGAAAATCCCTGGCCGCTGGATCGCCTGTGATGAGCGGTGCCCAGGCAAGCTTGCTGCCGGACGGCCGACGGCTACACCTGCACCACGGCCCAATCGACATCGTCGCCCAAGCCTTTGGCTCGCCCAAGGCCGTGGCCGGGGCCTACCAAAGAACCGCCCAAGCCTTCCGGTCCGTGCTGCAGAGCCTGGTGAATGAGCTTGACGAGCTGCGCCGCCCCGCCCCGGCCCGGCCCGATCTGGCAGGTCCGGTTGCGCGGCGCATGGCGGCGGCCGTAGCACCCCACGCCGGAGAATTCGTCACCCCCATGGCGGCGGTGGCCGGGGCCGTCGCCGATCACCTGCTGACGGCACTGGCCGGCCCTGACATCTCGCGGGCCTACGTGAACAATGGCGGCGACATAGCCTTTTGGCTCTCGCCCGGCAGCATGCTCACGGCTGCTGTCATCGACAACGCCGACCGGCCCCACGTCGATGGCCAGGTCAGGCTCGAATTCGACCAACCGGCGCGCGGTCTGGCGACCTCCGGCTGGCGTGGCCGTTCGCAATCGCTGGGCATCGCCGATGCCGTCACCGTGCTGGCGCGCTCGGCCGCGGCCGCCGACGCCGCCGCCACCCTGATCGCCAATGCCGTCGATTGCGACGATGCGGCCATAGAACATCGTCCGGCGCGAGCGCTGAACGATGACAGCGACCTAGGAGACAGGCTGGTCACCGTCGCCGTCGGAGTTCTTTCCCCCGGTACCATCGACAAGGCTTTGGGGCGCGGTCAGGCCCGGGCCGAGGCCATGCTGCGAGCCGGCCTGATCGAATCCGCCTATCTCGGACTCAAGGGCCGGCGCCGCACCGTGCTGCCCGACGCGCTGCGCCACGTGGCATGATCGCCAACAAAAGCGCCCCTGCGGGCCTTGATGTGGGTGTCGATGTGGGCGGCACCTTCACCGACCTCATCGTGGTCGACAAGGCCAGCGGCGGCGTGCGCATCGCCAAGGTGCTGACCACCCCCGACAACCAGGCCTTCGGTGTGCTGGCGGCGCTTGACGAGGCAGGGGTGGCGCTGGAGCGGTTGCAAAGCCTCAACCACGGCACCACGACCACCACCAACGCACTGCTGGAGCGCAAGATCGCGCGTTGCGGCCTGATCACCACCCAGGGCTTTCGCGACGTATTGGAACTCGGCCGCCGTACCCGGCCCCAACCCTATGGCCTGCTGGGCAGCTTCGAGCCTCTGATCCCGCGCCAGCTCCGGCTCGAGGTGCCGGAACGCCTGGACGCCGAAGGCGAGATCGTGGTGGCGCTGGACGAGGACGCAGTGGTCGCCGCCATGGCCGAGCTGGCGGCAGCGGGCTGCCAGTCCCTGGTCGTGCATTTCCTGCACAGCTACCGTAATCCGGTGCACGAGCTCAGGGTGCTGGAGTTGGCCCGTACGCACTGGCCCAACCGCTACGTAACCGCCGGGCACCGCATTCTGTCCGAATTCCGTGAATACGAACGCGGCACCACGGCCGCCGTCAATGCCGCCGTGCAGCCGGTGCTGGCAGCCTACATCGAGCGCCTGCAGAACGAGTTGGCGGAACAGGGCTTTGGCCATGAGCTGATGGTCATGCAAGGCAACGGCGGCTCCGTCTCGGCCTCCATCGTCAGCGAGGCCGCGGTTCACACCGTGATGTCGGGACCGGCCTCGGGCGTCATGGCAGCCGCCGCCACCACCCGGGCGGCCGGCATCGACCGGGTCATTACCTACGACATGGGCGGTACCTCGTCGGACGTCGGCCTGGTACTCAATGGCGTGCCCCAGGTCACCGCCGAACTCGACCTGATGTACGCCACGCCGATCCACGTACCCATGGTCGACGTTCACACCATCGGTGCCGGCGGCGGCTCAATCGCCCGCATCGACGACGCCGGCATGCTGGTCGTGGGACCCGAAAGCGCCGGTGCCGATCCCGGCCCCATCTGCTATGGCCGCGGCGGCCGAACCCCCACCATGACGGACGCCAACCTGGTGCTCGGGCGCCTCGACCCGGACGAGCTTTTGGCGGTTGATAACCCTGTTAGCCGCGACCAGGTGAGCGACCTCCTGGCGCAGCAAATCGGTCTGCCGCTGGGCCTCGATGGCGAGCAGGCCGCGGCCGCCATCCTCAGCGTCGGCAATAATTTGATGGCTGGCGCCATCCGCATGGTCAGCCTCTCGCGGGGCCACGATCCGCGCGACTTCAAGCTCTTTGCCTTCGGCGGTGCCGGCCCCATGCACGCCGCCGCCCTGGCCCGCGAACTCGGCATCCCCGAGGTGCTGCTACCAGCCCGGCCCGGCATCACCAACGCCATCGGCTGCCTCAGCGCCGACGTCCGTCACGACTACGTCAACACGTTGAACGTGCTGCTGGCCGATTTGGATATCGAAGCGGCGCGCGGCATCATCGCCGAACAGATTGCCAGTGGCCGCCAAACCATCGAGCGCGAGGCCGTGGCCGTCGAGCGGATTGAATTCCTGCATTTTGCCGATCTCCAGTTCCAGGGCCAGACCCACGTGCTGACGGTGCCGGTGCCGGGTCAGGAATTGACTGTCGCGGGGCTACGCGACGCCTTCGCCGAGGCCTACTGGCAGCGCTTCATGGTCGAGTTGCCGGAGATCAGGCCCTTGCTGGTCAACGTGCACACCGCCGCCATCGGCCACCGCCCGGGTTTTGATCTCGCCGCCCTGGCGACGGGCGAGCGCGCTGCCACACTGGCCGGGGCCGAGATCGCGCGCTGGCGCACTTGGTTCACGGAGGGCTGGCAGGAGACACCGGTCTACGCCCGCTCCCGTTTACCGGCCGACGCCGTCATCACCGGCCCGGCCATCGTGCGCCAGAGCGACTGCACCTCGGTCATCGAGCCCGGTGACCGCGCCCGCCTCGACGCCATCGGTAACTTGATCGTCCGGGTGGCAACATCATGAGCGAGCTCGACCCGGTCACCCTGGCGGTCATCCAGAACGGCCTCAAGCAGGTCTGCAATGAGATGGACCTGGCCTTCGTGCGGGCCGCCTTCAGTCCCGTGATCTCGGAGGCGCTGGACCGTTCGGACGGCATCTATGGCCCCGACGACGGCGCCCTCATCGCTCAGGGCGATCTTGGCCTGCCGGTCTTCGTCGGCACCATGCAATTCGGCACCCGCTATGTTGCCGAACGCATCAAGGACCCGCGGCCCGGTGACGTCGTGATAGCCAATGATCCCTACCTCGGCGGCACCCATCTGATGGACGTACGCTTCTATCGGCCGTTCTTTTATGAAGGCGAGATGCTCTTTTGGCTGGCCAACACCGGTCACTGGCCCGACACCGGCGGCATGGTGCCGGGCGGCTTTTCGGCCAATGCCACCGAGGTCGAACAGGAAGGCCTGAGGCTGCCGCCGGTCAAGCTTTATAAGGAGGGCCAGGTCGACGACGAGATCCTGGCCATCATCCTCTCCAACATCCGCATCGCCGACCAGCGCATCGGCGACATCAGCGCCCAGGCCTCGGCCCTGGCGGTGGGCGAGCGGCGGCTCACCGCCCTATTGGACCGCTATGGCCGCGATGTCGTACTCCATGGCATCGCCGAGCTGCGCCGCCGCGCCGCGCGCCAGATGCGGGCACGCTTGGACGAGATCCCCGACGGCACCTACCAGGGCCAGGCGGCCGTAGATTCGGACGGCGTGGTCGACCAGCCGCTCAATATCACGGTGAGCATCGAAAAGCGGGAGAGCGCTCTCCATTTTGATTTCGCCGGTTCCAGTCCGCCCTGCCGCGGCCCCATGAATTCGGTGCTGGCCACCACCATGTCGTCGGTCTATCTGGCCATCAAACACATCTTCCCCGAGGTGCCGATCAACGCCGGCACCTTCGAGCCCCTGCACATCGCGCCACCTGACGGCACCTTCTTGCACGCCCACTACCCGCGGCCGGTCTCGGGCTGCGCTGCCGAGGTCAGCCAGCGCATCGCCGAGGCGGTCTTCGACGCCCTGGTCGAGGTCCTGCCCGAGCGCCTGTTCGCCGCTCCCGCCGGCACCTCGGGCAACTTCGCGCTGGGCGGGGTCGATCCGGCCGGCGACCGCGGTTACGTCATGTACGTGATCTCGGGCGGCGGCTACGGCGGCTCGCGCAACAGCGACGGGCTGAGCAACGGCTGCTCGACCATCGGCATCTCCAAGACCACGCCGATCGAGGTCATGGAACAGCGCTATCCCGTACTGTTCGAGGAATATTCGCTGCACCAGGGCTCGGGTGGCGCCGGCCGCCACCGCGGTGGTTTCGGCGTCAACTACGCGGTTCGGCTGCGCCGCGGCGAGGCCCGCGCCTCGATGGTCATGGACCACGGCCGTATCGGCCCCAACGGCGCCCTTGGCGGCCACACGGGTGGCGTCAATCGGGTAACGGTGGAGCACGGCGGCGACAGCTACACGCCGCCCCACCTCTCCAAGGCCCAGGACATAGAACTCCAGGCCGGCGACCTGGTGCGGGTCTCGACGCCCGGCGGCGGCGGCTATGGCGATCCCTTCGAGCGCGATCCGGCGCTGGTGATAGAGGACCTGGTGCGCGGCTACTACAGCCGCCAAGAGGCCCGCGAGCTGTTTGGCGTGGCAGTCGGTGAAGATCTGGCGCTGGACGAAGCGGCGACCGCCGAGCTGCGTGCCAAGCCACGATGAGTTGGAACCACCCCCTCCCCGGCCCTCCCCCGCAAGCGGGAGAGGGGGAAGAAAGGTACGACCGCTAACCGCTCCCTCCCCCTTGATGGGGGAGATTCCATGGGTTGGTGAGCGTGCTTCCGATAGGTTTGGTTTTCCTAGCAAGCAAAACTATCGGAGATGACAGATGAAAACATCGACCATTTGCACGCCCACCAGGGAACATTGTGCCAC
>PVBE012402137.1_pt1 | contig 14254 bp, 13 predicted proteins | sample 1631181 | NCBI WGS metagenome assembly PVBE01 (sample SAMN08397723, study PRJNA350692) | Marine metagenome, whole genome shotgun sequencing project. | isolation source: water | place: Pacific Ocean | collected 2012-04
CCAAACAGGCCAATAGCCGTAAGCGTATCGTTTGAGGTGGACCCAACTGGCATCAGTCTGGAACAATCGGGGGTCACCAAGCGGTCAATAATACTCAAGAACCCGTGAGTTCCTCATACTCAACATGCTCAGACTTGAGAAGCCGAATGAGCGTATCCCGAAAAAGCCAAGGATTGTCGCGGTTGTTGAACCGCCACTCCAGTTCGTCCAGATAGGCGTCGATGGGCCATAGCCGATAGGCTATTGCTGTTGGGGTGAAGCGAGGCCCATCCTCGACGGGTCGGGGTATTACACAGCGATCCGTCATTTAAACTGGGAGTGACTTCCTCGATGTATAAAGTTCAGCTTAGAGTTTTCGCTTGAACTCTCAGCGAAGACGAACCGGTATCGCATCCCGCCGAGACATAGGAGGAACCCGTGGCCAGACTACCCGAGATCACCGACAAACAGGACATGCCGCCAGACAAGAGGCCCATCTTCGACCAGATCGCGTCCAGCCGAGGGCGAATCGGTTTCCCGTTCTCTCTGCTACTGAACAGTCCGGAGGTGGCCGGACGCACGGCCCACCTGGGCTCCTATATACGGTTCGAGTCGGTCCTATCCCCGGTCAACCGGGAGCTGGCAATCATCACCACGTCCCGTGAGTTCGACTGCCGGTTCGAGTGGGCTTTCCACGCACCCCTGGCCTTTGAGGCGGGCGTCCGCCAGGAGGCCATCGACGTGATAGCGAACCACGGCGACCTGGATTCGCTTACCGCCGACGAGGCCATGATCATCGGTTACGGGAGAGAGTTGTTCCGGGACCACCGAGTGTCGGACGAAACCTTCCGCGTTGCCAGGGCAAGGATTGGAGACAAAGGAATAACCGAGCTAACGGCCACATTTGGGTACTACGCGATGCTGGCCTGCACCCTCAACGCCCTGGAAGCGGAGCCACCGGAAGATAGGCCCAGGTTACCGTAAAGATTTTCTACACTGAGGTCTCTGGTGGTGGCCTTTGGCTATGCCCTCAAGCGAAAATCCCGGCCGACCTGACCGCCTTCAAGCGCCCCATGACCAACGCGGCGAATAGTACGGCCAATACGAGCAGCCCTGCCCGACCGGCCGACGACACCGGCGTGGGGGTGGGGGTTGGGGCCGGGACGACCGCGGCCTGATGGGTCGAGACCACCGTGGAGCCGTCTGCTTCGTAGTAGATGGCGGTAACGGTGTCGCCAACCTGTACCCATACGGCGCCGTCTCCAGAAGCCACTGCTCCGCTGTCGCCGCTGAGCACAACCTCGCCTTTGAACAGGCCTGTGCTTGGGCTTAGGGAAAAATCCTCTTCACTTACCACCTCGCCGATCGTGATCCACTCCCCCGTCTGGTCCGACGTGCTATAGACCCTGGCGCGTCGGTCCGAGTCCAGGTACGCGTTGACGAACGCAAAGTGGAACTCGACCTGGACGTCGCCTCCTGGGTCGACACCGTTAAGTAGACTGATCTCTCCTGCCTGGGAATTGAAGTCGTCCAACAAATTTGGGATACCGTCCACTTCCGCTGTCCAGGGAAGCTGGCCGGAGAGAGGCATGACCAGGGGTGTGACGGCCGGGGTCGCCTGGTCGAAGTTACAACCCGTACTCAGGGTGAAGACGGCCGTAGCCGGAGCCCCACTCGACAGGCTCCACCACGCTTCCTTAGGAACTCCGGTAGAGATACCGGCCCACATGGCGGTACAGAAGCTGGTTACGTTCAGGTCAGCGTCTTTGACAAATATCTCCGCGGTAGTCCCTGGGCCGAACGACTCGCTGCTGAATGCGACCTCATCCTCGGCCACAGCGAAGGCAGGTTGGGCCGGCATGGCTAGAAGGACAACGGCGAATACGGATGCGATGTACCGTACCATCTGCACCCTCCGTAGCGAAGCGGATTCGTATGCTATGCGGCTCGACCACCATTTGACGGCTGGAGTGCCAGGGCTTAGGGTGGACCGTCCCCTAATCGGCCGGCAGGCCGTTTACCTCAGCCATCTCATCGCCGTTCAGGTGCCAGCCCGATGCGGCGGCATTGGCCGCCACCTGCTCCGGCTTGGTGGCTCCGGCGATGACAGAAGACACCGCTGGATTCGCCAGCAGCCAGGCAAAGGCCAGTTCCAGTACGGAGTGTCCCCGCTCGGCCGCGAAGCGTTCCAGGCTTTCCAGCAGGTCGAAGTTGGCATCCGTGAGCAAGCCCCGGTCCCTGGCGGCCAGCCGCGTACCGGGAAGCACCGCCTGACCCCTCCGGTACTTGCCGGTTAGGAAGCCGTTGGCCAGAGGATAGTAGGGCAGGATACCCAGGCCGTACTCCCGGCAGAACGGTACCAGCTCGTTCTCGACCTCCCGGTCCAGCATATTGTAGCTGGGCTGGACACTGGTAAAGGACGTGATACCGAGGCTTCTCGAAGTCCAGACCGCCTCGCAGACCTGCCAGGCCTTGAAGTTGGAGCAGCCGATGTAACGCACCTTGCCCTGGCGGACCAGGTCGTCCAGCGCCCGGAGGGTCTCCTCGACGGGTGTGCTGGGGTCGGGGTAGTGGATCTGGTAGAGGTCGATGTAGTCCGTGCACAGACGTCGTAGGCTGTTTTCGACCTCGGTCACGATATGCTTTCGGGAGTTGCCTGCCCCGTTGGGGCCCTCTGACATTCGGCTGGATACCTTGGTGGCTATCAGCGCCTGATCTCGTCTGCCTTCTAACGCCCGTCCTATGTACTCCTCCGACAACCCGGCTGCATAGCTGTTGGAAGTATCGATCAGATTGATTCCCAGGTCCAGGGCCTGGTGGACTATCTTGGCCGCTCCGTCGGAACGAATGTGGAACGGGGGCTGGTCCCGATCGCCGAAGTTGTTGGTGCCGAGCCCGATGACCGAGACCTGAAGCCCCGACCTGCCAAGCTGACGGTATTCCATGAGGTTTCTCCTCGGGTCGATTTGATCGGACCGGGCGCGTCCCCTGCCCCGCTGTGCCGGCACGGAATTTTCCGACAGGCACTCTCCCCCGCCTTGCTCCGCTGAGTCCCGGGTTACGGCTATGGAGTCTTGATAGACTCCGGCCGGGCGACCAGCAGTCCGTCCTCGCGACGGACACGTATGGCGAAGGGGACGCTATCTATCTGTAGGGCGTATTCGACGTCTTTGGGATGGAAGTGAGGACGCTGGGGGTCTCCATACCTCTGGGTTTGTCCCCCAGTGAGGACCAGACTTCGGACCGCTTCATGGTCGGGCTTACGTCCCTCCAGGAGGTTGCGCATGTAGAGAGCGCACTGCTCATCCTCGTCGGCGCGTTCCCTGCCCTCGGCCCCCATCGCCACGATGCTGACCATGTCAGGGCTGTCGCGACGGACGGCATTGACCGTGGCCTCGGCTATCACCAGTGAGCCCGCGTAAATCTGAGTCGCATTCTGGGCCGCGGCGACTCCGACGGTCCCCGCCCTGGTGGACTGAATTAGCCTTTTACCTTCAACGTCCGCCTCGGAAATCTCGTACGGCGAGTTTCCGAAGTCGAACCCGTTAGGCCGCATGCCCCCGACCTCGCCCATGCAAAGGTCGCCCGTACCACGGCGTCGCAACTCCAGGGCCTCGTCCACCTCGGCCACCAGGACAATGCTCTCCGCGCCTCGGGAGAAGGCCACAGCCGCGGTGGTAAACGCACGGAACACATCGATGATGATCGCGGTCCCGGTGGCCTGTCGGGCGCCTTCCAACAGGCTTCCGATACTTATCTGCATTGAGAGGACAGCCTTCTGTCGAGGTCATGCACCAGCGGTTGGAAGCACCGCCGGGTGTTCACTGATGCTGGACGGTCCGAATAAAGAACCGTTGGGGAGGCGCCGGGTCCTGCAGGCCCGAGACGTGCTGTAGGAACGGCGTAACCCGCACCAGGTCTGAGACGAACTCTATTGCGGTGGCGATCTTGGGATGCATCTGCATCAGGTTGGCATAGGTCTGCTCGCCCAGAATGATTCGGCACGCCAGCCGCCAGATGATGGATGTTCGACGCTCGATGCCCATGCAGAAACCGGGCATGAGGTGGAAGAGGTCGTGGAATTGCCGCGAGACCAGCAGGTCTGGTATGAGTTCTCTGGCGACCTCGCGGCGGTAACCGTCCAGATCGGCGACCTCACCGCCAACGTAGGAGCCCAGGTGCCGGGCGGCAGTCTTTCCGCTCCAGATCGCCGCGAATATGCCCTCGCCGGTCATCGGATCAAGGAGTCCGGCGGCGTCTCCCACCAGGAGGACGTTTCCATCCACCAGCGGGGAGCCTGCCCCGCGGATGGGCAGATGGTGACCGCGAAGACCCCACATGTCGGAGGAATCGAACCCGTAGAACCGTACAAGTTCATCGAGGCGGTCGTGCAGACTTGGTCCGATGTATTTCCAGCCACCGATCCCGATGTTCAGGTGGTCGGCCTTGGGAAAGATCCAACCGTAGCCGCCCGGGATGGTCCCCATGTCCAACCCCAGGACATCCTCCCAGCGGTCGGGGAACTCTCCGGACGGGGTTACATTCCCTTCGAAGGCGATCCCGTGAGTGAGTCCGACGTTCACCCCGGCCATCTTGGCTGTAGGGCCGTTGGCGCCATCGGCGGCTACAAGAGTGGAGCCCTCGAAGGTTTCGTCCTGGGTGCGGACCACCACGTGGGTCCGGTGCCTTTCAATATCTGCGACCGCCGCACGTTGGCGAAATGTGGTACCGGCTTCCACTGCCTTTTCGACCAGAAATGCGTCAAGGCGTCTTCGCTGGGTAAGGTAGCTCAGTCCTCGGGGAGACCGGCGGGTAAATTCGTGGGAGCTGCGGACAGTAAAGCGCATCCCGTAGATCACGCGCTCCACCACCGGTGATATATCGAAAGGTAAGAGTTCGGCGGCCCGTATGGTGACACCACCCCCACACGGCTTGTCACGTGGGAACTCCGCTTTGTCCAGCATGAGGACTGAGAGACCGCGGCTGACGGACTCCCTGGCGGCCGTACTGCCTGCCGGACCCGCTCCCACCACAATTACGTCGTATCGCATGTGCAATGGACCCGGTGTATGGAATTACCCTCTTCGGCTGCTCGTGAACACGGAAACTAATCCGAGGGTCACGGTACGTTTCACGATGCGGCCTGATGCGCCTTGTCGAAGCGGTCGGCCTCATTTGGTCCGCCATTGGTCTGCGACGGGGCGCGGGCCAATAAGAATTATAGTCCCGGCCAGTGGTGTATGCAAACCACGTGCAGAACCGACGAGCTCAGAAACTGCTCAGAGTGCGATAATCGAATGAATCCCTGCACTGGCCGCGAGTCAGTTTCCGGACGATGTCGATTATTTCACCCTGGAGGCCGCAGCACCGGTGCCGGTCGAGCGAAGCTCCCGGGGCAAAACAAAGTTTACGTCCTCCTCGGCGCCTTCGATGGGTATGACGTCTTCCGGGCCCAGGGCTTTGATGACCTGCTCGACCAGGAGTTCCGGCGTGGAAGCGCCGGAGGTGATCCCTATGGTCTCTACGCCCGCCAGCCACTCACGTTTCAGCTCGTCGGGCCCGTTTATCAGGTACGCGGTCACTCCATTGGCCTCGGCAACGTCCCGCAGGCGATTGCAGTTGGAGCTGTTGGGAGAGCCGATGACCAGCACCAGGTCGACAAAACGACAGAGCTGTTTGACCGCGGTCTGACGATTGGTGGTGGCGTAGCACAGGTCGTTCCGAACGATCACGTCAGGGAAGCGCTCTTTAATTCGATCGATGGATTGCAGGGTATCGTCAACGGAGAGGGTCGTCTGCGTTATCACCGCAACCGGCGTGCCCTGCTCCCACTGGGGAAGCCCGATCTCCTCCCGGTCGTCAACGAGAGCCATGGGGCGTTGGCCCATGGTGCCTTTGACCTCCTGGTGACCCCTGTGTCCGACCAGGACGAGGCTGCGGCCCTCCGCTACATATTTTCGCGCCTCGTTGTGCACTTTGGTCACCAGCGGACAGGTGGCGTCTATGACGTGGAGGGACCGTTCGGCGGCCTTCTCGAAGTCCTCAGGAGGGGAGCCGTGGGCTGAGAACACAACAGTGGAGCCTTCCGGCACCTCCTCCACGTCCTCGACCGTAATAGCGCCTTTCTGCTCCAGCGACCCGACCACGTAGGGGTTGTGGACGATCTGGTGTTTGACGTAAACCGGTGCGCCGTACTTCTCCAACGCTAGGTCGACAACATCGATGGCCCTGACAACTCCGGCGCAAAATCCCCGCGGGACGCCGATATACACTTTCAAGTTTCGATCTCCCTGGGAACGAATTATCGCGACCCCGAATTTTACCATATCGGCGTGGCACCGGTTCAACCGAGCCCGACTCCGCAGGGCTCCGGCCGTGCTCCGAAGGATTGTCCCGGTGTATACTACTCTCGGGTCAACCGTACTGAGCCAACGCATCGGAGGGCGAACGATGAAACTAGCGCAACGTATGAGCCTGCTGGGAACGGAGACGGCCTTCGAGGTGCTGGCCAAGGCGAGACGGCTGGAGGCCGAGGGCATGGATGTCGTCCACCTGGAGGTCGGTGAGCCGGACTTCGACACCCCGTCGAATATTATCGATGCGGGAGCAGCCGCCATGAACCAGGGGTACACGCACTACGGCCCATCGCCCGGTTTTCCGGAGGTGCGGGCGCGCATCGCGGAGGAGATATCCAGGACCAGAAATGTCTCTGTTACCGGCGAAAACGTCGTGATCACACCGGGTGGAAAGCCCATCATGTTCTTCACCATGCTGGCGCTGGTGGACGAGGGCGACGAAGTGCTGTACCCGAATCCGGGGTTCCCCATCTATGAGTCGATGATCAGTGGTGTCGGCGGCGTACCGGTGCTGATGAGGCTGTATGAGTCCAAAGACTTCAACATCGATTTGGACGAGGTAACCGGTCAGATCACCTCCAGGACCAAGCTCATGGTCATAAACTCGCCCAACAACCCCTGCGGGAGCGTCATCGCCAAAGAGGACATCGAGGCGCTGGCAGACCTGGCCAAAGAGAACGATATCCTCGTGCTGTCCGACGAGATATACAGCCGGATTTTGTACGAGGGCGAGCACTTTAGCATAGCCAGCCTTCCGGGCATGCGGGACCGAACGCTGATCCTGGACGGTTTCTCCAAGACCTACGCCATGACCGGCTGGCGTATCGGCTTCGGGGTGCTGCCCATGGAGCTGGTCGAGCCTATCTCGCGGCTGGTGACAAACAGCGTCTCGTGCACGCCCAGCTTCACCCAGATGGCCGTCCTTGAGGCCATGAACGGGCCTCAGGACGAGGCCTACGAGATCGTGGCGGAGTTCAAGAAGCGGCGCAGCATCATAGTGGACGGACTCAACCAGATACCGGGCATCCGCTGCGCCATGCCCAAGGGCGCGTTCTACGTCTTCCCCAACATCGAGGAGACGGGCATGACCAGCCGTCAGTTCGCCGACAGCCTCCTGGAGGACGCCGGGGTCGCCGGTCTGTCGGGAGACTCGTTTGGCAAGTACGGCAACGGTTACGTCCGCTTCTCCTTCGCCAACTCGGCTGAAAACATCGAGAAGGCCCTGGAGCGAATCGAAAAGTTCGTGGCCGCGAGGGCCTGAATCTGTACCAACCCCGGTCTGGAGGGGCCAGCACGCGTCCGCTCGTGAGCGGTAACGTCGTCTGGCCCTTACCAATATTTAGGAGAAAAAACGTAGTGAACCAGGTACAACAGCGGGCATCCCACCCCTTCCACATGTACGACGCCATGCACGGCCAGCCCCAGGCAATAAAGCGGGTGCTGGACAAGGAGGCGGGCTCGGTTGTGGCGTTGGCGAAAATGCTGGATGCGTCGGACCGAATCCATCTTGTGGGGATCGGCACGTCGTGGCACGCGTCTCTGGTTGGCGAGCACCTCCTGCGCAAGATAGCCGGTCGCGACGACGCCCGGGCGTGGAACGCCTTCGAGTTCTGGGCCAATCCCCCCCGGCTAAACCCGGGGGACGCCGTCCTGGTCATGAGCCACAGGGGTACCAAGCGATACTCGGCCCATGCCCTGGAGGCGGCCAGGAACGCCGGTGCTCCGACTGGGCTGATCACCGGTCTCGATTCGGCCGCTCCGGCGGGCGCCGCCGACGTCATATTGCGCACCTGCCCACAGGAGCAGTCGGCGACCTTCACCATAAGCCATACGACGGCCATGACTTTGCTGGCCATGTTGGCGGCGGAACTGGGGAAAAAAGCCAACCGTCCCGAGGCCACTGAGCTGGATAAAAACCTGGCCGGTCTCCCCGACCTGGTTGCATCGGCGCTGGCCCTGGACGGCGAGGTCCGGAGCTGGGCCAGGCAGGCCACCAGCTCCGAGAGATACTATTTCATCGGCTGGGGGCCCAACGTCTCCACCGCCTACGAGACCCCTTTGAAACTGAAAGAGGCCTGCTACGTGGTCACCGAAGGGTTCCAGTTGGAGCAGTACCTTCACGGGATCTTCTCGGCGACCGAGCCGGGGTGTATGGTGACCTTCATCGCGCCGCCGGGTAAGGAACAGGAGCGCGCCGCCGAGGTAATCCAAGCGGTCAGGGCCGTGAACGCCACACCGGCGGCGCTGGTGGAGCAGGGTGACTCTCTCACATCCGGACTGGTGGACACGACTATCAGCCTCCCCCCAATGGCCGAGGAACTGACGCCCATCGTGTACCTGGTGCCGTTACAGCTTTTCACCTACTGGCTGAGCCTGGAACTGGAGCGCAACCCCGACGTGTTCCGCCAGGACGATCCATCTCACCGAGCGGCTCGCCAGAAGTGGGAGCTATAATAGACCATCCGGGCGCTCACACCGCGACCCTGGCGGAGGTCCGATGCCGACGTTCAGGCTGGCCATGGCCCAGATCAACGTTACGGTCGGTGATCTGGAAGGCAACACCGGGAAGATAATCGAGTACATCAATCGGGCCCGCTCGTTGAAGGCCGACCTGGTGGCCTTTCCGGAGTTGGCCGTCACCGGATACCCTCCCGAGGACCTGGTCTTCAAGCCCCAGTTCGTCCGGGACAATTTAACCCATCTTAGCCACGTAGTAGAGGCATCGAAAGGAATCTCGGTCGTCGTCGGTTTCGTGGACGGCGACCCCGACGACCCGGGGCCTGGCGGGAAGATCCACAACGCTGCGGCGGTCGCCTTCGACGGGCGGCTGGCCGGGGTCTACCACAAGATACTACTGCCCAACTACGGTGTGTTCGACGAGGTCCGGTACTTCGAGCCCGGCGGCGAGTGCCCTGTATTCGACATCAAAGGCACGCCCGTCGGCGTCAGCGTCTGCGAGGACATCTGGTACCCGGCGGGGCCCACCTCCAAGCAAGCCGCCGCCGGCGCCCGTGTGATCGTGAACATTAACGGCTCCCCTTTCCACGCCGGTAAGCGGGGCCAGCGCGAGGAGATGCTGGCGTCGCGTGCGGTGGACAATGAGCTGTTCGTGACCTATGTGAACCTTGTGGGCGGACAGGACGAGCTGGTCTTCGACGGCGGCAGCATGGTCCTGAGTCCATCCGGCCAACTGGTCGCGCAGGGAAGCCAGTTCGAGGAGGAACTGATAGTCGCCGACCTGGAAGTCGAGGCTAGGTCCGCAACCGGCCCGACCGGCGATGGCAGACCGCCTATCCCCCAGCGCACACCGACCACCTACGGCCCGACAGGCGAGATCTACGCCGCACTGGTTACGGGCACTCGCGACTACGTCCGCAAGTGCGGTTTCGAGCGGGTGCTGATCGCGTTGTCGGGCGGAATCGACTCGAGCCTGGTGGCGGCCATCGCCGTCGATGCGCTGGGCGGCGATAACGTGGTGGGGATATCGATGCCCTCCCGGTTCTCGTCGGAGGGCAGCCGGCTGGACGCGGCAACACTGGCGGAGAGTCTGGGCATGGAGCTGAGAACCATATCCATCGAGGGACCCTTTACGGCCAGCATGGACACCCTTTCCGTCCAGTTCGAGGGTATGCCGTGGGATGTCGCGGAAGAGAACCTTCAATCTCGGATCAGGGCGAACCTGATAATGGCCCTGTCCAACAAGTTCGGCTGGCTGGTTCTGACCACGGGCAACAAGAGCGAGATCGCCACCGGGTACACGACCATTTACGGCGACATGGCGGGCGGGTTCGCCGTGATCAACGACGTTCCCAAGACGATGGTCTACGAGCTGGTCGCGTACCGCAACGGACTTGGACCGTCGCCGGTCATCCCGCGGTCCGTCCTGGAAAAGCCTCCCAGCGCCGAGCTCCGGCCCAACCAGACGGACCAGGACAGCCTGCCGCCCTACTCTACCCTGGACCCCATTATTAAGGCATACGTCGAAGAGGACCGGGACTTCGACCAGATCGTTAAAATGGGGTTCGACGAGGAGCTCGTGAGGCGAGTGATAGGACTGGTGGACCGGAGCGAGTACAAGCGCCGCCAGGCGCCGCCGGGGATAAAAATCACCCCGCGAAACTTCGGGCGGGACCGGCGAATGCCCATCGCCAGCCGGTACAGGCCGTACTAGACAGCGACGGTGGCCCGGATGGCACACGTGCCAGCCATTGCCCAGCAACACGTCATTCTGAGTCCCCCGACTCGCCGAGGGGCGAAGAATCTGGAGGTGGGGCACGAAGGTCAGGAAGGAGTTTTCAACCTTGAGCGACAGGTTGCTGTGGGAGCGGCTGGAGCGGTCTCTGACTGGAACGGTAGAAGAATTTCCCGGCGTGGCGGGGATCAGCGTCAAGGACCTGAGCCGTGGCCTCGTCATAAGTGTCAACGGAGGGGAGATATTCCCCACGGCGTCCACCATCAAGATCCACGTGCTGACCCAGTTGCTGGTCCGCGCCGAACGGAAAGAACTGGACCTGGAAACCAGGGTCACCGTGTCGCCAGAGATGAGGGTGCCCGGCAGCGGAATACTCGCCCAGCTACACGGCGAGGTTGATCTCACCGTCTTGAACCTGGCGGTGCTGATGATCGCCCTCTCGGACAACACCGCCACCAACCTGTGTATCGACATGGCCGGCATGGACGGCACGAACATGCTCCTGCAGGAGTTGGGCCTGGATAAGACGAAACTCCGTCGCAAGATGCTGGATACAGAGTCGATCGCACGAGGCGATGAAAACGTCTCCACACCGGACGAGTGTGTGGCCGTGCTGGAGATGCTCCATAAAGGCAGGCCATCGGAAGGGGTAGCCCGGCAGTGCCTGGAGATTTTAAAGAGTCCGAAGGAGGGGCCGCTGAACAGGGCCCTGCCCGGCGTGCCGCTGGCCAACAAGCCGGGATACATGGGCGGCGTGTACTGCGATGCCGGCATCGTGTATCTACCAGGGCGGCCCTACGCGGTCGCGATCATGAGCAAGTTCGGGTTGACCGACCCGCTCCAACAGGAACGCGCCGTTATCGACATGGCCCGGGACATCCACCAGACCATGGTGGCCCTGGACACCGCCAACGAGTTCGGTCTGAGAATACCCTGACCGACTAGGAGTGTACCGATGAAGTATGGAGTGATTTTCCCCCAGACAGAGATAGGGTCCGACCCGGTGGCGATGTGCGACTACGCCCAGGCGGCCGAGTCCCTGGGCTTCGACCACCTGGTTGCCTTCGACCACGTTATTGGCGCAAACGCGGCCAGCCGCCCGGGCTGGAGCGGGACGTATCGGCACACCGACAGTTTCCAGGAACCCTTCGTCCTGTTCGGCTACCTGGCCGGGGTGACGCAGAGCATCGAGCTTGTCACAGGGATCATCATCCTGCCCCAGCGGCAGACCGTGCTGGTGGCCAAACAGGCCGCCACCGTCGACCTCCTGAGCGGAGGCCGGCTGCGATTCGGGATCGGCACCGGCTGGAACGATGTCGAGTACGAGGCCCTGGGCGAAAATTTCCACGACCGGGGCCGCCGGTCCGAGGAGCAGATCGAGGTGATGCGGGCACTTTGGACCCAGGAGCTTGTCACCTACGAGGGGAGATGGCACAAGATCACAGACGCCGGGCTGAACCCTCTGCCGGTCCAGCACCCGATACCCATCTGGTTCGGCGGGAGAGACGACCGCGTCCTTCGCCGGATCGCCCGGATCGGTGACGGCTGGTTCCCCTTGTTCCGACCCGACGAACAAGGCCGCGAACTCATGGAGCGGCTGCGCGACTACACCCGCCAGGAGGGCCGGGACCCGGACGACATAGGCATCGAGAGCTGGGTGACCCTGGGAGACCGTACCATGGAAGACCTGGTCGAAGACGTCATCGCCTGGAAGCAACTTGGGGCCACCCATATCTCGGTGAATACGATGAAGTCGGGACAATCGTCGGTCGATGGCCATATCGACGCCATCAGGCGCTTCAAGGAGGCGGTGGGGCGCATCTAGTGCCTCCCCGGGCGGACACGCCGTTTCCGACCGGCTCTCGTTGACAGCGAAATGGCCAAATATTACCATGGTTGGTGGAGCCCTCGGCGCCATCCATCACCCTCGAATGCCACACCGGTAACCCTCTGCGCCGGGTTACGCGGCCCGGTCTCCCTGCACCGGATTCGAGCGCGCGAGAGCGGCGACCTGGACCACCGGCCGGACCGATAACAGGAAAGGGGAAACTCCGTGGACACGACCGAAGACCTCCAGCGCTCCCCTCTCTTCGACGCCCACGTCTCTTTGAAAGCCCGCATGGTGCCCTTCAGTGGCTGGGAGATGCCCATCCAGTACGGCAGCATTCTCGCCGAGGCCCGGGCCGTCCGCTCCAATGCCGGTGTGTTTGACGTGTCCCACATGGGCCGGGTCGAGATCGAAGGACCCGGCGCCGCGTCCTTCCTGGACCGTCTCTTGAGCGTTGACGTCCCGGGTCTCCGGATCGGACGAGCCAGGTACAACCTGATATGCAACGAGGAAGGCGGCATCATCGACGACTGCATCGTGTACCGCAGAGGTGAGGAGAGCTTCCTCCTCGTGCCAAACGGCTCCAACAGACCGACGGTGCTGGAGTGGCTCGACCGATGGGCCCCGGGCCGGGACGAAGTCCGGATAGATGACATCACCTTGAGTTCGGGGATGGTGGCGGCCCAGGGCCCTGATGCCGCGGGCATTATCGACGATCTGGCCGGCGAAGACCTGTCCTCCATGAGGCCCTCAACCATAAGAGAGAGCCGTATTGCCGGCGCTGATATTATCCTGACCCGGACCGGCTACACGGGTGAGGACGGCTTCGAGCTGATGGTCCCCGGTGACTCCGCCGCCGACCTGTGGCGGATGCTGACGAATAAAGGCGCGGAACCGTGTGGGCTGGGGGCCAGAGACGTCCTTCGGATAGAGGCCGGTCTCCCGCTACACGGAAACGACATCTCTCTTTTAACCAACCCCTACGAGGCCGGGCTGGACAGGTTCGTTAACCCTGACCGGGAGGGGTACATCGCGGGCGACGCCTTGCGCCGCGTGCGGGACCGGGGAGTGGACAGGTCGCTGGTGGGTTTCACCATGGTGGAGCGGGGAATTCCAAGGCAGGATTACGCCATAATGGACGGCGCCCGCGAGTTAGGTCGGGTGACCAGCGGGGGCCACTCTCCGACGCTTGACACCAGTATAGGTTTGGGCTATGTTCCTAAAGGCTATACAGACGCTGGTACGCGCTTCCAAATCGATATTCGAGGTCGTTCGGTCGAAGCCGAGGTAACAAGACTGCCGTTCTACTCGCGGAAAAGGATCGTATGAACCCTTCAGACCTGAGGTATTCGGAAGAACACGAGTGGGTGCGCGTTGAGTCGGACGGAAGCGCTGTCTTAGGGATAACGGAGTTTGCCTCCGAGAGCCTAGGGGACATCGTGTACGTTGAGTTACCCGGGGTGGGCGCCGAACTCTCCCAGTTCGAGAAGATGGGAGAGATCGAGTCCGTAAAGGCCGTCTCAGACCTGAACTCTCCCGTCGGAGGGCGCGTCCTGGAGCGTAACGACAAACTGACGGACAACCCTGAAAACGTCAACGATGAGCCTTACGAATCCGGGTGGATGCTGAAGGTGACACTGGGCGACACCGGAGAGCTGGAAAAACTGATGTCCACCGAGCAGTACGAGGCCTTCCTGGCTAGTCAGGAGTAACCGCCCGCCCCATGGCAAGCCCGGAGTTTACATCTCCCTACAGCCCCAACACGGACGCGGACCGTCGCGAGATGTTGGGAGCCATTGGCGTCTTCTCCGTAGACGAGCTGTTCCTGGACATCCCCGACGAGCTCCGCCACCCTCCGATGAATCTTCCGGCTCCCATGTCCGAGTTGGAGCTGCGTAG
>PVBE011550668.1_pt1 | contig 14252 bp, 15 predicted proteins | sample 1631181 | NCBI WGS metagenome assembly PVBE01 (sample SAMN08397723, study PRJNA350692) | Marine metagenome, whole genome shotgun sequencing project. | isolation source: water | place: Pacific Ocean | collected 2012-04
AGCTTGCCCACCACCGGGTGGTCCAACTCAATCCAGAAGTCACCAACAGCCAGGTGGGGGTCGTTTAGCATATCTTCCACCGTAGCCACCGGGAGCACCGCTAAGTTGCGCTTCTGGCCCTCGGTGAACAGTTCCTGGCGGGTCAAACCGGCAAGGAACCCGATGACATAGGCTATTATTTCATCGTAGTAAGCCTGACGGGCGTGTGTACCTCCCTTATACTTGTCGTCCAGGATGGCGTCGTCGCCGGTAGCCTCGACCATCCACTGGGCCAGGGACTCCCACTCACCCGCCGAGACCACGCCCAAGGCAATCCAGCCGTCTTGGCAAGGAAACACCCCCATGGGCACTGTCATACGAGAGCGCACCCCGGGGCGGCCCACATTGGTCTGGCTGAGGAGCCAGGCGACGGCGGGGTGGTTCTCCGTATAGTAGGTAAGCAGGGCCTCCATCGCCGACACCTCAATGTACTGGCCCTCGCCCGAGGCCAGCTCCCGGTTATACAACGCCGCCACGATGCCTAAGGCGGCGTACTGCGCCCCGGGGAAGTGGGACTGCTCATTGCCCTGCCGGGTGGGGGGCCATTCCGGCTCGCCGGTAATCTGCATCCAGCCGCTCATACCCATCAAAACCAGGTCAGAGGCCTTATAGTCCTTGTAGGGGCCGGTCTGTCCGAAGGGGCTGACCGCGGCCATCACTATGCCAGGGTTTATGCTACGGAGCTGCTCGTAGCCCAGCCCAATGCGGTCCATGTAGCCGGGGGCGAAGCCCTCCACCACTACATCCGCCCTAGCGACCAGCTTTTTGAAAAGGGCCTGTCCCTCCGGCTGCTCCAAGTCCAGGGTGATAGACCGCTTGCCGGTGTTGTAGTACATGAAGTATAGGCTATGCTCCGGGTGCGGCACATCTTTAAAGAAGGGGCCCCGTTGCCGCAGGGGGTCACCGGTGGGCGGCTCTATGCGGATAACCTCGGCGCCCAGGTCCGCCAGTAGCTTGGTGCAGAAGACCCCTAACTCCCGCGTCAGGTCCAGCACCCGGAAACCGGACAGAAGCTGGTCTTCATCAGTTGCGAGGGGTGTGGGATTTGTGGACACAGCCTGTACCGGCTGCGGTGTTCCAGGCGTTTGCTGCGTGGGTGTCGCTGGAGCGCCTGGCGGAGGTGGTGCAGGGGGCTGCGAGGTGCCACCTATGAACCAAGCGCCGGGGGTGATAGACCGCCAGCTTTCCTGCCTATCCGTTGCCATGGGTGCTATCCTCCTGTGTTCACTGCCCCCAGACTTCAGCGCCGGGGGTGATAGACCGCCAGCCGCTGGTTGACGGCTGCCAGGCTGGAGTTGCCGGTGCCGCTACCGTAGCCGTACGCAAGGCCTCTTGTGGGGATCGGGAGAGGGGGGCGCGGCTTGTCCGCTTGCGCCAGAACTGGGGTTGCCGCTTCTCGTAGAAGGCGTTAGGGCCCTCATCCTTCTCCTCGCTCAGGGGGAAGCCCGGGGCGCGCTCATTTAGCAAACGCCCCATGGGGCCGGTAGCTCCCAGCAGCACATCCATCTGGGCGTCAAAACTGGCCTTAAGTAACTCTATACAGGTGGGGCTCATGGACAGCAACTCCTCGCACCATGTGTCCACCTCTGTGTCCATCTGGTCTATGGGCACTACATTGTTCACCAACCCCATCTCCAAGGCCTGCTGAGCAGTATATCGCCGGCAGAGGTACCATATCTCGCGGGCCTTTTTGGCCCCCACAATATTGGTCAAGTAGCTCACCAGCCAGCCGTGTGCCGGGCTGGCCACCCGGGGCCCGTTCTGTCCGAAGACGGCGTTGTCAGCGGCTATGGTGAAATCACAGCAGTAGGCGGTATGGTTTCCAGCGCCGATGGCATAGCCCCTAACCGCGGCGATACTGGGAATCCGGCAATTTCTCAGGGAATCATTGACCTGCATCTGGGCCTGGGCCTCCGGGTTATCAAACTGGCTGCGGAACTCGGGGGTGCTCTCCCACTTGACATCGCCCCCGCTGCTGAAGGCGTTGTCCCCGGCGCCGGTGAGTACTAACGCGCCGAGGTTGCTATCATCGCTGGCGTTGTTTATTGCCAACACCATCTCCCGGAAGGTGTGCCCCGTAGTGGCGTTGAGCACCTGGGGCCGGTTGATAGTTATCCGGGCCACCCCGCCACCCATCTCTACATGCTGTTTCTTCTCATAGATTATATCGGTGAATTCAAATCCTGGGACACGCTGCCACGCCGACCAAGCCATAGCTTATTCCTCCTCTTGTTGCTTTATGGTGCGGGGTATCCGTGGGGAGTGCGTCAGAGGGCGCCCCCCCCACCGGCAATGGCTGACATAAAGGTTACATCATCGCGCTCGGACAGCGGTGTCTGCCACCCCGTAAACTGCTTGCCGTTGACCAGTACCATCATCCCCGGGCTGAGGTTCTGCTGCGGGTCCCGCAGCACATGGGTAAAGCCCTGCCCGTAGGCGGTCTCCAAGGCATGTGCCAGCCCCTCCAAAGTGGCCTGGTCAAGTTTTATGGTGTCTATCTCTTTGCCGGTTATGTTCCGGAACGAGCCGTAGAAGCGGACCCTGACCTCAGCCATGGAAACCTCCTAACGGGGTCAAGAACAATACTTCATCCCCATCATACAGCGACGCCTCCCATTCCCTGGACCGCCCGTTCACCAGCACCGATACGCCACTGCACATTTTTCCGGAATCGGCCCAGATGGCTTGAAGGAACTGCCGCCCATATATGCGCCCCAAGGTGGGACTGGAGATTTCCAGCAATTCGTCCTTTCTCCGAACCCTTTCTTCAAAAACGCCCTGAAAGCGGATGTGAAGCCTGGTCACCTGAATGACTCCTAAAGGATACCTCCGAAGGCTGTTAGGAACAGCACCTCATCACCGTCCAGGAGAGGTGCGTCCCAGTTGTTGGGCTGTCCGTTAACTAGGACCGACATACCGGCCCCCATCTTGTGGGGGGCGCCAGACACCAGTTTGGAGAAGCGTGGGCCATAAAGGCCCTCCAAGGTGGCTACGGTGGTATTCAGGGTGGGGTTGGGCAACTCCAGAGCCTGGTCTTTCCGCTGTGTCAGCTCCTTAAAAACACCCTGGAAGCGGAGGTTCAGCCTGGTCATTCCCCCCCTTTAGCCTACCAGGAACCCTTCTCGAGCCAGGACATCCGCGACATCCTTCAGGTCAAGGTCTTCCAGTGTCTCCCGTTTCTGAAGGCTGGTGGCGGGGTCCCATCCCTGCCACATATAGTACTCGGTGAGGGTATGGTCCAGATAGTCGCTCGCTTTAATACCTGCGGGTGTGGGGCCGGGATCCGCCAGGGGTTCGTTCATCCAGCGGTCACACAGCAGGTCGTCTTGGCGGGCATAGCCCAGACGGCTGTTAAAGGCCTTCTCCATGTTGGCGGTGCGCTTGCCCACCAGGTATATCTCCTCCGGGGTGATAGGCATGCCGGTGACGGCCGTATAGGCTGCGGTATGAGTGCCCGGCGGCAGGTTAATGGGGTCAAACAGGGCCACTAGGATGCAGACCCCCAGGCAGTTGTAGGTGCAGGTGATGTGCTCGGTGATGGCGGAGAGACCTCCTTTGAGGTCGGGCACAAACCGGTGTCCGGCATCGGGTCTGCCCAGCAGGGCCTCGGAGATATCCGTCCGGCCCATCTTGTCCACCAGAGTGACCGCTTTAAGGTGGTCGCAGCCCCGGGAGGACACGGCCATGTTGGTCATCCAGGTGCCGAAGGGGCGTAGCTCCTCGTTGATAACAGAGCCCCCCTTGCCGTAGACGCAGTACTTGAGCACCGGCACGCCCTTTATCTCCTCGAGCCTGCTACCTCCCTGGAAGGCGCCGCCGCGGAAAATCTCTCCCAAGCGGTTGCGCTGGAAGACGATGGACTCCATCACCTTATCCACTGCATCCACATTGCCCCACTCCATGGTTATCGGCTCACCCGTCCACTCCTGCATATCCCGCGCCGTCACGATGCCCCGCTCCCACAACTCCATGAGGAAGGCGCAGATATTGCCTATCTCCAGAAAATCTACGGCGTAGTCGGAGGTGATTGCATAGAAATGGCTGATGGCGGCGTAGTCCGGTATGTTGCACATGGACCCGAACGATGCCACGGTGAGGTATTCGGGTTTGTCGCCGACCCCCCGGTATTTGTGGGCCAGGGGTGTCTCGTGGCCCTCAACGCGGTGGAAGGCGGAGCAGGCGGTGGAGCAGCCCGGGGAGCAGGCGATAGGCCGAATTTTTAATAGGGAGGTGTAGACGCTGGCGGTTATCTTATCATGCAGTTCCGGGGGGTTGACTATGCCCTGGCTGTTCTTGTAGGGATTACTGCCCACCGTATCGTATATATCCACGGCCTGCAGGGTGCCCTCTTTCTTCCATGTCTCCATGATGGGCAGCGCCTGCATGCGCTCAATCATGTCCACGGACTGGTTGAAGAACGTTTGAGGGTCTGTGGCCCGGATGCCTTTGGTGCCTTTGAAGGCGATAGCCTTGAGGTTTTTGGATCCCATCACCGCACCGCCGCCGCAACGCCCGGCGGAGCGCCAGCCGCTATTGGTGATGCTGGCAAAGGTCACCAGGTTCTCCCCAGCGGGGCCGATGCAGGCAGTCTCCACCTCATTGTCCCCCACCTCCGCTTTAATGGCGTTGTTGGCCTCTTTGGCCCCCCTGCCCCATATCCTGCCGGCGTCCCGTAGCTCCACCTGGTCGTTGTTGATATATAGGTATACCGGGCGGCGCGCCCGCCCCGTTATTACCAGGTGGTCATAGCCCGCCCAGCGCATCATGGAGCCGAAGACTCCCCCGGCCACCGAATCAGCGAACATGTTATAGGCCGGGCCTTTGAAGGTGAATTTGGTCTTGCTCCCCTGGCCGAAGGAGGTGCCCCCCAGGGGTCCCAAGCCTATTATGAGCACATTGTCCGGGCTGAGGGGGTCTATTTTGGGGTCCACCTTGAGGAAGTGCTCCCAAAGCAACCAGTCGTTGATGCCCTCGCCGCCGATGAACTTCCTGGCTATATCCCTGGGGATAGGCTCACGGGTCACCATCTCGCTGCTCAGGTCAATTCTAAGTATATCGCCATACATGGGCAACTCCTGTTATTTCTGCGGATTCCTCAGGTTGAGCAGGCGTTTGATGCGGGTGGCCTCCGCAGGCTCCACAAAGGCCAGGGCCGCTACTTTGCCCCCCGGCCAGTGGGGTGGGTGGAACTCCGGCCGGTCCTGGCAAACCGTCACGCACGCCGGGTTGCCGCCGCAGAGGTCACATTTCAGTATCTGTCCCTGGGGAGCTATTTGAATGGAGCCGAAGGGGCAGGCATGTACGCAGTTATAGCACCGGGTACACTTGCCCTCATCAAACATCACCACTCCTGGCAGATTGGAGGCCCAGAACAGGGCTTTGGTGGGGCAGGACTGCTCGCAAGGGGCTGGGTTGCAGTGGTGACAGATGGTAGGCTCTATGATGCCCTCTTCCCGTATCTGGTTGACCCTTATACGGGACAGGTACGGGTTCATGATGCCCTCGTGGGTCAGCGAGCAGGCCAGCTCACATAGCTGGCAGCCTACACAAACCCCCTGCAGGACTATTAGGTCTTTTTGCACCGGCACCCCAGAGGGGGATAGCACCACAGGGGCCGCCAAGTCGCTCTTTTCCTGTGGCGGTGCCACAACATGTGGTATCCAGTTGGGCGACGGTGGTGGGGTGGGGGTGGAGTGGGGCACCGATATACTGGGCGTGGTGGGTGGTGCCTGGATAATTGAGGAAGACGGTACCACTATCGTGGGTGTCGGTGCAGAGGTGGGTGGCGGGGTGGTGGTAGGTGGTGGTGGTGGGGAAGGAGCAATGCCCGCTCCTCCCGCTCCCATTGAAGGGGCCGGTGGGGGTGGGGGGGGCAAGCCTGCCCCCGGGGTGGGGGCCGGAGAAGCGCCGGCTGCAGGGGTGGGGGCCGCAGGCGCCGGTGCGCTGGAAGGTAGAGTGATGGCGTTCACAGGGCAGTTCTTGACGCACATCTCGCACATCACGCACTTCTCAGGCCTGGTGGGTACCGCCTTTCTGTTTACAAGGTCAAAAACACCGGTGGGGCAAACACGGACGCAGTTGCCACAGCCGGTGCACAAACCCCGGTCAACCGTAACCTGTGAAACTAGTGGTGTGGTCATCAGGACGCCTCTTTCTGTTACAGGTCGTAAAGCTCTAGAAACTCGGGTGTGGGGTTGGGAATGACCGTGCCCCGTATCTGGACGCCTCCGGAGTCCGTATAGCTGCTGAGCGCGGAGTTTACCGCCTGACTTACGGCGTTTATGTCTCCTGCCACATAGACCGCAATCCAAATACCGCCCACTAGGTCATACTTGATGGTGCGGACATTGGCCGACTTGAGCATTTGGTCCAGCCCTGCGGTGGCTACTCCCCAGCTATTTGTCTCTAGAATGCCTATGGCGTGACGCTGCATCATGGTCTAACCCTCCTCTTGGCCCTGCTGCTCAGCGGGCTCGGCCTTTTTCTCAGCCTTGGTGGGGCGTGGGGTATCACCGTCGGCCGGGGGTGCTGAAAGCCGCAGTCGGTGTGGGAGGGCCAGGCTGAAGCCAGTGATAGTACTGATGTCGTACCGAGACGGGATGGTCTCCGCCGTGTCAACCTCGGGGCGGGCCATAATATCGCTGCTGACAAAACGGCCGCCGTCTCTGGCCATGGCGGATGCCCCGTCCACCGCCGTGCGCACCGCACCCACATCTCCCTGTGCCCACAGCACATAGCGGGGCGGGATGCCGCCGTATCCTGAGAAGCTGACATTGGCCCCTTTCAGCATCATGTCTAGGGCCAGAATGGCGCTTACGAAACCCAGGACCTCAACATAACCGATGGAGTTCCCAGAGACCTGTCTCTGCCGGGAGGGTGCCCGGCCGCTTACCCAGTCCCAGGTCTGAGGGGCTGGGTTGGCCAGCAGGCAGGAGTTGAGGGCCGGGAAAGGCAACGGGCCGCCCAGCACCTTGCTAATGGCGTCCGCGGCCACTCCTGTCTGGGTAAGCCTGTCCGCCGCCCGGTGCCCTGCCTCCACGGACGCGCGCACCGCTCCGACATTGCCGGCGATGCAGCAGATGGCCCATCCCAGGCCTATCTTCTCCCAGCGGACTACTTCTACATTAGCCGCCTTGAGCATGGCATCTGTGGATTCCACCAGGGGCAGCAGCCCCAAAGTCTCTACCACCCCCAGGCTCCCTTGGCGAATTTCCGGGTTGTTTGCTTGAGCCATTTATCCCCTTTCCTACTGAGCCTGAGCCTCAATCCCGAACAGAGGAAGAAGATCGGGATGAGGGTTAGGAATCACGGTGCTTTGTGACTCTCCCTTTTGGGAGGCCGCGGCTTGTCCGGACTCAATTGCGGTCTGCACCGAACCCAACTCGCCTGTGACGAAGGTGACCAGCCAGGCCAAGCCGGCTCGGATGAACTTGACGGGCTTCACCCGGGAGGCCTTGAACATGGCATCAGAGCCTTCGCTGGATGCGGCCAGCCCTTTGGTCTCCAGGATACCCAGGGAAGGTATGTAGTCTCCGCTTCCTTCAGAACTGCCAGGCTCGGCACCGATGATGCCGAACAGCAGGGGGAATGGGTTGGCCAGCAGGCTGCCATATACCTCGCCGCTGGTGCGCTGGGCGGTCTGCACCCCCACATCCAAGGCGGTGCGGGCGTCGCCAATCTCTCCCGATAGGCACAGGGTGTGGTTGCGTAGCCCAATCCAGCGGTAGTTAAATAGTTGTACATTGGCTGCCTTGAGCATGGCATCAGCGGATTCCACCAGGGGCAGCACGCCGTCTGACTGGAGGGAGCCCAGGGCCATCATGGGCCTTGACCCGCCCCATGCCGCATCGGCCTGGGCCTCAGCCGTCTGCCCTCCGGACCCTTTGGCCTGGGATGTGCCCAAGATGTTGGACACCTGCCCTATTTGGGGATTGGCCAGTACCATGGACATGGCCCGGCTGGAGCGGGAAGCGGCATTAGTCCCGGCTTCCACTGCGGTACGCACCGCTCCCACATCACCCTGGACATACAGGCACAACAGCCCGATTCCGGCGCTGTCCGTCCTTACGGGAACCACATCTGCGGCTTTCAGTGCGGCATCGGCGGCCTCCAGAAACGGGGGAAACCCGTAGACCTCCAAAGCGCCTAACGCTTCCCTTGGCATCTGCCCTCCTTATTATCTGATTTATAGCGCAGCAGCCGGTTGCTGCTGTTGCCCGGCTGCATCATAGCACACCTTGAACTGTTGAACCCGCTTTGGCCACTGCTAGGATGCTCCTGAATATGTGCCTTTGCCAACTGCCTCTTTTCAGACTCAGTCACGGCGATTTGCGCAGGCTCACCGAATCTACAATACCCACAATGGCAGCATCTACGGCGGTACCCATCCTTTTATAAGACTCCAAAGCCCTCGTGGCAGCGCCGCCGGTCATGTATATCACCCGCTGTCCCTCCCCGACGCCGATGGGGTCCACCGCTACTAGGGTGCCCCCCTGACGGGTTCCCTCAGGGCTCAACTGGTGGACGATGACTAGAGTGAGGCCCCGCAGGGTTTCCATCTTCTGCGTGGAGGACACCCGGCCGATTATCTCTCCCAGTTGCATCAGTTCCCCCCCGCTGTCGCGGCGCTGCGCCTCCGGTCGGCACCTAGCCACTGGCCACCTAACTGCTGCTCCACGGCGCTCATGGCCGTATCCACCGCTTCCGAGGTGCCGAAGACCCCCAGCAGCGAGAAATGCTGAGGACACAGCCCCAGTACCTCGGCCACTTGGACGGGTGCTGCCTTGCCGACTACATCGGACGCTGCCAGCATCTCTATTACATATCCTTGTATGAGCCCGATGGTATCAAACTGGAAACCGTCAAATTTCTCTTTGGTGCCCCGCCACAGGCGGGTCTTGAGAAGCTCAGCCGTGTCATCGGTCGGCTGGCGGATTAGTCTAAGTTGAATCAACGCCGTTTTCTCCTGGTCTGTTTCCTGGTTACCCGTGCCGGGACCTCGCGGGGTGATTCGGGTAAGCTCATCTCCTGTGCTTCGGACAGACTGGACCCGGTGTCCCGGTGCTGGGCCAATACCACCTCCATGTTGTCGGCGGTGCGGGGAATGAGGCCCGACGCCACTAAATCTCCCACCCGCTGGGCAGCCCGCTTGCCGGACTCAATGGCGTGTTCCACCGAGGCCAGGTCGCCACTGACGATGGCCATAAACTGCTCCTCGGACCTGTCGTAGCCCTCAAGTTCCACATGCGCTGCCTTGGATACGGCATCCATGGCTGCAATAACGGGGACAAAACCCCTGGTCTCTATTAGTCCTATGGCCCGTTCCCGGTCCTGCCCCACCACCGGCAGTCTGAAGGAAAAGGGCGCCTCCTGGATACCGTTGGCGGTTAGGAAGCGGGCGAAAGCCGGGTGCGGATTGGGAATGACGGTGGTCCTGGCTTCACCGGACTGGGAAGCCATGGCCAGTCCCGCATCAACAGCCTCCCTGACGGCGCCTATCTCGCCCATCACCCATGCAGATGTTAGGCAGCCTCCTATGTGTTCGCTGCGCACCAGTTCCACCTGTGCGGTCTTGAGCATGGCATCCAGCCCTTTGACCAGGCCTACAAAGACGGTAGTTTCCAGTACTCCCAGGCTGTAGCCTATCCTGGCCGGTATCTGCGGCTTGGTGGTCAGGCCCGCCACCAGCATCTGGTTGAGTTGGGCCGTGGGGTTGGCCAGAACCAGTGTGGAAGCCGGGCCGTGCTGCTGGGCCACCGACGTGCCCACCTCCACGCCCATCTGCACCGAGGACAACTCCCCCTGCACCCCTACCGCCATACGGCCCCCACCCGCTTTCATGTAGAGAAAGAACTCCACCTCAGCGGATTTGAAGACAGCGTCCACTATCTCCACCCAGGGTACCATACCCGTAGTCTCCAGGAAGCCCAGTGGACTGGCCATGTTACCCCTCACTCGCTAACCACCTCTTTGCGAGGGCCGGAAGTAGTGAGAGAGCGGTTTGCCCTGTACTACCGTCTCCCCTGGAGTAGCTGTGGGCGCTGGTGCCGGGGGTGTTGCAGCAGGTGGTGCTGTGGGTGGTGGAGGGGGTGGTGCTACGGAGATGCCCGCAGGGGAAGCCTGGGACGGTGGTGGTGTGGGTGCAGGTGCCGGGGGGGGTGGTGGAGCCGCAGCGGCTGCTGCCGGGGGTGCCGGTACAGGCTGGTCCTGCTGCAGGCGCAACACAGGGCGCTGTACCTTAATGGCCAGCGTGGGACACTCCGCCTCGCAAAGTTGGCAGCCCATGCAGTCCTCCGGGCGGCTGAAAACCGATTTTTTGTCTAATATGTCCAGGACTCCGGTGGGGCAGACCTTAGCGCAAGTGGCGCACCCGTCGCACCTGTTCAGATCAATGCTGACATAGCGTCGCGCCAGTTCTACGGCCATCGTTTTACGCCTTCCCTCTAATGTTCAGGTAGCCATCGCTGTCCACAAAGCCCCGGTCCTTGGTATGGAACCAGCCCTCTTTGTCCAGTTTCTGCTCGGTGGCTTCTGGGTTGTGATAGTAACCCGGCATCATGTGTATACCAGGATATACGCTTTGCACGCATACCTCGCCTTCTTGGCCGCCGGGCATATCACGACCCGAAACGGTGTCCACCACTCTCACCCGGCAGTGAGGCAGGGCACGGCCGGAGGTGGTGGCTATCCTCTCCGCCCCGTCAGAGGGCATAGTAAGGCTAATCAGCCCTAATTCCGGGGTGGCGTAGCCGTTCATAATCCCGGATAGTCCTCTCCGCTGCATGCGCTCCACAAGCTGCCAGGAGGCGGGTGTGCCTAGGACCAAGCCTTTGCTTAGGGAGCTTAGGTCGTAACTTCCCGACTGTGGATGGTCGAGAAGGGAGGAGAAGAGTGCATCACAGCCCACCAGGGCGGATACCCTGGCTGTCTGTATAGAGTTCAGTATTTGCCCTGGCTCCCACCGCCCCGGCAGTTCCATAGCCGCTCCAACATAGCTTGCCAGCAGCGGTGTCCAGACCGGAAAGCCCGGGCCAGAGGCCGGTGGAACAAGGAGCCTGTCCTGGGCGTTGAGCCGCATGATGTCCACGGCGATGGGGACCAGGGCGGCAGCCATGCGGTGTGGCAGTATCGGGGCCAGTGCGGCGCCGTCGTCAGGCAAGTACATAATCTGCATGGGGTCATTAGGTGCCACGGCCCCCTGCGCCCGGCTTAGCTCCTCAGCCGTGGTCTGGTGCCCCATCTCCACAATCTCGTCAAGGGTAAAGGCGCCAGCATAAGCCTGCGTGGCGGTGCATATGATATGCTTCAACTGGGGCAGCCTCGCTGCGCCCAGGGCACCCGGGGCGGATGATTCCATTTCCGGGCATAGCCCGTATACGGTGTCCAGGGCGTTGACCTGATCCCATCCCCAGAAGTTGTCCTGGAAGAGCAGGGCTGTGGCCCGGGAGTGTGACAGGCGGCGCTCAACGCCGTTTCTGTCTGCGTCCGTGGGCACGGCTACCAGCCGCGCCCCAATTTTATAGAGGGCGAATTGGGCGGCCACCGATAAGGGGGTGGTGGGCATCCACAGTGCTACTTGGCTACCCCGTCCTATGCCCAGCCTCAGGAGGCCCCGGGCTATATCGTCGGCCCTCTGTCCAAGCTCCCGGTAGCTCCATTTCCCTTCAGGAGCGGAGACGGCCTCCCGTTCGCCAAAGCGCTCCACCGCTCTGTCCAACAAGACACCCCAGGTGGTATGGCTCTCAGCGTAGTAGCGGGGAACGCCCCCCGGCGCCGGGGCCATGGAGGGCAGATCCCACGGAGCGGCCACCTTGACCTCCTGAGTAACAGGGGTTGGGGTGGCAGCCGCAGGAGGCCGGCTGGCAGTGGCCGCTGCCTGGGGCGGTGCCGGGGCTGCCACGGGGCCGCCACCGAACACCCACATACCAGGCGTGAGCTCTCTCCAGTCCTGTTGCTGCGCTGCTGACATTTACCTCTTATATTCCGTCTGAGCTAGATCTCTTGGTTCAAGATACGGTCTGTCCGCTAGATTATTGAACACCATTAAATGCCGCCGTGTCAAGCTAGGGGGAGGGGGGGGGATGGTGGGCGTTCGCCTGCCAGATGATTTTAGCACCCGTTGTTTTCAACGCAGATAGCGGGGCAGCACCTCAATCCCCTTGGCACCCGCACTCCGCCAGTATTCTGGCATATACTTTTCCCGCCCCAGGTTGGTGTTCCGGTGGCACCTTACCGGCAGCCCCAGCAGGAAGCGGCAAACACAATAGAAGTCCCGTCGGCAGCGCTCAATATCATCGGCTCCCCCGGCCTTCACCTTGTTCGGCCACTCCGGGTCAGCGAAGTGGGCGCGGGCCAGGGATACCATGTCCGCCTTGCCCTCACTTATCACCTTGTCCACCGTTTTGGGGTCGTGGATGGAGGTAGCGATAATGGGAATGCTCACAGAATCTTTGAAGGCCTTGGCTTCGTCCACCATGATGGCATCATCGCCGGGGAAGAGCCAGCTGATGGCCTCGTAGGAACCGCTGGACATATGGATGTAGGCTATATCCAGATCTTCCAGCTTTCTGGCCACCACCTTCATCTCATCCAGTGTGACCCCGTCCGGCATGTGCTCGTCGGCGCTCAGCCTTATGCCCACCGGGAAACCAGGAGGGACAGCGGCTATGGTCTTCTGCACTAACTCCACAATGAACCGCATGCGGTTTTCCAAGCTACCGCCGTACTGATCGGTGCGTTTGTTGGAGCGGGGGGACAGGAACTGCTGCCCCAGGTAGCCGTGGGGACAATGAATCTCTATGCCGTCGAACTCCGCCCTGACTGCAAGCTCAGCGGAGGTGGCGAACTCGTCGTGCTCGGACTGTATTTCCTCCACCGTCATCCCCCTGGTGGCAGGGCCGGGGATGGAGGGCATAATCTTGGTGAACAGCGCCCGGAAGGCTCTGGGCATATTGTCCGCCGTAATCTCATACGGTACGCCATCGGAGGGTGCCGGGGAGGGTTCCCCCACGGGCGAATTTCCCTGTCTCCCAAAGCCCGGGCTTAGCTGAATGAATACCCGCGAGCCGAAATCATGGCAGGTCTCCACCAACTCGTTAAGACCCGGAATGTGGGACTGCTCATAGCATAGAAGGTTGCTCCAGGCGGGGAACCTGGCCGCCTGTCGGGTGCCCAGGGCTGCCTCGGTAATAACTAGGCCGCAGCCTCCTTTGGCTCGGGCGGCATAGTAGGCCAGCACCTGCTCGTTCACATATCCGGCTGTGCTCTGGGCGAACAGGGTGTTCATAGGGCCGGCGACGAGCCTGTTCTTGATTTCCACGGAACCGATGTTGATGGGCTGGAAAATAGCCTCAAAAGCCATTTTGCAACCTCCTCTCAGCCTTTTACCGGCAGAAAAATAAACCGGGCACCCTAACTCCCGGTGAAAAGGCTAACTATATAGACGCCGCTTTAGGACCACTGACTGTATGATACCCATGGTGTTCGGGGCTGTCAACAGTTGCCGGAGACGAATAACCCGTGTCCTTTCACTTGCACATCTTTGACTATCCAGGTACAATGCGTAGATATAAGGCATTGTACCTGGAGGCAGTATGTTTCCCCATTTGCAGCAATCCATCAACATAGGGCACACGACTTTCAGCAACCGCATGGCAGTGCTTCCCACCCAGAAGTGTCTGACAAACTTGGATGGCTATGCAACGCCGGAAGCGGTAGAGGCCTACCGGGTGCTGGGTGATGGGGGCTGGGGCTTGGTGATTGTGGAGATTACCGTGGTTCACCCCAAAGGGATGATCTTTGAATACGGGATGCACCTTTTTGAAGATACCCACATAACCGGACACCGTCAGATAGCTGAGGCCATTCATCAGGGAGGGACCGCCAAGGCCGTGTGCCAACTCCTTCACGGCGGGCGGAGTGCCGCTCGGTCAGCCCGGATGGTCCTTGGAGGGGTACGCCTGGCGCCATCAGCTGTGCTTGAGGGGCCCCCTGGAATAGGTATGGAGGCCCTCGTACCGGCGCGCGTGGAGTGCAAAGAGATGACCGAAGAAGAGATTCAGGAGGCGATAGAGGGCTTCGTTTCGGCCTCGGTGCGGGCGAAGAGTGCCGGCTATGATGGGGTAGAGATCCATGCGGCCAACGGGGTACAACTGGTACACCAGTTTATGTCCCCGTGGTTTAACCGCCGCCAGGACAGGGTATGGCCTCGTCCA
>PVBE010848619.1_pt1 | contig 14251 bp, 13 predicted proteins | sample 1631181 | NCBI WGS metagenome assembly PVBE01 (sample SAMN08397723, study PRJNA350692) | Marine metagenome, whole genome shotgun sequencing project. | isolation source: water | place: Pacific Ocean | collected 2012-04
CTCACCGGGCTCTCCCTCCCCACCGAGCCGGAGCTGCATCCCATCCTCGACGCCAGCCGGGATGTCGATCTCCAGTTCCCGCTGGATCTTGGTCCGACCACCGCCGGCGCAATCGCTACAGGGATTCGAGATCAGCTGGCCACCACCGTGGCACTCCGGGCACGTCTGTCGCAGGGAGAAGATCCCCTGTCGGACCTGAACCTGGCCGTAGCCACCACACACATGACAGGTCGATGGGTGGGATCCAGGCTTGGCCCCCGACCCCGAGCAGGTATCGCAGATCTCGCGACGGCTCAGGGTGATGTTCTTCTTTGCGCCGTGTGCCGCCTCAGCAAGATCGATGCCCACCGCCACACGCAGGTGCGCACCGCGGCGCACCCCACCGGAGCCTCCGCCAGAACCGAACAGATCGCCGAAAATCGATCCGCCGAAGATGTCGCTGAACGCACTGAAGATATCGTCGACGCCACCAAAGTGGGCGTTCCCGGCGAGTCCGGCGTGACCGTACTGATCGAACTTCCGCCGGGTCTCCCCGCTGGAGAGGATCTTGTACGCTTCGGCTGCCTCTTTGAAGCGTTCCTCCGCCTCCTGGTTACCCGGGTTCTTGTCCGGGTGGTACTGCAGTGCCAGCTTTCGATATGCGCTCCTGATGTCGCCCTCGGACGCGTTACGGGCAACGCCGAGAACTTCGTAATAGTCGCGCTTGTCTGCCATGACACTCATGTCTATTCAACCAAGGAGGGCAAGGCATCAGCGATCTGCTCTTCGCCGCTCGGCTGTAGCCTCGCCCTCCCCTGTAGTTAGCTAGCGAACGGCGCCCGCAATCTCTTTGGCGTCGTCCGACTCCGGCAAATCGGTGACCATCGTGTTGGTGGTCAACATCAGGCCCGCGATCGACGAAGCATTCTGCAGCGCACTCCGAACGACCTTGGTCGGGTCGATGATACCCGCCTCGAACATGTCCCGATACTCCCCAACATACGCATCGTAGCCCGTGTTGGTATCCATCTCATGAACCTCTAGTGCAACAACCGCACCGTCGACACCTGAGTTGGAAGCGATCTGGCGCAGCGGCGCCTCCAGGGCCTTCGCAATGATACGCACACCGAACTGTTCGTCGCCACTGACCTCCTTGGCCAGCTCGCGTACCGCCGGAACCGCCCGCAGGAGCGCCACCCCACCACCCGGCACGATACCTTCCTCGGCCGCAGCGCGGGTCGCGTGAAGAGCATCCTCAACCCGGCCCTTCTTCTCCTTCAGTTCGAGCTCGGTCTGTGCACCGACTCGCAGGACAGCCACACCGCCGGAGAGCTTGGCCAGCCGCTCCTGCAGCTTTTCACGATCATAATCGGAGGTGGTGGACTCGATCTGATGGCGGATCTGGCGAATCCGGCCCTCGATCGCTTCCTTCTGCTTCCCGCCTTCGACCACGATGGTGGTGTTGTCCTTGTCGATCGTGACTCGGCTAGCCAGCCCCAGATCCTCGACAGAGAGATTCTCGAGCTTGACACCGATATCCTCGCTGATCAGCCGGCCGCCGGTGAGGATCGCCATGTCCTCGAGCATCGATTTGCGCCGATCACCAAATCCTGGAGCCTTGACCGCAGCGCACTTGATAATGCCACGCAGCTTGTTGACCACCAGAGTCGCCAGCGCCTCGCCTTCGATGTTCTCGCAGACGATGACGAACGGCTTGCCAGTCTGTGCCACCTTTTCCAGCACAGGCACCAGGTCTCGGATGTTCGAGATCTTCTTCTCGAAGAACAGCAGGTAGCAGTCTTCGAGGTTGACCTCCATCGATTCCGAATCGGTAACGAAGTAGGGGGACAGGTAGCCCTTGTCGAACTGCAACCCCTCGACCAATTCCAACTGGGTCTCGGCGGTCTGCGAGTCTTCGACGGTTATCACGCCATCCTGACCCACCTTGTCCATCGCCTCGGCGAGCAGTTCGCCAACCGTCTCGTCACTGTTGGCCGAGATGGTGCCGACCTGCGCGATCTCAGTCTTGCCAGACACATCGCGAGACAGCTTCTGCACCTCGTCCACCGCCACTGCGACAGCCCGGTCGATCCCGCGCTTGAGCCGCATCGGGTTCACACCGGTCGTGACGTAGCGCAGCCCGTGGCGAAAGATGTCCTCTGCCAGCACGGTCGCCGTCGTGGTTCCGTCGCCAGCTACGTCGGAGGTCCGGGTCGCCACCTCGTTGACCATCTTGGCGCCCATGTTCTCGAACGGATCCTCGAGCTCGATCTCCTTGGCAACCGACACACCGTCCTTCGTCACGGTCGGCCCACCGAAGCCCTTTTCCAGAATCACCACCTTACCGGTCGGACCCATCGTCACCTTGACGGCGCGAGCCAACATACTCACGCCAGCCAGGATCTTACGGCCGGCATCCTCTTCGAACAGCAGTTGTTTTTTGCCCATGGTTGTCTCCCTAACTCAGCTTGGCCAGGATGTCGCTCTCGCGCATGATCTTGAATTCCTGACCGTCCACGGTCACGTCGTTGCCGGAGTACTTGCCGAAAATCACTCGGTCGCCTTCTTTGACGCTCAGCGCGCCACGCTCACCGCTGTCCAGGAGCTTACCCGGACCAGCAGCCACGATGATGCCTTCCTGCGGTTTTTCCTTGGCAGTGTCGGGGAGAACGATCCCCCCCTTGGTCCTCTCCTCGGCGTCGACGATCTCGATCACGACGCGATCGTCCAGCGGGCGGATGCCGACCTGTGTCATAGTTGTCATCTTTGTATATCTCCTTGGTGCTGCTTGTTGTCTGTTGTTTAGTAGCCCATGTGGCCGTGATGATGATGATCGTGATCGTCGTCCTCTTCCTCCTCGGGAAGCTCGGCGATCAGGCAGGCGGTCGTCAGCAGCAGGCCCGCTACACTTGCGGCGTTCTGTAGCGCACTGCGCACGACTTTCGTCGGGTCGACGATACCGAACTCGAACATGTCACCGTACCGATCGTTGGCGGCGTCGTAGCCAAACGATTCGCTGTCGCTGCCAACCACCTTGCGCAGGACGAGCGCGCCCTCCGCTCCGGCATTGGCTGCAATCGTGCGTAGCGGAACGGTGATCGCCTCGCGGACGATCGCCACACCCTGATTCTCGTCATCGTCTCCCACCTCGACGCCATCGAGCTTCAGCGAGGCACGCGTCAGCGCAACCCCACCGCCGGGCAGAACACCCTCTTCAATCGCGGCGCGAGTGGCGTGCAGTGCGTCTTCGACACGAGCTTTCTTTTCCTTCATCTCGGTCTCGGTCACAGCGCCGACATTGATCTGTGCAATGCCGCCAGTCAGCTTGGCCAGCCGCTCCTGCAGCTTCTCTCGGTCGTAGTCGGAATCGGTGTCTTCGATCTCGCGCCGGATCTGACCGACTCGCGCGCTGATGTCGGCATCGCTGCCGGCGCCCTTGTAGACGATCGTTCGGTCGCTCTCGATCGTGATCCGATCGGCAGTCCCAAGATCATCCAACTCGATCTTCTCCAGGTCCAGGCCCAGATCCTTGAAGAATGCCTTGCCACCCGTAACGATCGCCAGGTCCTGCATCATCGCCTTGCGACGGGCCCCGTAGCCGGGAGCCTTGACCGCACAGACATCGCAGATGCCACGCAGCTTGTTGACGACGAGGGTCGCCAGCGCCTCGCTGTCGACGTCCTCGGCGATGATCAGCAGCTTGCGGCGGGCTTCGCAGACCTTCTCCAGCAGCGGCACGATCTTTTTCACATTGGAGATCTTCTCCTCGTGGATCAGCACTAGCGGACTGTCGAGAACCGCGACCATCCCTTCCTTGTCCGTAACGAAGTGAGGTGAGAGGTACCCGCGGTCGAACTCCATACCTTCGACAACGGTCACATCGGTCTCCGCGCCCTTGCCTTCTTCGACGGTGATCACACCATCCCGCCCGACCTTGTCCATCGCCTCGGCGATCATCTGGCCGACCTCAGCGTCACTATTGGAGGCAATCGTGGCCACCTCGGCGACTTCCTTCTGGCCCGATATATCCCGGCTCTTGCTCTGCAATCCCTCGACGACCTGAGCCACCGCCTTGTGAATGCCGCGGTTCAGTGACATCGGATTGGCGCCAGCCGTGACGTACTTCAGGCCAGCGCAGTAGATCGCCTCGCCGAGCACGGTCGCGGTGGTGGTGCCATCACCCGCGACGTCAGAAGTCTTGGAGGCGACTTCCTTGACCATCTGCGCGCCGATATTCTCGCACGGGTCCTCAAGTTCAATCTCCTCCGCCACCGTCACACCGTCTTTGGTGATCCGGGGACCGCCCCAGCCCTTGTCCAGGACCGCGTTGCGGCCCTTCGGGCCCAAGGTGCTCTTGACGGCGCGAGCGAGCTTCTCAACGCCGAGCCGGACCGCTTCACGCGCCTCCTGCTCGAAGACAAGCTGCTTAGCCATGATCTGTTTCTCCTTACGTTCCGACAGCTGTTGGTTCTTTGATCTCGGTGGACGGACGCCCCCCGGAAGAGTGCTCAGCGTGCAAACTCAGTGCCAAATCCAGCAGAAGCCCAGGGGATGACATAAGACCCTTCGGATCAATGACTTACACACACGCCCCGGCACCCGCCGCGGGCTGTCATTTTGGCATGGTCTGGCAGGCGGCTGCCAAAATGTCAGGGCTTGGTAATCCTGCGCCCCCCCCGTATCATGAAGCCGATGATACATGTCATGCGCAGTTCTCTGGCACCACTGGCCCTGCTGTTCCTGCTTCCGTCGCTCGGCTGGAGCGACATACGTGTCGAAACGATCGACGGCGCGGTCCGCGGCGAGCTCCTGGATCTGACCGAGAATGAACTGAGCCTCAAGGTCGAGGGCAAGGCCCGAACCATCAAGTTGGACAAAGTTTTCACGATCCGCTTCGACGGGTCACACACGCCAGCCGTGGCGACCCGCTTTCGTCTAGTGGGCGGCGACCAGTACTACGGCAAGCTGATCGACGGCACGGTCGACGACGTGGTCGTGGACACCAACAGCTGCGGGCGGATCAAGCTCGGCACCGAGATCCTGACCGAGATCCGCTTCCCGATCGACCAGAAGAGCGCGACGCGGATCCGTCCCCTCACGCCGAAAAAGAACAAGGACGTGCTCTACCTGAAAAACGGTGACCATACCTACGGACGGCTCGAAGGGATCAAGAAGACCGAGAGCGGCTTCCTGTTCGAGTGGAAGACCGACTCCGAGACCGTGTCCTTTCGGCTGAATGAGGTCTATCGGCTCCAAATCGAGCCGCTCGAGCAGAGACCGGCCTACGACAAGTTCCACCTGCAGATCAACTGCTGGGATGGGAGCAGCTTCCACGGGAGGCTCTTGAAGTACTCCGAGAGAATCCTCTGGACCAAAACCCTCTTCGGCAGCGAGCGCAAGGTGGCCCTGTCGGCAATCAAGTCGATTCACCTCAAGAACGGAGGCTTCGTCTACCTGACCGACCGCACGCCGATCAAGATCGAACACACGCCCTTCTTCAGCTACAAATGGATGCCACGGTTCGACCTCAATCGGCGCGGCGGCCCACTCAAGCTACGGGGCAAGACCTACGCCAAGGGCATCGGCATGCAGTCCAAGACACTGATCCGCTACGACATCAGCGATCAGCCCTACCGTCAATTCCGCTGTGTCATCGGCATCGACGACGACGCGGGAGACGGCGGCAGCGTCATCTTCCGCGTTTATCTCGACGGCAAAGTGGTCAAGGAAACCGCCGTCCAGCGCGGTGGAGCACCAATAGTGCTGCTCAAGGTGCCGATCGAGAAGGCCAAGACGCTCGCGCTCGAGGCCGACTACGCCGACAACGCCCACGTCAACGACCTGGCTGACTGGATCAACCCGATTCTGCTCAAGTAACAGCCACCAAGATCGCCGTCGGACTGGGCACAGCGGCAGGCGTGTGGCTGCTCTGGAAGGCCCCTCGGATAGACCCAGACCTACGGACTGGGTGGGATCAGCGCACGACGACGCGGGTCCCGGGCGTCATGAATGGCGCCAGACGCTCCAGGTCGGCATCCGTCAGAACCACGTAGCCGGGAGGCCAACGGTCACGCTGGTCGCCAACCCCGATCTCCAGTATGCGATCGGCGCCCTGCTGGGTCGCCTGGAAGTACGGACGGTAATGTTCGTCGCGGTAAGTCCTGCGAACCAGATAGGTTCCCGGCAACGTGTCCGCTGCGTCCGACGCCCCCACCCCACACGGGTGGATGGCCATCAGGGCGCCATCACAGTAGAGCATCATCTGCTGCGACGCCTTTTCGATCACCAGCACAAACTCCTGCTGTGGCGCCTTCTGGAGAACGGGCCGGACCGGCGCGCGCGTGCCCGGGCGGAATGCCCACAGCACCACGACCGTGACCGCCAGAAGCACGAAGTAGCTCGACTGGTGGAGGGCTCGATAAGCCCGTGAGAAGATCTTGAATATGTCCTGCATCGGAGCCTCCGACAGAGCCCCGACCGCTGTGGCCGACCAAGTATAGCCCACCCCAGGTGGTACAATCCAATCAGATGTCAATTCCAAAGGCTCGCCTCCGTCTCCTGCGATCGCTGCGTCAGAAAAAATACCGCAGGCAGCACGGTCTGTTCCTGGTGGAGGGGATCCGGCTGGTGCGCGAGTTGCTCGACAGCCCGCTGACCATCCAGGAACTGCTGGTCCAACCGGACAGACCGGCGGTCGCCGAGCTGCTTTCTGGCGTCCAGGGGGTGCCGATCCATCAGGCTGATGAAGCGATGATCCGCTCGCTGGCCGGGACGATCCAGCCGCAGGGGCTGGTGGCGGTGGCAGAGATCCCTGCGTTCCCCGTCACGTCCTTGCTCGAGAAGAACCGCCTGTTGATCCTCGACCGGGTGGCCGACCCGGGCAACCTGGGGACGCTGCTGCGCAGCGCGCTGGCCTTTGGTGTGGAGGGCGTACTCCTGTCCCGAGGCAGTGTCGAGGTGACCAGCGACAAGGTGATTCGCGCCAGCATGGGCGGGGCGTTCCACCTCCCGTGGGCCACCGGACCCGAGACCTTGGAGCTGTGCCAGCAGGTCGACGCGGCGGGACTGCAGTTGCTGGCAGCCACACCCTCGGGTGGCCTCGACCCGCGCAAGGTCACCCCAGCGGCCCGCTGGGCCTTGCTTCTCGGCTCAGAAGCGGAAGGCCTGCCGCCGGGCCTGGACTGCACGACACTGACGATCCCGATGGGAGGTCCCGCAGAGTCACTCAACGTTGCGGTCGCCGGCGCACTGCTCCTGTACGAACTGGGTTCTTGAGCCCCGGGCGACCCATCGCCGCCTCCCGGAATCGAAACAGCCCAACACCACTGCCCGTACTGGAAGATCTTCACCTTGAAACTGCTGTTCAATCCGTACAGTTCGGGTGGGACGTCTGACCCGATCGAGAAGCCGAGCCCCGACGACATCACGTCGCAACGGCCACTCGGTGACACATCGCAAGCGGCCGCCGAATCGGCGGCGTCTACGACGTCCGCCACTCGTCGCTCGCTGCCATGTCCGCTACTGCACCCCTGACCACCCATCCGGGCCGGTTACAAGCTTCTAACACCTCGCCCCACAAAGATAACCTCACACACCGCTAAACCGACCCAGGGTGCCGTTTACAGCCATTTCATCCTCCGGCATGTCAATTGCACCAAGCTCTTCTGACGTTTGAACATACCCCGACCGGGGTCGGAAGCCCTCGCGACCTTGAAAAGGAGTGACCATGAGGACGCTGTTACTGTCCCTCGCACTGACTGGCCTGCTGATCGGATGCCAGACCACACCACCGCCCAGGCCCCGCGCGACACCCGCCAACGCCTTGGGCAATGCGGCTCTCGGAGAAGGCCGCTACAAGGAAGCCAGCGAGCACTACGCGAGCTGGCTGGTCAACCACCCGCAGGATTTCACCTGCCAGTACCATCACGCGATTGCGCTAGAGATGCAGGGCGAGCTAGACCTGGCCGTGGAAGGATATTCCAAAGCGCTCGAGCTCAACCGGGAACATCTCCCAGCCCGAATGCGCCGGGCCAACACCTACTTTCGCGGCAAGGCATACGACCAGGCCGACCAGGACCTGAACGAGGTGATGGGAGACAAGGCGTTCACCCAGATGGACCCTCACGACCAGGTCATGGCTTATGCTCTTGCCGGCCAGATTGCCCTGGGCAAGAAGCTACCCAGCATCGCGCTGGATCACCTGGAAACTGCCGTGGAGCTCGCCCGCCGGCACAAGAAGCAGGTACGTGCCGGCCAGTACAAGCGGCTGCTCTACAATCGCGCAATGGCGCTGTTCCTGCTCAACGCATACCAGATGGCGCTCGAGGACTTCACCGAATACGCGCGAGTTCACCAAGAGCAGGGCATGGGGCTGACGCCAAACGACATGTATCACCTGGTCCTGCTCAACTACCTGTCCGGCCAGTTCAAGCAGGCGGCGGTCTACCTCGCACATGTGCCGCGGGTAGAGCGACGCCGCCTTTCCGACACCCTGGACGACCCCGCGTTCTTTCTCGGCGATCCCTCCGTCGCCGCAACGACGACCAGCCAGCGATAGATAGCCCGTGAAGAAAAAAAGGAGTCTCCTGATGCAGACCGGACCCGGAACGCTCGGCAGCCCGCTTGCCTGGGTGCTGCTCGCCACGCTGGCGAGCGCGCTCTCACTGGAAGCGCAACAGCCGGCACCTTCGGCAAAGAAGCCACGTGATCTCTATAACAAGCAGGACTACGTTCCCGAGTACAAGCTGCCCGAGAACTGGTCGATCAAGCAGGAGATCCGCACTCTCGAGCGGTCGTTGTCGAAATATGACCCGCTGCTCAATTCGCTCGGCGAAGCCAACAAAGATCTTCAGTCAGATCTCAAAGCCTACATCCAGAACCCGAAGAACCAGGTACTGGCCAGCCGGATCACCCTCAAGATGAGCGCCTACGCCAAGAAGGTGGTGTGGGACTTCGACCGTGTGATCGCCAACCAGGACATCCTGATCAACGTGTTCAAGGAGCTGCAGCGCAAACTGTCGAAGTTCAACGGATACCTGGACTTCCGCGCCAACAGCTTCGACGGAAACGTTTCCGGCTTCAAGACCAAGGGCAAGACGATCTCCAAGGAGCTCAAGGAACTAGCGACTAGGTACATGGAGGCCGACGACCCGAAGCTGAAGGACCGCCACAAGCGGGACTTCACCCGGGTCTACCGCCGATACAAGATCAATCGGCGCTACGTCGACGGCTACACCCGCACCAAGCGAAGCTACAAGAACCTGTCGAAGAACCTGTCGGCCCTGATCCGCATATTCTCGTCCCTACAGGAAGCCTACAGCGACTTGATCGACAACCTCGAGGCGGAGAAGAAGTTCCTGATGGACAACATCCGGCTCCAGGCCGATTCCCTGCAGGTCCAAAATCTGGTTCGCCAGGGCATCCTACAAGGCAACCGAGCGATCAAGAAGATCACCGAGAAGCTGGCCCAGATGTACCTTCGGGTCAACACGTTTGCCAAAGTGCACGACCGAATCAACGCCGGGATGACCAAGTTCATCGACACCCAAGAGCTGCTGGTCGACGTGACGCGCAAGATCGAGCAGGAGCCCTTCGGCAACGCCCCGTCGATCGAGAAAGCAATCGAGCATTTCTACAAGAGACACGACCAGGAGGAGGACAAATGAGACTCGCGCTGACGCTGATCCTCTGTGGGATGCTCGCCGCGCCGCTAGCGGCGCAGGAGCAAGAACAAGAGCAGGGCCCGAAGAAGGTGGAGGAGTTGCACCAGAAGGTGCTGGGCGGCGGGGTGCTGGGCGGCGGAGTGCCGCCTACCAAGCAGCCGCCCAGAGACCCCAGGGAGCTCTCCAAGAAACACGAAGAGGATATCAATCGGAACTGGGATCGCGCACTGAAGAACTACAAGGGCATCATCGACGGCGAGGAGGAGGCGAACGTCAAGACGATGGAAAACCGCATCGAGTCCAACTTCAAGCTGGTCAAGACCCAGAACAAGCGACTGACCGGCAGCCAACAGCTGCTGCGAGAACTGAAGCTGCGGTACGCCCGTCGGTTCATGATCCTCAAGACAAGCTACGAGCAGGGCCGGCTGAACAAGACGACCTACGTCCAGCGGCTGAACAAGCTGGCCAACGAGTTCGAGTTCCAGCAGCGCGGGCTGGTCACCGACGTCAAGTTCTACCGCAGGGAAGCGGCCACGACCAAAGTGCGGCTGAAGAACCTGCGGCAGATTCACCAGCTGAACATGATGACCTACCACCGAAAGCGCCCCAAGCAGACCGAGAAAGAACTGACGGCGCTGGAGAAACTGCTCCAGTCGATCCGGCGCGCCGGCAAGTTCCAGGTCCAGAACGTCTACGACGCGGCGGACTGCCGGCACATCCGCTGATGCTGGCGCACTTCATCGAAAAGGCCGGCATCTGGTGGATGATGCCGATCCTGCTGCTGGCATGGATCGGCATCTCACTGAGCCTGGAGCGACTCTGGTACTGGTTCAGGCTAATTCGCCGACAGCGCCGGAGCCAGCCGATCGTCGCCCGATTGTTCAGCGGAGACTCCCCTTCCGCACAGTTCACCGGACAGCTAGGCAACGCCCATGCGCAACGCGATCCGACGCTGCTAACGCTCTCCGTCTTTCTGGTCAACTTGTTCCGCGAGCACGTCCCTCTGGAGATCGCCGAGAACCGAGCCCGTGACCGGGCTCAGCTGGCGGCGGCCGATAGCCGTCGCTTCCTGCCCGTGCTCACGTTCATCGCCAACCTGGCAGGCACGCTGGGGCTGCTCGGGACCGTCGCCGGCGTGTCGATGAGCTTCGAACACCTGGCGCAGGCCAACCCGAAGGGGCTGGCGCTCTCCCTGTCGACGGCCATGTACACCACGATCGGCGGTATCTTTCTCTTCCTGGTCAGCTACCTGGCGCTTTCGATCTTCAGTAGTCTCTCCGAACGGCTCGAGGACCGGCTGGGGACCTACCTGACACGTCTCAAGGAGCGCTGTCAGCTGACCGAAGAGGAGGAGGCGTCGATCGTGGCCCAGGAGGCCTAGATGCCTCGGCGCAAGAACACCAGTCATCCGGCCGGCCTCCAGACCACGGTGATGGTGGACGTGCTGTTCATTCTGCTGATCTTCTTCATCGTCGTCAGCCGGATTCGTGAGTCCAACCTGCAGGTCGACCTGCCGACGGTCAAGCGCCCGGACAAACGCGAGACGACCGCACCCGCGACCCAAGCAGGCATCTCCCTCTCGATCGGCAGCAAGGGCACGATTCACCTCGACGGGCGAAAGATCGGCGACATTGCGGCTCTGCGCACGGCCCTCCAGTCACGAAAGGCCTCGACTCAGACACCCGTCATCCTGCGCACCGACAAGCAGGCACCCAGCGGGATCACGGTCCAGGTGGTCCACCTGCTGTCCGACCTCGGCTTCGGCAAGATACAATTCGACGTGCTCACCGCCGGGCACACCGGGAGTAAACCATGATCAAGAACATCCTCTATTACGCCACGTTTCTCACCCTCGGCGGCGCGATCATGCTGCTGCTCTGCGTCGACCTGGGTCAGGGAACGCCCTCCTGCCTCCAGCCGCGGCAACCCGCCACAGCGAAAGACACTCGGAAGCGAAGCGACAAAAAGAGCGTGCAGGTCGTCCGCAAAAAGGCCAGGCCGGCGAAGCAGCCCAAGCAGGCTCCCGTGAAGAAGAAGCCCCTGGTCAAGGACGACAGCAAGCACAAGAAGGAGCTCGAGAAGTCTAAGCTCCGAATCCAGCGGCTAGAGCAGCGGCTGGCCCAGCTGAGCCGAGAATCGGCCAAGCTGATGGCGTCTTTGAATCAAAAGCTGCTCGACGAACAGGCCGCCCGGAAAAAGACCCAGCAAGAGGCACGAGCCGCGCGCACCGAGGCTCGGGCCCGCAAGGAGTTGCTGTCGAATAAATTCGAGCAAGAGCGCAAGTCCGACCGTGCCGCAGCAGCCAGGAAGCAGCAGGCGCTGCTGGACAAGCTGACCGCACAGCACCAGGCAACTCAGGCGCAGGCCACCAAGCGCCAGCAGGCCCTGGCCAAGCAGCTAGCCGAACGCCAGCAACGGGAGCAACAGACCGCCCGCGAGCATCAAGCCCTGCTAACCCAGTCCACCACGCGCCAGCAGGCGATCGAGCAAGCCATGGGACGACAGGAAGCAGAGCTTGCCGCCCAGCGGAACAGGCAGCAGAAAGCCGAACAGGCCCGTCATAAGGCGCAGATCCGGATGAACCAGATGATCGCCACTCAAGCCCGTCAGCTGGAGACCGAGCGCGAGCAGCGCAAGGCGCTAGAACACCAGCTGGACACCCAGCGGACGCAGGAAGCAGCCAGCCGCAAGGCGCTAGCACGCCAGCTGGACACCCAGCGGACGCAGGAAGCGGCCAACCGCAAGGCGCTGCGCAAGCAGCTGGAGGATCAAGCCCGCTCGCTGGCCGCCCAGAAACTCCGCATGAGCGAGCTGGCCCACAAACCCCGCCGCCGCCCTGGCCGCACGGTCACACGCGTCACGAACTGGCAACAGTACCTCGATTTCCTCGCACCGGTGCAGTCGATCAAGATGGACAAGGTCGGCCGCAAGCTGCCCGTTCTGGACTTCAACGGTCAGGTCTTCGCCGACAACCTGAACTCGATCATGCGCTTCTACCAGATGGGGTTCTACGGCCTGCTGATCTATCGCGAGCGCAACGAGAAAGACCCCAACTACCTGGCGATCGACCTCAGCCGTGGGCCCTCGAGACCGCGCTTCACCCGCAAGACCGACACGACCGAGGTCGACAACCTGGCCTCCATCGGCCTGCTCTGGAACTCCTCGTCGATCGGCCGTCAGCTGATGCAGCGGATCCAGACCGAGCAGCCGCTGCGCATTCCACGGGGAGCCTTCCTGGCGCTGGTCAACCTGTTCCCCCGTTCGACCGCGCAGTATTTCATCTGGAAGAGAATCGAAGTCTGCCGCCGCAACGGCATCGACCCGGCCAAGGTCAACAGGTGCCTGGCCACGTTTCGACAGACCCAGTTCGGCAGCTGGATCGTGGTGATCCGCCAGGTCGAGATGAAGGACGGCAGCATGGTGGCGGTGAGCGACTTCGAGGAGGCTAAGGTCACGCTGCGCCGAGGATAGCGGCCGAAAAACCCGTGAACACATTCGGTTCGGGCGCATCTGAACCTGTAGGTAACGTCGCAGAGGGCCCGTGAACAAATTTCTCGGGGCGCATCTGGACCTGCAGCCACGTCCCGGGAGGATCGGACAATGCGCTGGACTCAGCTCACGCTATCCCTCATTGTACTTACACTTACGACTCAAGCCACTGCCGATGACATCCCCCCGAACACGATCTACAGCGTCGTGGAGCGCCGCCCTCTGGTCATCGCCAAGCTGGTGCATCGGAAGGGCCACAGATCAACCTGGGAGGTGGAGCTGGTTCTCGGAACAGGCCAGCATCTGGGCCGCCAGTGGCAGACGTTCGAACAGGCCCGACAGGCGCTAACCAGTCTCTCGTCACGAATCCCGCGCAAGATTCGAGGGACGTTCTGGCAGGTCGGGGACCAAGGCGCCTTTGAGGTCAATCTTCAGAACAATGCGGAAACAGGAACGTACGACTGGTTATGCGTCGAGGCTGGAGGTGCAATCCGACTCCCCGACCCGACACAGGCTCTCACCAAACAGCAGCAGCGATTGATCGCCCGGCTGATCGACCGACTGGGATCGCGCTCGTTCCGCCAGAGAAATCAGGCCCAGCGCCAGCTGATGGCTCTCCGGCAGCTGGCGTCTGCCAGCCTGCGCGAGGCGCTGAAGTCGAAGGACCTCGAGGTCCGTCGGCGGGCTCGCCAGCTGCTGACCCACCTCCGCCAACAGACATGTCAGCAAATCGAAGCAAGGTTACGGCGCATCCTAAAGCCGAAACTACACCATGTCGTTTTGTGGTAGCGGGAGCAGATAGATGGCGATGCAGTGCACCGTCAGGACCATCGGCAGCCGGATCAGGATACCGAAGCCGAGAGCCGCTCCACTCAGCGTGATCAGCCGCAGATCGCCCCGGCTACGGCCGAGGTGGGCCAGCGTGATGCATGTCAACAGGGCCAACCCAGCCGAGGTGACGTTGAATGCGTCATGGGCATAGGGCCACTGGATGGTGCACAGTCCATGGATCAAGGCCAGCAATCCGGCGGCGCGAACCCCGATCCCCAGACTGAGGGCCAGCGTGTAGAGCACCAGGCAGGTCAACGCCGAGAGCAAACCGTTGAGAAAGCTGGCGAAGA
>PVBE011515674.1_pt1 | contig 14250 bp, 14 predicted proteins | sample 1631181 | NCBI WGS metagenome assembly PVBE01 (sample SAMN08397723, study PRJNA350692) | Marine metagenome, whole genome shotgun sequencing project. | isolation source: water | place: Pacific Ocean | collected 2012-04
GTCGACGGCGATATGGCGGCCGCCGTAACTGTTGGCCTGGATCATCTTGACGTTGCCGTAGGCCTTGTTGTTGAAGACCAGCACCGTCACCGGGATTCGGTGGTGCACCGCGGTCGCCAGCTCCTGCACCGAGAACATGAAGCCGCCGTCGCCGGCGGTCGCCACCACCTTGCGATCGGGACGGGCGATCTTCCCCCCCAGCGCCGCCGGATAAGCCCAACCGAGGGTCGCCTGATAGCCCGGCATGAAGAAGCTTCGGGGCTGATGGAAGGGCACGCCGAAGCGGGTGAAGACGCTGAATCGGGTGATGTCGGCGAAGACCATGGCGTCCGCCGGCAGGGCGGCGCGCACGGCCCGGCCATAGCCCGAAAGCGGCTCCAGATCTGCCAGCTTGGCGGCGATTTCCGCCTTCACCCGGGCCAGTTCGGCGGTCGCCGGCGGCTTCGCGGGGCCGAGCCGGGCGAGCTCCTCGGCCAGCGCCCGAAGGCCGCGCTCGGCCGAGCTGACGATCTCGATGCCGGCCCGCCTCGGCTTGACGATCTGGGTCGGGTCGATATCGATGCGAATGGTCTCGACCTCGTGCTCGCGACCCCAGGCGAGCGCCGTCGTCGTGAAGCGGGTGCCGACGACGAGGGCGACGTCAGCTTCCTGCCAAAGCTCCTGCCCGCCCAGCATCTCGAAGGCGAGCGGGTGCTCGTCACGAATTGCACCGCGTGCGTTCGGCGACATCACCACCGGTGCCCCCAGCCGCTCGGCCACGGCCAGCAGCGGTGCTTCCGCGTCGACGATGCCGCCGCCGACCAGGATCAGGGGCCTGGCGGCGTTCGCCAGCCGTTCCGCCGCCTTCGCCACCAAGTCCGCGTCCGGTTCCGGCGCCGGCTCGGGCGCCAGCGGCGCCACCGGCTCGACCGGCGCCCGGGCGCCCAGCTGGTCCGGTGCCATTTCGAAGACGGCCGGGCTCTTGCGGCCCGAATGCATGGCCTGGAAGGCGTCGGCCAGAAGTGCCGGCACCTGGCTCGGGTGCTCGGCGCGCTGGACCCAGTCGATGATGCCGCGCCCCACCGCCAGCTGGTCTTTCAGTTCGTGCGCCATGCCGTAGTTCTGGCCGATCTGATACGACGGGATCTGCCCGGTCAGCCCCAGAACGGGCAGATTGGCCGAGGCGGCGGTGGCCAGCGCGGTCAGGCTGTTCAGCAGGCCCGGGCCGGGGACGACGGCGAAAACGCCGGTCTCGCCGCTCGCCTGGGCATAGCCCATCGCCATGAAGGCAGCACCTTGCTCATGGCGGGCGTGGATCACGTGCAGGTTGTTGCGGCGCTCGTAGAAGGCGTCGTAGAGGTGGTCGAGCTGGATGCCGGGAATCCCGAAGACGGTGCTGACGCCGTGATCGAGCAGGCTTCTGACGATGGCTTGGCCGCCGCTCATGGTGGGCATTCGGGCACTCCTCTCGAACCGGTCGGGGGTCGCTTGACTGTTGCTGGCGGGCCGGATCATAGCCGATTTCGGCACTCGCGCATCCCGTGCCGAGAACGCCGGTTGTCAGCACCGATGGCGGTTTTCATAATGCCGGTCGGCCAATGTCGATGGAGAGACCCCAGATGCCGAAGGCGGCGAGTTTGACGGAATCATACGACGTCGTCGTGATCGGCGGCGCACTGGTCGGCGGCTCCGCCGCTTATCACCTGTTGACCCGCGAGCCCGGTTTGCGGGTCGCCGTCGTCGAGCCCGACCCGACCTACGAGTTCGCCGCCTCGTCGCTGTCCTTCGGTGGCGTCCGGGTGCTGTTTTCGCAGGAAGAAAACATCCAGATGTCCCAATACGGGCATGAATTCTATGGCGACTTCGCCCGTCTGACGGCGGTCGACGGCGAGGCGGCGGCACTGGATTTCCACCGCCAGGGCTATCTCTTCATCGCTACCGAGGCGGACGCGGCCCGCGATCTGGAGGCGAATTTCGCGCTGCAACGCCGGCTCGGCTGCGCCGTGGAGATGTTGGACGGTGCCGGACTGGCGGCGCGCCACCCTTCGCTCCGGACCTCGGACGTGCTCGCTGCCGTGCTGGCGGCGCAGGACGGCTGGATCGACCCGAACGGCGCCCTGGTGGGTCTGCGCCGGAAGGCCCACGCCCTCGGCGCCCGGTATCGGGCCGCCCGCGTCGTCGACTTGGCCCATGACGGCAGCCGCATCCAAGGCGTCGTCCTGGATGATGGTGATCGGTTGGAGGCCGAGTGGGTGGTCAATTGTGCGGGTGCCTGGGCCGGCGGGATCTCGGCCATGGTGGGGATGGAAATCCCGGTGGTGCCGCTGTCGCGGACCAACTTCCATTTCGACTGCCGCGAACGCCTGGAGCCGATGCCGCTCCTGCGCGACATCCCGGGCAGCGGCTTCCGGCCGGAAGGGGCGAGCTACATCTGCGGCTATACCGATTTCGCGCGCGTCGGCCGGTTCGACTTCGAGCCCCGGTACGAGGTCTTCGAGAACCACCTCTGGCCCGGGCTGGCGCACCGGGTCCCGGCCTTCGAAGCGGTCCGGGTGCAGAGCGCCTGGGCCGGGCACTATGCCTACAACCAGTTCGACGGCAACCTCGTCATCGGGCCCTGGATCGGCGGTCTGGAGAACTTCCTGGTCGCCACCGGCTTTTCCGGCCACGGCCTGCAGCACGCGCCCGCGGTCGGCCGGGCGCTCGCCGAGTTGATCCTGGACGGCGCCTTTCAGAGTATCGACCTCAAGCGCTTCACCTATCAACGGATCGTCGACGAGACCCCCTACCCCGAACGCGGCATGCGTGCCTAAACGTTGCCGAACTCGAAAAGGACGACCTCATGAACGATCGACTGGCGCCCCGTATGACGCGCTTTCAACCCTCGGCCAGCACGGCGGCGGCGGCCAGGGCCAGGGGACTGAAGGCGGCGGGCCGCGACATCATCGACCTCTCGATCGGCGAGCCCGATTTCGCCACGCCGGACAACGTCAAGTCGGCGGCCCGGCGCGCCTTGGACGAGGATCAGACGCACTATACCAACGTCGCCGGCACGCCGGCCCTGGTCGAGGCGATCCGGGAGAAATTCCGGCGCGACAACGGCTTGGACTACGGCGCCGACGAGATCATCGCCTCGGCCGGCGGTAAGCAGGTGATGTTCAACGCCTTCCTCGCCACGGTCCGGCAGGGCGACGAGATCGTGGTGCCGGTGCCGTATTGGATTTCCTATCCGAACCAGGTCCTGGTCGGCGACGGCACGCCGGTTTTCGCAGCCACGAACGAGGCCACCGGCTTCAAGCTCACCGCCTCCGACCTCGACGCCGCGATCGGCGAGAAGACCAGGTGGGTGGTGCTGAACTCACCCGCCAATCCGAGCGGCGCGGTCTATTCCCACGCCGAGCTGGCGGCCTTGGCGGCGGTGTTGACGCGCCATCCCGGGGTGCTGGTGATGGTGGACGAGATCTACGAACATCTGATCTACGGCACCGCCGAGCATCACTCCCTGGTCGCCGTCGAGCCGGCGCTCCGGGACCGTGTGCTGGTGGTCAACGGCGTCTCCAAGGCCTACGCGATGACCGGCTGGCGGCTCGGCTATGGGGCGGGCCCGGGCTGGCTGATCCAGGCCATGGCGAAGCTGCAGTCGCAGGCGACCTCGTGTCCCTCCGCGATCAGCCAGGCGGCGGCGGTCGAGGCGCTGACCGGGCCGCAAACGGTGCTGGCCGAACGCCGTGCCATCATGGCGGAACGTCGCGACACCATCTTCGAGGCGCTGGCGCAGATCGACGGTATCACCGCCTACCGGCCCGAGGGGGCGATGTACCTCTTTTGCAACTGCCGGGGCTTGCTCGGGCGGCGGCGCCCGGACGGCGGCGTCATCGGCGACGACGGCGATGTCGTCGAGTATCTATTGGACGCGGCCGGGGTCTCGGTGGTGCCGGGCGGCGCCTATGGCTCGGCCGGCTATTTCCGGGTCAGCTTCGCCATCTCGACCGAGGCGCTGAGGGAAGCCGGGCGCCGCATTCGCGAGGCCTGCGGCGCCCTGGTCTGAACTGGAAAGAGGCAGCTTCAGTCGAGATCGCCGGCGAGCAGCCGGCACCAGGACACGCGCTTGCCACCGGCGTAGGCGCGGGCGAGACCTTGGGCGAGCAGCGCCTGGCCGAGATCGCGGCCGTCGGCGGCGGCAATTCGGGCCAGCACCCGGCCGGCATACTTGCCATAGCGGATTTGGCTGAGCCGGATCTCGCCGTCGCCGATCGCGGTGGCGAGAAAGGCCTTGGCGCGCCCGGCCGTCCGGCGCTCGGCGGCGCACTTGCCGCGCAGCTCGGGCGCGTCGACACCGGCGAGGCGGACCCGGACCCGGACCGCCTGGCCGAGCCAGATGCGGGCGCTGACCTCCAGCGTGTCGCCGTCCACCACCTCGACGACCCGGGCCGGCAGCGGCCCTGGCAGGACCTCGGCCTCGGCCCGCCCGGGCGTTGGCCCGAGCCACACCGAGAGCAGCGCGACGAAAATCGCGCACACCAGGCCCCAGATCCTCCGAAACCGCCACATCACACACCGCGCAAACGTCTAAAACATGCAATAAAGCACAGTTTTACTACTTTTACGACAGTAAGCTGGTTGCCGAAGAGGCGCAAGCAAAAAGAACGAAAGCGGAATATAGGAAAATCGCGTTCAGTCGGCGGGCGCCCGGTGCGCCTTAGAAATCGACGCAGATGCCGTTCAATTCCCAGTCGCCGTAGCGGGTCGGCTCGGGTCCGGCGCGACCGCCGACTTCTTTCGGCTGCTTCTCCACCGGCTGCTTCTCGTCGGTGTCGGGAGCTTCCGCGCCGGCGCCCTCGGTCTCGGCCGTCTTCTCGTCCATCCAGCGAAAATCCCTTTGTATCCGGCCGCACTTGACGGGCCTCGGCGCCATCATACATACCTGCCTCCGGAACCGGAAACAGCCGCGACGACGAGAGCCATGAACGACAGCAAGACCGCGCTACCGCTGGTCCCGGCGGCCGGGCCGTGAGCCGGCCGGGCGAGGCGGCGCGGGCGGCCGCGCTGGCGCTGATCGACGCCGTATTGGTGAAGGCCCGCCCGCTCGACGAAGCGATCGAGGCATCGCTTCGAAGCGGCGGCCGGTTGGCGCCGCTGGAGGCCCGGGACCGCGCCTTCGCCCGCCTGCTGGCCGCCACGGTGCTGCGCCGCCTGGGCCAGATCGACAGGGCGCTGGCGGCTTGTCTCGACCGGCCCCTCGCCGGTCGGGCTCTGCGGGTCCGCGGGGTGCTGCGGCTGGCGGCGGCGCAGCTGCTTTTCCTCGAGACGCCGCCCCATGCCGCGGTCGACGCCGCGGTCCGCCAGGCCGGCCGTTTCGCCGCCTACAAGGGCCTCGTCAACGCCGTGTTGCGCCGTTTGGCGGCGGAGGGTAAGGCGCTCGTCGAGGCGCAGGACGCGGCCCGCCTGAATTGTCCCGACTGGCTCTGGCGGGCCTGGTCGGAGAGCCATGGCGAGACGACGACGCGCGCCATCGTGCTGGCACTGTTGGCGGAGCCGCCGCTCGACCTCACCGCCAAGGAAGCGCCGGAGACATGGGCCGGCCGGCTCGACGCCCGGCTGTTGGAGACCGGAAGCCTGCGGCGGCAAGGCGGCGGCACGATCGAGGCCTTGCCGGGCTACCGGCGGGGCGCCTGGTGGGTGCAGGACGCGGCCGCCGCGCTGCCGGCCCGCCTGCTGGGCGAGGTCCGGGGCCGGCGCGTCCTCGACCTCTGCGCCGCTCCCGGCGGCAAGACATTGCAGCTCGCCGCCGCCGGTGGCCGGGTCACCGCCCTCGACATCTCACCCCGCCGGTTGGAGCTGGTGGCGGCGAACCTGGCGCGGACCGGCCTCGAGGCCGAGTTGGTCGCCGCCGATGCGCTCATCTGGCGGCCCGAGACACCGTTCGAGCTGATCCTGCTGGACGCGCCTTGCACCGCCACCGGCACGATCCGCCGCCACCCGGACATCTGGCACCTGAAGACGCCCGAGGATGTCCGCCGCATGGCGGCATTGCAGGAAAAGCTGCTGGCGGCGGCGGCGTCGATGCTGGCGCCGGGCGGCGTGCTGGTCTACGGCACCTGTTCGTTGCAACCCGAGGAGGGCGAGCGGCTGGTCGAGGGCTTTCTGGTGACCGAGCCGGCGCTCCGACGGCGCCCGGTCGAGGCCGCCGAGGTCTTTGGTCTCGAAGCCCTGCTGACGCTCCGGGGCGAGCTTCGCACGCTGCCCTCTCATTTCGGCGAAAGCGGCGGCATGGACGGCTTCTACGCCGCCAGGCTGGTTCGAAACGAGGCCGGCTGAGCGCGGTTGCCGGGCCCCGGCCAAGCTGCTACCAACGGCCCCATGCAGCAGGCGGTACGCATCGCGCCCTCGATCCTATCGGCCGACTTCGCCCGGCTTGGCGAGGAGGTTCGCGCCGTCACCGAGGCCGGCGCCGATTACCTCCACATCGACATCATGGACGGCCATTTCGTGCCCAACCTGACGATCGGGCCGGACGTGGTCCGGGCGCTACGGCCGCATAGCGAGCTGCCTTTCGACGTGCATCTGATGGTGGCGCCCGTGGACCCCTACATTCCGGCCTTCGCCGAAGCCGGCGCCGATATCCTGAGCGTGCACGCCGAGGCCGGGCCGCATCTCCACCGCACCCTGCAGTTGATCCGGAGCCTCGGCAAGCGGGCCGGCGTCGCCCTCAACCCGGCGAGCCCGGCCAGCCTGGTCGAAGCGGTCCTGGGCGAGGTCGATTTGGTGCTGGTGATGAGCGTCAATCCCGGCTTCGGCGGCCAGGCCTTCATCGAGGCGCAACTCGACAAGGTGGCCGAACTGCGCCGGCTGATCGACGCCTCGGGGCGGCAAATCGATTTGGAGGTCGACGGCGGCGTCAACCAGGCCAACGCGGCCGGCATCGTCGCCGCCGGCGCCGACGTCCTGGTCGCCGGCAGCGCCACCTTTTCCGACGGCCCCGAACATTACGCTTCGAACATGGCGCGCCTGCGCGGCGGCGGATGAGCGACAGCGTCCTCCCCGGCGGGTCCAACGTCTGGCACCGGCTGAAGACGCTCGGCTACGCTTCGCCGCTCTACCGCCTGACGCTGGGCGGGCGGGCGCCCGGGCACCTGGTCTCGACGCCCGCCGATCCCTGGCCCGGCGATGCGGAGCGCGGCAATGCCATGTTCCAGGGTCGCTTCCGCTTCGCCGGACGCGAGGCCCGGGCACCGAACCAGCCGCCCTGGCGGCTTCGCCCCGAGGACGAGAGCTGGACCCGCGCCCTGCACGGCTTCGTCTGGTTGCGCGACTTCGCCGCCGTCGGCGGCCCCGCCGCCGGCCAGCACGCGCGCCGCTTGGTCCGCTCCTGGATCGAGCTTTGCGGCGAGTGGGAGCCAGCTTTCTGGGAGCCCGAGGTGCTGGCCCGACGGCTGGTCGCCTGGCTTGGGCAGGCGGGCTTTCTGCTCGACGGTGCCGACGAGGATTTCCGCCGCGACTTCCTGGCCAGCCTGGACCGCCAACTGCGCCATCTCGGCCGCGCCCAGGGCGGGGTCGGGACCGGCCCGGCCGCGTTGGCGGTGGCGCTGGGTCTGGCGAGCGGCGGCTTGGCGCTATCCGAAGGCCGGGCCAAGGCGGAACGCGGTCTGGCCCTGCTGCTGCGTGTGCTCGCCGCCGCCATCGCGCCGGACGGCGGCCATCGGAGCCGTTCTCCGAGCGTTCAGATGGCGGTCTTGCGCGATCTCGTCCAGTTCCGCGATTGCCTGTTGGCGGCCTCGCGAGAGGTCCCGGTCGAGCTTCGGAACGCGATCGACCGGATGGCGCCGATGTTGCGCTGCTTCCGCCACGGCGATGGCGGTCTCGCTCTCTTCAACGGCGGCTTCGAGGAGACGGCGGCCGCGGTCGAACTGACGCTGGCCCGCGCCGGTGCCGAGGGCCAAGCCAGTCTCGGTGCGCCGCACTCCGGTTTCCAACGGCTCGCCGCCGGCGCCAGCGTCGTCGTCATGGACACCGGCCCCGGTCTGGTCGCGCCAGGGCCGGGCGGGCATGCCGGCGGCCAGAGCTTCGAATTCTCCCGGGGCCGGCACCGGCTGGTGGTGAATTGCGGCTCCGGCGTCGACCGGGATCCCGAATGGCGGGCCGCGATGCGGGTTTCGGCGGCACATTCGACGCTGATCGTCGACGACGCCAACAACACCGGCTTGCCCGCGCCCGGCCGGCCGGCGCCGGCCGGCGAGAACGCGGTTGAGCGGAACGAGGACGAGGCCGGCAATCTTTGGCTCGATTCGAACCATGACGGCTATCGCAGCCGCTTTGGGCTCGGCCACTGCCGCCGTCTTTACCTGGCGGCTTCGGGCGAGGATCTGCGCGGCGAGGATCGGCTGATCGGCGATCGGGCCGCCGTTGGCGAGGACACCGGGCGGCCCTTCGTCCTGCGTTTTCACCTGCACCCGGCGGTCCAGGCCTCGCTGTTGCAGTCGGGCGCGCAAGCGCTGTTGCGCCTACCCTCCGGCGAGGGCTGGCGCTTTCGTGTCTCCGACGGCGAGGTCGGCATCGAGGACAGTGTCTATCTCGGCCGGCCGGCGGAAATCCGGCGAAGCCGACAGATTGTCGTTCGCCACCGGGTCGACGGCACCGGCGCCAGCCTCAAATGGGCCTTCCGAAAGGTTTGATACCGATTTCAGGCCCGGCTCAGTAGGCGCTGGCGCCGCCGTCCACGGGCATGATGGCGCCGGTGACGATACGGGATTCGTCCGATGCCAGGTAAAGCGCCATCAGGGCCACGTCGATCGGCTCGCCGAGTCCGACCAGGTGCTTCTCGGCGATGGCGTTGGTGCCGCCGCGCTCCAGGTGGCGCTTGACCCGCTCGGTCCGGATCACGCCTGGCGCGATCGCGTTGACGCGAATGCCGTCGCCGGCACACTCGAGCGCCAGTGCCTTGGTCAGTGTCGCGACACCGCCCTTGGCGGCGCTGTAGGCGTTGGCGCCGGCGGTGCCGGTGATGCCGCGGATCGAGGTGACGTTGATGATAGAACCGCCGCCGCTGCGCGCCAGCGCGGGGATTCCGAAGCGGCAGCCGAGGAAAGTGCCGAAAAGGTCGACCTTCATCGTCCGCCACCACTCGTCGATCGGCAGTTCCGTCACCTTGCCGTCCCGCTTGGTCGAGCCGCCGGCATTGTTGTAGAGGATGTCGAGGCCGCCGAACGCCTCGACCGCGGTGGCGACCGCCGCCTCGACGCTGTCCGGTTCGGTGACATCGGTCTCGAGGAAGCAGGCGACACCGCCGGCGGCCTCGATTTCGGCGACGGCGGCCTCGCCGCTGGCCCGGTCCAGCTCGGCGACGGCGACCCGGGCGCCGTGTTCGGCGAACAAGCCGGCCGCGGCCCGGCCGATGCCGCTGCCGGCGCCGGTGATGAAGGCTCTCTTGCCCGCCAGTCGGTTCATTTTGCTTCCTCCTCGTATTCTCCGCCGCCACTACTCGATGAAAGTAGCCCGCCGGCAACGTTTCGACAATTCCACTCGGCGCGCGCAAGCGCCCTCAGGTGATCACCTTCTCCCGACGTAGCCGTTCCAAGGCGGCCTGGTCGAGGCCGAGCAGTTGGCCCAGGACCTCGTCCGTGTGTTGGCCCAACGTCGGCGGTGGCCGTGTCTTGACGACCGGGCTTTCGGACAGCCGCATCGGCGAGGCCAGCAGGCGAATTTCTCCGGCGCTCGGGTGCTCGAGGGTTTCGACCATGCCGCGCTCGGCGACCTCGGCCGACTCGAGGGATTGGGAGAGCGAGCGGACCGGGCCCGCGGGCAGGCCCGCCGCCCGCATCTTTTCCAGCCAGTGCGATTGCGGCTCGGTCGCGAAGATCTCTTCCAGCAGGGCTTCGAGCGCGCCGCGGTTGCCGTTGCGGGCGGCGTTGGTGTGGAATCGCGCGTCGTCCAGAAACTCGGGCCGGTCGATCACCTCGCGGCAAAGCGTCTCGAAGAGGCGGTCGTTGCCGAGCGCCATGTAGAAGGAGCCGGTGCCGGCGTGGAAGAGGCCGACCGGGACGGCGGCGCTGTGGCCGTTGCCGTGCCGGGGCGGGTCCTCGCCGGCGGCGAAATAATACTGCGCCAGGTTCGAGGTCAGCGCGACCGCGCTGTCGAACAGGGAGACGTCGATATGCTGGCCCCGATGGCCCTCGGGTGGGCGGAGCAACGCCGCCAGGATCGCCGTCGTCGCATAGAAGGCGGTGGTGACGTCGACGATCGAGAGGGGGTGGCGGGTCGGGTCGCCGGCCGGCGGCCCGGTGATCGACATCATCCCCGCTTCCGCCTGCAGCACCGGGTCCAGCCCCGGCCGGTCGGCCATCGACCCCGACTGCCCATAACCCGAGACCGAGCAATAGATCAGCTCGGGATGGCGCTCGGCCATGCTTTCGTAGTCGAGGCCGAGGCGGCGCATCACGCCGGGGCGGAAGTTTTCCACCAGGACGTCGCTCTCGCCCGCCAGACGATCGACCAACGCCTGCCCCTCGCCGGTGGCGAGGTTGATCGCGATGGAGCGCTTGTTGCGGTTGAAGGCGAGGAAGAAGTGGGCCTCGCCACCGATTTCAGGCGGCCGCATGTTGCGGGTGTCGTCGCCGCGTTCGGGATGCTCCAGCTTGATCACGTCGGCGCCGAGATCGGCGAGCTGCATGGTGCAGAACGGGCCGGCGATGATCCGGCTCAAGTCCAGGACGCGGATGCCGCGCAAGGGGGCTGTCGAGGGATCCGTCATCCGCATTGGGCGGGCCCGAGGCCTAACGGACCCGGCGCAGGACGTGCCGGCGGTTCTTGGTGTAGGGGCGAACCTCGCTGTTCCAGCGTCCCGTCTGCCAAGCCTCGGCCCATTCCGGGCTCAACAATACCTCCGGGCCTTCGATCTCGTAGATCGCCATATAGGTCGGCTCGTCCGCCATCTCGATCGTCTGCTTCTCGCCGCCGAGGTTAATGACCAGTGGCACTTGCTCCAGCCGCGACGCCCAAACGACACCCGGCACCGCTGAAAGATACGGCAGATGCTCGGCATCGTAGACTTCGTTGAAGAGCGCTTCCTTCTCCGCCTCGACCTCCATCGAGACGATCAGAAAGTATTTGCCGCGGCTTGTCATCGGGGACCATCCTTTCGTTGCTGCCGGGTCATCGACCCTTGGAATGCTCTCAGGTGTTGAGAAAATTGAGCGGCAGGCCCGGCCTCGGCCAATCGACCGCGATCAGGGTGCCGTGCCAGGAACCGGTGATGAAGGCGGTCCGCAACCCGGGCCCGCCGAAGCAGATGTTGGTGGTGTAGTAGAGGTCCGGCGTCTCCACGTGCTCGATCGAGCCGCCATCGGGGGTGAAAACCGTGATCCCGCCGTCCATCAGGGTGGCGACGCAGATCCGCCCGTCCGCCTCCACCGCCAGGCTGTCGAAATTGCGAAAACCGGTGGTGTTGCCGACCAGCCGGCCGCCGTGTGGCGAGGGCCAGGCCGCCTTCGCTAGCTTGCCCGGGGCCTCGACATCGAAGGCCCAGAGCCGGCCGGTCCAGGTCTCGGCGACGTAGAGGGTCTGCTCGTCCGGCGACAGACCGATGCCGTTCGGCGTCACCAGGGGATGGGCGATTTCCTCGATGTGGCTGCCATCGGCCTTGGCGTAGAAGATGCCGGTGCGGTCCCACTGGCGCTCGCGGACCTTGCCGAGGTCGGTGAAATAGAAGCCGCCCTCGCGGTCGAAGACGATGTCGTTGGGGCCGCGTAGCTGAATATCGCCCGCGTGCGTATACAACACCTCGGCGGCGCCCGTCGCCAGGTCCACGGCCTCGATCCGCCCGCCCTTGTAGTCCTCGGCCTGGCCGATCGAACGCATCCCGGGGCCGTCCGCCTCGTAGTGCCACGCGAAGCCGCCGTTGTTGCAGACATAACAACGCCCGTCCGGGCCGATGGCGGCGCCGTTCGGCCCGCCGCCCAGCTCGGCGATCACTTCGATGGCGCCCGAGGTGGTGACCCGGCTGAGCGTGCCGCGTTCGATCTCGACCAGGATCACCGAGCCGTCGGGCATGGCGATCGGGCCCTCGGGAAACCTGAGATCGGAGGTGACGACGCGGTGGTCCATCATGATTGTCTCTATCCTTTTGCCGGAGCACTTATCTTCCACGCCAAGGTTGGCCAAGATGTGGACCGACGTCAAACCAGGGTGCTCGACGGACGAGGAAGATAACGCGATGACGAAGATGCTCGACGAGGGCGAAGCCTACGATTGGCGCGTCGGCCGCTGGAGCGGCATGGTGGGCGAGGCCTTTGTCGCCTGGCTAGGCCGGCCGGCGGGTTTGCGCTGGCTCGAACTCGGCTGCGGCGCGGGCGCGCTCAGCCGTGCCGCCCTCGAGGTCGGCGGGGCCGCCAGCCTGGTCGGCGTCGACCCCTCGGCCGGTGCCATCGCCCGGGCCGGCGCGATCGTCGACGACGCCCGCGCGGACTTCCGGCAAGGCGCCGCGGAAGCGTTGGCGTTCCCAGACGACGGTTTCGATGTCGTGGTCTCGGGCCTGGCGCTCAATTTCATGGCCGATTCGTCGGCCGCGATGCTCGAAATGTCACGCGTCGTCGTGCCCGGCGGCACGATCGCCGGCTACGTCTGGGATTTCGCCGGCGAGATGCAGGTCTTTCGCCGTTTCTGGGACGCCGCTATCGCGGTCGATCCGAAGGCCGCCGCTTCGGACCAGGGGCCGCGCTTTCCCCTCTGCCGCCCGGAACCGCTGCGCCGTCTCTTCACCGATGCCGGTCTCGGCGACGTCGAGGTCCGCGCACTCGACGTCGTGGCCGAGTTTCCCGACCTCGAGACCTATTGGCGGGCGATGATCACGGGCGAGGGCTCGACGGGAGGCTACGCCGCCACGTTGTCGGAGGCCGATCTCGAGGCGATCCATCAGCGTCTGCGGCAAAGCTTGGAGATCCGGGCCGACGGCAGCTTTCGCCTGACCGCGCGGGCCTGGGCGGCGCGCGGCACCGGCTGAGAGGGTGAAGCCATGAACGACAGGCCGATCCGGACCAGCGCCGACTATGCCGAGATCGAACTCGGCTTCGAGGCGACCTTGCGCGACCGCGTCGAATCGATGGTGACCGACGCCCTGGCGTCCGGCACCGACAGGGCCGGGCTGGCGGCACTGACGGCGAACGTTACTGGCTATCTGGAGGCGGCGATGGCGGAGCTCAGGCGTTACAACCCGCCACCGACGCCGCTCGCCTGCCGGGCCGGCTGCGATCACTGCTGCCACAACCCCATCACCACCACGCCGCTGCAGGTGCTCGCCATCGCCGAGACCTTGCGGGACGACCTCGGGGAAGCGGCGTTGGCGGCGCTCCGCCGGCGCTTGGACCAGGTGCTGGCGGCGCAGTCCGCCGAGGGTTGGACCGCGTGGGCGCTTCGCCGGCCGCGCTGTCCGCTGCTCCAGGACGGTGGCTGCATCGCCTATTCGGTCAGGCCCTTCGGCTGCCGGGGCTGGACCTCGCTGGACCGGGCGGCCTGCGCCGCCGACCTGGCCCGCGACGGGCTGGAGGCGGTCTCGGTGCCGTTCTATCTGCCGCAGGCGAAGATCGCGACCTCGATCCAGGCCGGCGTCGAGGCGGGGCTCGGGCATGCCGGTTACCCGGCCGACCCGGTGGAGCTGGCGGCCGGCCTGGCGCTGGCGCTGGCGACGCTGGACGCCAGCGCGCGCTGGCTCGCCGGCGAGCCGATCTTCGAGGCCGCCCACCCGCCCAGCACCGGCGCTTGAGGTGCCGCACTCTAGCGCGTACCCTTCGAAGGTTCTCTTCGTGTGCGTGTAGGAGAGAGACGGGATGAGCGAGTCACGGCGGCCGACCGCCTTTGGCCAGATCTTCGCGCCACGCCGGGACTGGCTGGCACTGGCACCGGCGGAGCCGATCCTCGAGCCGGACTTGGAGATCGTCGACACCCACCACCATTTCTGGGACCTGCCGAGGCGCCGCTACTTGCTCGACGAGTTGCTGGCGGACCTCTCGGGCGGCCACAACGTCGTCGCTACGGTCTATGTCGAATGCCAGTCGATGTACCGCGCCGACGGCCCGGAATCGTTTCGTTCGATCGGCGAGGTGGAATTCGCCGCCGGTATCGCGGCGATGTCGGAAAGCGGCCGAGAGTGTTGAAGAAGTCGGTTGAGATCGTTTGCTCGTCGTGATTCTCTATTTCTGCTGAATCGCAGGAGGGCGGATCGATGATGGGTGCGGCGGTAGGCCAGCAAGACCGTCTTTTCTATGAATTCGATCTCGAAGA
>PVBE010176519.1_pt1 | contig 14247 bp, 11 predicted proteins | sample 1631181 | NCBI WGS metagenome assembly PVBE01 (sample SAMN08397723, study PRJNA350692) | Marine metagenome, whole genome shotgun sequencing project. | isolation source: water | place: Pacific Ocean | collected 2012-04
CGTCCGGGTCTGCCGGTACGCGAGCGCGGTGGCGGCGAGCCCGCCCTGAGCGGGCGCAGACACCGAGAAGCCATCATTGGGGGTCAATGGGGGCGCGCGACGCCCGACGGACACGTGCGCTCGGAGGGAGAGCCAATCTGGCCAACGAGGCGGCACGGAGCTGCCGGCGGGCAACGCCGGCGCTCCGACGGGCGGGAAAGACCCGACTCGCTGCGGGCGGGCGGCACGCGGCGGCCAGCCCTCACGCAAGTACCTTCGGGCGGGTTCGCCCCAGGCTCCTCAGGAAAGACCCGACTCGCTGCGGGCGGGCGGCACGCGGCGGCCAGCCCTCACGCAAGTACCTTCGGGCGGGTTCGCCCCACGCGGCGCCCGCGCCCGCCGGCCTCGGCGCCATCTCGTAGCGGAGCGCTCAGCAGGCCAGCCGCTGCTCCAGCGGGACTCCCGGATGCAGGAACAAGCGCTCCCGGAAGGCGATCTGCGTGTCCAACGCTTCGTGGATCAGCGAATGGAGACGGCTGATGTCGTAGTGGAGCGCGTGGTAGTAGCGCTGCCGGTCGTGCGCGTGGATCAACGCCGGCGGATACCCGTGCGTGAAGAGAATCTGGTTCGACACCAGCCGCGACACGGCCGCGCTGTGTTCCTCGAAGTGCCAGATCCGCGTCAGCCGATAGCCCGTCCGAATCGCCAGCTCCACCGGGTGGTCGAGGTAGATCCGCCGGTTGACGTCGGCGAGGGTCGCATTGAGCTCCCGCTCGATGTCCTCCGGCTCGACGACATCGTGCTTGTACGCTTCCGTCGCTCCCGGGTCGGCCCTGATCGGGCTGCGCGGCTGATGGCCGCAGATGATCGCCTGGTATTCCAGCAGCGTGCCCCGCGTCACCCGCTCACGCTTGACGCTGGCCAGCTTCAGACGGCGCACGGCCTCGTGGTACCGACGGATGCGCTTCAACAGCTCGTCGTCGCAGTAGTCGCGGCCCGCGCGGCCCGACATGGCGCGCTCGAGATCGTCGGCCGTCAGCACGACGCCTTCCAAGCTGAGCTCGTGGTAGAGCCAGCTCAGTAGAAAACGACGCTGGAAAGCGCGCTGCGCCCAAACCGGCGCTCGCAGCTCAGCGTACTGAACCGCGTCCAACCTGTCGTCCAATCTGATGTACGAGAGTTCCATCCAGTCCTCCGTAAGGCCGGCGCGAAGCAGTGCTTCCCCAAGTACTCGGACTTCGCTTCGGTCCTTCCGGTGACCCGGAACTCTGAAACCCAACCTAGCGACCACCCGAGTTCGCGTCAAACCCCCACCCGGAGATTCCTCGACCCCCAGGCGGAACCCGGTTGCCCGCGCGCGCCGGTTGCTCTAGAGCACCGATCAGGTAACGGGACCGAGCGAGTCCAGATCGGTTCGTTCGAGGCCAAGAAGCGAGGAGAAAGCGTGCTGGTAGCACGTGTTCGACGAGCGACGCTGGGATCGCGCGAACCGGTCGGACGTGCGACGGGACGTTACCTGATCGGTGCTCCAGGAGCCCCCCTCCACCCCGTCGGACGGCCTGTCATCGTGCGCTTCTTCGTCAGCCTCGGCTCCAATCTCGACGACCGCCACGCCAACATCGACCGCGCCGTGTGCGGTATCCGGGACCTCGTCGATGCGGTCGTGCACGTCTCCACGCCGATCGAGACCGCGCCGATGTACCTCGTCGACCAGCCCGAATTCATCAACGCCGTCGCCTGTTTCGACGCCGACATCGAACCACGACGACTCCTCGATCTCCTGCTGCGGCTCGAGCGACGGCTCGGGCGCGTACGCGGAGAACGCTTCGGTCCGCGGATCATCGATATCGACATCCTCGCGGCCGACGATCTCGTCATCCGTGAAGACGACCTCGAGATCCCCCACCCCCGCATGCACGAACGCGCGTTCGTCCTCGGCCCTCTCGCCGAGCTCGCTCCGGAGTGGGTGCACCCGTCGCTCGAACTCACCGCGGAGCAGATGCTCGTCGCCCTCACCGACCCCCAACCGATCGAGGACGCCGGATGAGAACCCTCCCGCCTGGGCTCGTACTGATCGCCCTCGTCGCCGCATGCGTGCCGGACACCACCGACCCCAACGCAGGAGCGTCGATCGCCTTCGACGCCCCCGTTGCGCCACGCCTCGTCCCCGACGAGGCCATCGCACCACTCCGCCCGGACGCCGATCGCGCCACCCCCGAACAGGCCGCGCTGATCGAGCGGATCGTCGAAGCCGGAGACGACCTCTTCCAGCGACAGCCCGACGCCACCGTGCTCGACGAGACCGAGCTGGTCTTCTTCTCCGTCGGCCGAATCGCCGACCTCGTCGACCTCTACCGACAGCGGGTCGACAACGGCGACGAGAGACTCCGACCGCGGCTCGCATGGCTCTACCAGCGGCTCGGCCTGTTCACCGCCGCCATCGAGCAGTCTGACCTCGCGCGACAGAACACGCCCGACGCCGCGGAGGCCTGGTTCGTCTACGGCTTCGTCCTCGGGCAGGCGAGCGAAGGCGACCGCGAGTCCCTGCGCGTGGTCCGCGACGCCTACGCCCGTGCCGTCGAGCTCGATCCCGCGTTCGTCGGTCCGGGAGGCGTCACCGCTGCCAGCCTGCGGAGGCAGGTCAGCGATCTCGACGGACGCCCGGCGCCTCGGCACTGACCGCCAACGGCTCCACCCGACAACCTCCGGGGAGCTCCGGATCGCCCAGAAGCGCCGCGTACACCGCCCGGGCCGCGAGCACCTCTTCGATATATCGTCGCACCGTCGGATAGGGCGTTCGCGCGAGCCAGAGGTCGGCGTCGGTGGACGAGTCCGGGCGCCACGTCCGCACCAGGCCGGCCCCGACCGCGTACGACGCCGTCGCCACCTCGGCGCAGCCCTCCACCGATGCGAGCACCGAAGCTCCGAGGCGCACATTCAGGGCGGGGTCGTGCAGCGAGCGCCGGCCGATCCGGCGGGGCTCGCCCAGCCATCCGGCCGCGCGGCGGCCGGTCGACCGTCGCACCTGCATCAGACCGCGGGCCCCGGCGCGCGACACCGCATCGGGATCGAAGCCGGACTCCCGGCGCGCGACCGCCAGGACCCACCCCCGGTCGATCCCCGACTCGGCCGCCGCCGCCGCGACCTCCTTGTCGTAGGGTGTCGGGTAGGCGATCTGCAGCACCCGACCCGGCACCAGTGCCAACGTCTCCCGAGGAAACGACGACATCGGAACGTGGCGCCCCAACAGCCACAGCGCCTCGGCCTCCTCACCGCGCTCGGCCAGCAGCTCCGCCGCCAGCGCTGCCGTGAGCGGCACGCTCGGACCGAAGAGCTGCGCCTGGTAATACGCCTCGTCCCGTGCCGCGCCCGAGAGGCCGAGCGCCGCCAACACCATCGCGGAGCGGCCGGACTCCTCGACCGACCATCCGGGTGACGAATCTCGTATCGCCGCGATCAATCGGCGGTGTTTCGAACCCCCGTCGGCTCTCGTCAGTCGGCCGTCGGCGAGAATGCCATGGTACGACAGTGGCGCCGCGGCCCAGGCCTCGCGGTAGGCTGCCACCGCCGCGTGCGGTCGACCCGAGAGCTCCAGCGCGCGCCCCCGCCAGTAAGACGACTCCGCGGTGGGTTCCGTGCTCGCCAGCAGCGTCAACGCCTCGCCCCACGCGCCCGCCGCGAGCCGGTCTGCTGCGATGTCCACCGCTTCCGCGCCGAGGGCCTCCAGGTCGGCGATCCCGTCCAGACAGGTGCGCTGTACACCAAACTCGCCGAGTGTTCCCGCGAGCACGGCGCAGGCCACCGCGGCCTCGTCCGGGCGTGCGGTGGGGAAGCGGGTCCGCATGTCCAGGACCGCCGCCAGGGCCTCTGCATCGCGGTCGGAGCGGCGCAACTCACCCACCAGGCTCCAGGCCGCCAGCGCCGCCGACCCGGTGTCCGCCGCCGCTACGTCCCTCAGATCGCGCTCCCGGTCCTCGTCGGAGCGGCGACCCAACGCCGCGAGCCAGGCGTCGAAGCCGTCCCGATCCTCGAACGACGGCCGCAGCGCCGACGCGATCTCCCGGGCCGCGTCGTCCTCTCCGGCTCTGATGGCGCGGTCGATTGCGCCGATGGCCGCAGATCGGGCGACCGGGTCGGTCGGGGCCACGGCAAGCAGCTCGAGCGCCGGTATGGCGCGCCCGTGCCGCGCGACCCCGTCCGGCAGCCACCGCGCCCGCAACGCGACCCGGACTGCGGGCGCCTCGGTGAGCAGCTCCCATCGCCACCGCTCCACCGATCCGGACAACCAGCCCGAGGGTGTCGCTGCCGCGATCGCAGACGCCGCGGCGCGGAGTTCGTGCGGCCGCAGATCGCCGGACTCCATCAGCGCCCCCAGCGACCCGAGAGCCGAGGCCCCGAGCGACGCGAGCTCGACATCGACGGGCGGAAACGTCGCGCGGGCCGGCCGGCCTGAGCGGCGCCACGCATACGAGGCGAGGTCGGCGCGTGCGTGCGCGGCCTCTCGATAGTGGTCTCGAGCCCGAGACCGGTCGCCGAGGCAGCGACTCACCTCTCCCGCGAGCAGCTCGAGCGCGCCCACGGGCGCGCTCTCACCAGCCTGTGCCGTGGCCCGAGCGACGTGGTCGAGATCCGAGGGATCGCAGCTACCCGAATCTACCCGGGCTGCGATCGCGCGGAGGGCGGGAGCGTCGTCCAGCCCCGCGAGAAGCGCCGCGCGCCCGCCGGCGAGCCGCGTCGCGGCTTCGGTCCCATCGGCGACCGCGGTGTCCACCCTTCGTGACGCCTCGCGGGTCGCCGCGGCGCTCCAGCTCGGTCCCGACAGCCCCCGCAGGCGCGCAGGCTCTCCGCGCGACAGAGCCGCGACCACCACCACGCCGACCAGCACGGCCAGAAAGGTCGCGGTCGAGCGGAGCAGATTGCCTGTGGGACGTCGGTTCACGAGGAGAGCCGGGAACTCGCGTGGACGGCTGGGGTCAATACCCGCAGACGCCGACGGCGACCAGCCCCGGGTCGTCTACCGCACGAGCCATTGACGGCGAGCCGCGGGTATGGCCGTTTGTTCGCGCCTTCCCCCACCGATACGCTGCGTGACCGACGACACCCCCACAGAACCCACCGAGGGAGACAGCGCGTTCGAGTCTCGAGACCTGTCGTGGTTCGACGGCGGTGCCCCGGTGCCCGACGATTTCGTCGACGACGAGCTCGTCAACATGGACTCGGCGGACGCGTGGGGGCAGCCGATGGTGTTGGCGCTGCTGGCGACTTTCGCCCTGATCCTCGCGTTCCAATACACGTCGGATCTGCGCTTCTTCTTCACGTCGCGCACCGCGGTGGATCTCAACGCGGGCACCGATGACGAGTACACGATCGCCGACAGCTGGAGCGCCAGCGGCGACCTCGTGCTGCCCTCGAACCGCTACGTGGCGGTGAGCGGAATCTCCGAGCGAAAATCCGTGGCCCGCGATCGGCTCTTCTACAAGCTCGTCGGCGCCCAGATCTACGTGGAGCGGGTCGTGATCGACGAGCGTCCTCGGATCCTCCGCGGGCAGCCGATCCCGGTAGAGCGCGGCCAGGAGAGCATCCGCCCCCTCCACGACGAGCCCGGTCGGTTGATCGCCTTCTCCGACCTGCCCAAACGCTACTCGCGCCTGATCCAGTTCTACTCGGACAACTACCGGGTCCACTTCTGCGGCTTCGAGCCCTCGGACCTGTTGGCGCAATACCAATACCGAATTCGGCAGGAAGCGAGCCGCGACCTCGAACTCGAGCTCGGCCGAACCCCGACGGACGAGGAGATCTCCGCCCGCGCCGGCCCCGGGGCGACCTGCCAAAGCGGCTACCTTCTGCTGTCCGGGGATTCCCCTGCCGACTATTGGTTCTTTCCGCTGCTCTATCTCGCGTTCGGCCTGATCATGTTCGGCAGCGCGTTCTTCGCCGCGCGCCGCCTGCGCTCCGGGAGCGAAGATCGACGCCCGGGCACCTGACCTGGGAACCGGCGTCCCGCGCCGCGGGAGGCTCACGCTGCTTGCTCGGCCGGCGGGCGGACCTAGAATCCCCCGAGGCCCGAGAGCGGAATCGAAGCGGCGGCATCGCCGTTGAACCCTGACAACGTCACCCGTGGAGCGCGGATGTTCGACTTTCAACGCTACGTCGAGGTCAAGAAGAACCCCAACGCCAAACGCAACGACCGCGGCTTCGGCGAGTACGCCTACAGCGGCGACGTGCGGGTGTTGAACTCCCTCTCGTACGTCAAGCCCGTCCGCATCGCCGCCGAGGCGTCCGTACGGGTGTTCAAGTCGTGGTTCCAGTCGGACATCCTGGGCCGCTCCGTCAAGGTCAGCGCCCGTCAGTTTCCCCACCTCTACGGCATCGTCCGCGAATGTGCGGAGGAGCTGTCGATCGCGATCCCGACGGTCTACGTCACCCAGGACTTTTCGCAGATCAACGCCGGGACGCTCGGCACCGAGACGGACAGCTTCGTCCTGATCAACTCGGCGACCATCGACCGACTCGACGAGACCGAGCTTCGCTTCGTGATCGGCCACGAGTGTGGACACATCCAGAACTCGCACGTGACCTACAACACTGCGCTGCACTTCGTCACCGAGATGGCGGGGGTCTTCGTGCGCTGGGTGATCACACCGGCCCGGGTCGCCCTGATGGGCTGGAGCCGCCGCGCCGAAGTCACCTGCGATCGGGCCGGCCTGGTATGCTGCCGCGACTCCGAGGTCGCCACCAAGACACTCGTCAAGCTCGCGGTCGGCAGCCAATCCCTGGTCGAACAGGTCGACCTGGACGACTACTTGGCCCAGATCGACCAGATCAAGGAGGGCGTCGGACGCGTCTCCGAGTACTTCCTGAGCCACCCCTACCTGCCCAAGCGAGTCAAGGCGCTGCGGCTCTTCGCCGAGAGCTCCTACTACCAGCACCACATCGGGAACGAAGGCGGCGTCGCCCTGTCCGAGATTGACAGGCAGGTCGACGAGATCATAAGTGTCCTCTAGGTCTTTGAAGACTCGGGTAGGACAGCTCACCGTCCCGCGTGCGCCGGCATGGGAACCGCTTGGCCTCCGGCCCCGGCGATTTACTCCGAACTACGTGATCGATGCCCCAGAGCGTGGGCACACCTCACTCGGAAAGACGACGGAACAACCGTCAGGTTGCCGAGGTTCCGGTGTGACCACCAGAGAGGGCCAGCACGTCGGACACCCCACCGGGGTCCTCGGGTCGAACGCGCACCACTGCCCCCCGCACGAGCCCGGGACGGATTCCGAGTCAAACCGCCCGAGTCTTCAAATGACCCCCCTGCCCCGACCGGTCGTCACGACGAGCGGTCCGCACGAGGAGCCATGCGCCCCATGAACGCCGAAGAACTCTCCGGTCGTATCGCCGATTGTCTCTCCGCACTCGCCGACGTCGCCGCCGCCAGCGGCATGCACTCGATCGAACGCGAGATCCGCGAGGAGCGACTGCCGGCCCTCCGCGAGGGCCGCATGAGCATGGTCGTGCTCGGCGAGTTCAACCACGGCAAGTCGACCGCGATCAACGCGCTGCTCGAAACCGAAGTGCTCCCGACCGGCATCACACCGACCACGAGCGTGATCACCCACATCCTGTCCGGCGCCGGACCGGCGCGCGTCGTCCGCGACAGCGGCGTCCAGGAGGTCGCCGGCGACGCGCTCCACGACATCGTCACCACCGAGCCCCCCGAAGATCTCCGTCACGTCGAGATCCGGGTCGAGTCCGAGTTCCTCGCCGAGGGACTCTTTGTCGTCGACACGCCGGGGGTCAACGACATCTCGAAGCAGAAGGTCGAGATCACCTACGGCTACGTCCCCCGCGCCGACGTGATCGTCTACGTGCTCGACGCCACGCAGGCGCTCAAGCGCTCCGAGATCAACTTCATCGAGAATCGCCTGATCCGGAACAGCCAGGACCGGCTCTTCTTCCTCCTCGGCAAGGTCGACGCCTTGTCCCAACCAGAGGTCGACGAGATCCTCACCCACGTGCGCTCGAAGCTCACCGATCTCGTCGGCGAGGTCCCGATCTTCCCCGCCAGCGCGCGACGGGCGATCGAATCCGGCGACGAGGGCTTCGAAGCGTTCCGCGATGCAATCCGGCAGTACCTGACCGAGCAGCGCGCGGCGATCGTCGTCGAGGGCGGCCTGCGCACCGGGCGACGGCTCGGATCCCTCATCGACCAGAGCCTCGCCATCGAGCTCGGCGCTCTGCACCTCGAAACCGACGAGCTGACGCGCCGGGTGGACTCGGTCAAGAAGAAACTCTCCCGCAGCCGCATGATGGTCTCCGAGAACCTCGCCCTGATCGACGAACGCACTGCCGAGATCACCGCGACGGCCCGCGAGGCGACCCAGACCTTCGTCCGCGACTTCACCGCGGCCCTCCCGCGGGAGATCGAACGGGGCGCCACCGACGACCTGAAGCGATATCTGCCCGACTTCATCCACGACACGTTCAAGGAGTGGCTGGAGGCCGAGGGAACGCACGTAGCGCTCAAGCTGGAGCTGCTCGCCGAGGAGATCATCGCCATCACCAACCGGAACATGCGCGAGGCGATGGAGGAAGTGCAGTCCGAGCTCGGCCTGCGCACCCGCGATCTCGACCTCGAGGTAGACACCTTCGGGTACGACGTCGGCGTCTTCGCCCTCGGAGCGCTCGGGGTCACCTTCCTCGCGTTCTCCAACCTCCTCGTCGGCGGACTGCTCACCATCGCCGCGCCGGTGCTCGCCTTCGTGATGAAGGACAAGGTCGACGCGGTGATCCGCGACCGCGCGAAGGAGCAGGGCCTGGCGGCGATCCGAAACGCCGGTGCCAAGGTCGAAGCCGAGTTCGAGAGCGTCATCGCCGAGTTCGCCGAAAAGCTGAAGCAGTTCGTCGAAGACTCCGGAGACCGGCTCTACCGCCAGGTCGCCGAGGCGCTCGACCGCGTCGTCGCCGAGCGGGAAAAGCACGCCGATGCTGGTGAAACGCTGGAGCTGGAGCTCTCCGATGTCCGCGATCGGGTCGCCGAGACCCGAGCAACACTGGAGGCGATTCGGGCCGAAGTCCTCGCCGACGAGGCTCGACCGGAGACCTGATAACGCGGGTTTCTTGATCCGCGCCGTCGCTTTTGGCTGGATCGGGGGGTAGATGGGCTCGATTGACACTCTCTTCGGGCGCATGCTAGCGTGCGCGCGCCGCTGTGGCCGTGCCTTTCCCGTGGCTTCACGTTGCTCAGCAGATTCCGCACTGACTTTCGCGCGACGTCGTGGCGACTCCATCTAGGGGCCATGTCGGCCGTCGTCGCGTTCGCTGCCCTGACCGGGTGCCAGACACCACCGGAGGTGGGCGTCGGCCAGCCGGTCACCCAGGGGACCGTCACCGTGACCGTGCGGGGCATCGAGCTCGCCTACCTCGACTTGGAGGGGCCGACCGGCGCCGTCCAGACCGAGGACCCGCTCCTGACTCTCTCGCTGGCGGTCACCAACGCCGGGCCCGACATCGTTCGCTACGACCTCGGCTGGGACGCCTCGGCCAACACGCAGGCACAGGCGCCACTGCTCTTCGTCGACGCCGGCCCCGAGGCCGAGCCCACCGACGGAGCCAACGTCGCGGCCGCGCTACTGAACACGCTCGTCTACCTCGACGACCCGATCACCCAGTCCATCTCGCTGGCCGCGGGCGAGACCCGCGACGACGTGCTCCTCTTCCAGGTCCCGCACGAATCGACTACCGGGCTCGTCCTCAGCCTTCCGCCGGCGATGTTCGGGCCCGAGATCGAAATGCCGGCCTACGTGCGCATCCCATACGGAGGCCTCGAGCCCAGCCGACCGTCGGCCGCCGGGTTCGGAGAGACCGTCGCCGGCGCCGGATACGCGTTCGCCGTCCGAGGCTCCTCAGTCGTCAGGGCGCGCCTCGCCAACGCCGAGGGCCGCGAGGGTTTCTCCCAGGAGCCCCTCCTCCGCGTGGACTTCACGCTGACCAATACCGGCGAGTCCACCATCGAGTACGTACCGACCTCGGCGAGCCACGCCATGGACCCACCCGTGCTCCTGACCTCCGACGGACAGGCGATCAGCCGCGTTCAGTTCGGCACCGGGGTCTCCCCCGTCGGTCAGGTCACCGGTCGCCGACCGGTCGGGCCCGGAGAATCCTACGACGGCTTCCTGCTCTTCGAGCGTCCCCCCGCCGAGGTGAGCGCGATTCGCCTCGTCGTTCCCGGCAAGCGCTTCGGCACCACGGGGTTGGTCCGCGTCGAGTTCCCGTACGTGTTCTCCACCCCGCCACCGCCTCCCGAGCTCACCCCGCAGGTGGTCAACGCACCAGCGCCGATCGAGTAGGGCCGGTGCGGCGATGATCTCCGACACTGGAGTCGACGGCGTGACCGAGGTCACCTTCGTCGGCACCGGAACCGCGTTCCCCGAGCCCCACCGCGGCCCGACCTGCACCCTGTTGCGCGACGGCGGGAAGACACTCGCCGTCGATCTCGGCAGCGGCAGCCTCCAGAAACTCGCCGCGCTCGAAACGACGCCCCTGAACCTCGACGGGCTGGTCCTCACCCACGCCCACCTCGACCACATCGCCGATCTCCTCCCGCTCCTCTTCGCGCTTCACGTGCCGGGATACGATCGAGCACGCCCCCTCGAGGTGTTCGCGTCGGCGGGAACGCTCGCGGTGATCGAGCGAGCTCGGGCGGCATTCGGAAAGTGGCTCGATGCCGGGGAGAGCCAGGTGTGCTTCCACGCCGTATGCCCCGGCGACACGTTCGAGGTCGCCGGCTTCGCAGCTGAAGCCGGTGCCGTGCACCACGACGCGACCTCGCTTGGCCTCCGCATCTCGACGCCGGCCGGCGCGATCCTCGCCGTGCCCGGAGATACCGGACCCTGCGAGGGCCTCGTGGACCTCTGCCGAAACGCCGACCTGGCCGTCGTCGAATGTTCGCTGCCCGACGGCGTCCCCATCGAGGGGCACATGACCTCCACGGGTCTCATCGACCTCTGCCGGGACGCGGCTGTGCGGAGGCTCGCGGTCGTCCATCGGTATCCCGCCGCCATCGTGTGCGACGTGGTCGAGGAGCTCCGCGCCGGCCTCGGATCCGGGGTCGTCCTGGTGCCCGACGACGGCGATCTCGTCGAACTGAGCGCTCATGTCACGGAAGCGTAAGCGACCCGCTGGGGGCGGCGGCCGCAAGCGGCGTGACGCGCCGGGAAGGGAGCAGCTGCAGTCCACGCTCGCCGATCGACTCGGTCGGCAGCTCGAGGACCATCGCGACACGCTGGCCAACCGGCCGCCACCGCCGGATGAACCCCCGGCCGAGCCGACGGCCGAGCCGCGGCGCCTCACCGAAGAGGAGTTGATGGCCGAGGCATTCGCCGCCGCCGGCGACGGCGAGACCATTGCGGCCAAGTTCTCCGGACGCGGATACGACCCTGGGGACGTGAGCGTCGCGACACACGAAACCGAGTCGGTCGAGGAGTCGGCCGATGCCGGACCTGACCTTCATCCGGACGACCTCGTGTTCATCGAGGCGATGGCCGCAGAGGTCGAACGTATCCCAGAAGACGACCGCTCCCGGCTCGCCGACAAGGATTGGGTCGGCGCCTCATGGCACACCGCCGGGCAACTCGAGCGACTCAGCGACGAGGACCTGCACGAGCCCGGACTCTCCGGCGCTCAGCGATCGCTTCTCAAGCGGTCACGCCGCGCCGGAACGATGCCCGTGCTCAACATCCGCCGGGAGCGCGCCAGACAGGCGCTGGGCGCGCTGGAAGCGTTCATCCGCGGCAGCCGCGCGCGCAACGTGCGCTTCGTCCGGGTCATCCACGGCAAAGGCAGGCGTTCGGAAGGCGATCCGGTGCTCAAACCGGCCGTGGTCCAATGGTGCGAGACAGAAGGGGCCGAACATGTGCTCGACTGGGCCCCGGAGACGGACCGGTCCGGAGAGTACGGCAGCGTGGTCATCGAGCTCGCGCGTGCGCGGCGGAGGCGCCGATGAATCGAAGGGAATTCGAGGCAACGCTCGCGACACTGCGCCGGGAGCTCGCCGGGGACGCAGGGCAGCGCACGAACCACGCCTCGACCGACTGCCTCGCGTGCACCGGCTGTACGTTCTGCGATTCGTGTCGGTCGTGCTATCGCTGCAACTACTGTCGCGCCTGCGAATTCTGCACGCGATGCACGCACTGCGTCGACTCGCGCCAGCTCCACGACTGCGCCTATTGCGAAGGCTGCGCCGACTGCGCCGGGTCACGCTATCTCGTCCGGTGCGAGGCCTGCATCGACTGCACGTATTGCTTCGGATGCGTCGGGTTGACCGGCAAGGACTTCCACATCCTGAACCAACCCTACGACCGGAAGGCCTACTTCGAACTCACCGCCGCGCTGCGCGAAGAGCTCGGGCTCTGACCGACGAGCGGGCCGGGGGGCCGGGGCGAGCGAGCTGCATGCCGGTGGCATGTGCCGAGTGAGCAACGCCGCCACCGGCGGCACGGGCAAGCCGGAACCCGAGGCGGCCGATGAGCCTTGGTGTCAGAAGGTGTAGCCGACGTTGAAGTGGAGCCGCCCGAACGCCTCCCCGGGACGCCTCCCCAGGACCGCTCCATAGTCGAAGACCACCGGCAGAAGGTCGGCGATGATCCACCGGATCCCGAACCCCGCGGTCGAGCGGAACTCCCCGAGCCGCAGGTCGCCCAGGCGCTGGGCCAACTGCCCGGTGTCGACGAAAAGCGCGCCTGCGAGATCCAGCTCGGCGATGAACGGATAGCGCAGCTCCAGGTTGCCTCCGACCACGACATCGCCACCGAAGGCGGTCGTGTCGGTCGACGAGACCTCGCCCTCTGCAAACCCGCGCAACGTCGTCACGCCGCCGAGGCTGAAACGCTCGGACACCGGCAGCGACAACCCGGACTCGGTGCGAAAACCGCTGAGAATGCCGCCAAAGGCCGTGCCAAACCGCCCGTTCACGCCGACGACGAAACGGCGTCCGACGGGAATGAACCCGCTCATCCGTGTCGTGAACTTCGTGAAACGCTCCGAGTTGAGCACGCCGAAGAAATCATCGGCCATCTCGATGTCGGCCTCGACGAAGTAGCCGCGGGTCGGGTTCAGCGGGTTGTCGCGCCGACGGTCGAACGTGACCCGCGGCGACAGCGACAAGATGAGCGCCGGGTCGAACTCGTCGTTCTCCAGCGCCGGATCGCTCTGGTCGAGGGTCTCCGTCCTCCGCACACCGAGGCCCAGCTCCAGAGACAGGCCCTCGACGGCGTCGAACTCCTCGCGAACGCGCGCATCGAACGCCAACTCGCGCTCGAGCGGCGCCGGAGGCACCGCCAGGAGATCGTATCGGTAGCGAAGCTGGGCCTGCGACTCCCACGGATCCTCCATTCGCCGAGAGAGATAGAAGCGGCGATCGAGGTACACGATGCCCGCGCCCGCCCGGAACTCGCGGAGAGAGAGCCGGTCGGGGTTCAACACGTCGAAGTCGAAATTCCCCAGGAGCCGGATCTCCTTGGCACGGCCGAACACGTTGATGTCCCGGAACGTGGGCTCGTTCGCCAGCACCAGGAGCAGGCCGTCGGCCTGCGCCAGGCGGGCTTCCAGGCCGACGCGATGCTCGAGGAAACGCGAACTCGACTCCTCCAACTGCACCACCACGTGCGATACCTCGCCGGTCGACGGATCCGGTGTCGCCCCAACCGTGGTTACGCGAACCGAGTCGAAGAGGGCCAGCGCACGCAGGCGCGACTGTCCGCGCAGCAGAAGCTGGTAGTCGAACGGGGCACCGATACGGAAAGGCAGCTCGCGGCGAACCACGCGCTGACGCGTATCGAAGTTCCCCCGAATCAACGCTTCGCCAAATTCGATCCGACGGCCGCGCGTCACGTCGTGCACGACCGAGACCGCTCCTCCCAAGGGCGGCGCCGCCGACTCCTCGGCCGACGGAACCAGCAGTCGGCACTCCTCGACGATCAATGCTCCCCGACGGATGCGGGTGCAGGCGGTCTCCCCGGCTCGGTCCAGTGAGCGAGCGCGATCCGGTGAACGAACCGAGGGCAGACAGGAGACATCGATCGGGCCGGCGTCACCCGGCGCCTCGCAGCGGGTGTCGATCGTCGCGAAGCTGTATCCGCGCTCGAAGAGGACGGCGAGCGCAACCGCCCGGTCGTCCGCCAGGCTGGCAGCGTCGTACGCACGAGCGCCCTGGTGTCCGGGGTCGGCCTCGCGCCGGCGCGCGAGGATCGCGTCCTCCACCCGCTCCGCCGTCGACTC
>PVBE012993033.1_pt1 | contig 14247 bp, 11 predicted proteins | sample 1631181 | NCBI WGS metagenome assembly PVBE01 (sample SAMN08397723, study PRJNA350692) | Marine metagenome, whole genome shotgun sequencing project. | isolation source: water | place: Pacific Ocean | collected 2012-04
CCCACTCGTCGACATCGATGGAGAACGAGACGCTCACTCCTCCTCCTCCTCCTCCTCCTCCTCCTCTTCCAACCACCACTGACACACCGCTTCGGACAGCGGGTCCGAACTCGGCAACGGGTAGCCGTGATACTCGCCATTGAGCCGGTTCTGGAGCTGTGCCTCGAGAGGGATCCCCTGTGGGGTCACCGCCCAGACGTTCTGCGGAAACCCGTCCTCGAACCGCTCGCTCACCAAGCCACGACGTACGCCCGCGAGAAGCAGTTCCTGGGCGGCACTCTTCCGGAAGATACCTGCAGGATCGCACAGCGTCTTGTCCGGACGCGGAAGACTTGGCGGATCCAGTCCGAAGTCGCCTGGGTTCCGCTTGTGATAGGGGCTGCCCACATATCGAACGAGGCCGATCAACCGCTCTCTCTCCCTGGGGGTGGGGAGAGGGGAACGCCTTCTTCGCTTTGGATTGAATTGCTCCCTGGCCACGATCGAATGCACTCCTTGGACCCGCCGTTCCTCGGCGATCGTGCCACAGACTAGCGGAAGAGCGGGTACACGACCTGAACCGCCCCGGCTTTCTCGGAGACGCTGGCCTACCCAGGGTTCTGCGGAGTCGGACGCCGACCCAGCCTGAGCCCCGCCGCCTACGGCGCATTGCTGCACCCCGTAGCACTGGGCACAGCCGCCAGCACCAGCGTCAGGGCGAGCGTGACGAGTTCCCTCCCGCCGCCGCAGGGGTGCGTGTGACGTCGTCGTCGGGGGCGGCGGCGGTGGCGTCGGTGGCGGCGGGGTGGCGGCGGTTCAGGGCGATGAGGGCGAGCAGCGCAAGGAAGCCCAGCGCCAGCCACCCAATCAGATCGCCGATCAACCGGTACAGGGTGGGGAGCTCGAGAAGTGGGACTTGGGCCATGAGCACCTCCGGGTGGTCGACCGACGTGCGGCTGACCAGGCGGCCTGCGGCGTCGACGAAGACGCTGATGCCGGTGTTTGTGCTGCGCACCAAGGCGCGGCGGTTTTCGATGGCGCGGAAGGTCGTCAGCACCATGTGCAGCCAGGGCTCGCCCTTCTTTCCGAACCAGGCGTCGTTGGTGATGTTGATGAGCACGTTGGGGTCGCGCTTGCCGACGAGCTTGCGGGTCCAGCGGGGGATGATCGCCTCGTAGCAGATCATCACGCCGGCTCGCAGGGAGGTGTTGGCGGGGCGTAGAGCGGGGGCCGCGGGCAGGGCGAGCTCGAAGACCGTGACGTCGTCGCCCGGGATGAAGCTGTTGGCCTCGGGGATGAGGTCGTAGATCCACGGGAACATGCGGCCGAACGGGATGTACTCGCCGAAGATCAGCAGATAGTTCTTGTGATAGACCCGGCTGTCGACCCGGCCCTCCGAGTCCAGGAGCAGGGCGCTGTTCATCATCCGGCGCTGCCACCTGGGCGAGTCGCTGACGGGGTTGGGCTCCGGTTCCGTGGTCACCACCCCCAGCAGCAGCGGAGTCCGGAAGCCGCGCATGGGGGCGGCATGATCCCACATGCGGACGCCTGCGGCCCGGTCGGCCGCCGTGTCCGTCAGCGCCGGGAAGGCGTCGAGGACCAGGTGATCCTGTCCCGGACCGAGCTTGAGCGCATCCCAGCCGGGGTGGGGGGGGAGGGGGACGCCCGAGGGCGGGACTGCGTCGATGTCCACCGGGAAGGCGAAGCTGTTGTAGGCGCTCTCGGGCCAGACGATCAGCTCCGCGCCTGCGTCGGCGAGGATCCGCGACAGGCGCTGGTGGATCGACAGGTTGTTGGCCACGTGCTCGGGCCTGGCCTTCTCGGAGATGCCGATGTCGCCCTCGACCATGCCGATCCGGACCTTCGGGGCGGCGGCCATGGCGGCGTCCACCTGGCGCAGCCGGACGGCGCCATAGCCCAGGTCCAAGGCGACCAGCACCGCAAGCGCGATCAGCGAACGCCGCGTGCGCTCCACCAGCAGGGCGCTGGAGGCGACCAGGAGCGCCGTCAGCCCGAGCACGCCGAGCAGGTCGCAGATCTGGGTGGCCAGCGGGAAGTTCCACTGCGAGTTCGCGAGGTACCAGGGGAAGATGAACGGCACCGCGTGCTCCGCGGCGACGAACGCGGTCACCCGGACCAGGGGTCGGGGGATCGGCCGGCCCAGGGCCCGGGCGCCATCCTCGAGCCACCTCGACAGGCCGGCGAACAGAGCGAAGACGAAGCCCTGGTAGGCGGCCAGCAGCGCAAACCCGAGCCAGCCCACCGGCGGTGGTAGGTGCCCGAAGGTCACGAGCAGGTGGACGACCCAGTAGAAACCACCGAGGTTGGTCACGAACCCGTGCAGCCAGCCCCAGCCGAACGCCGCGCGGGGCGAAACGCCGTCGATGGCGATGAGCGTCGGGACCAGGCAGAACCAGGCCAGGGGCCACAGATCCCACTCCGGGAACGCCTGGAAGTTGAGGACGCCGCCGAGGATGCACAGCGCCGCCCGCTGCCGTCTGTTGAGGTGCAACGGCTGGACCCCTGGCGTTCTAGGCGTGCACCCGGATGGCGGAGGGCAGCACCTCGAAGGTGGCCGGGAGCCTGGCGCCGTCCTCGCCGTCGAGCTCCGCGAGCACCGGGTCGTCGGACAGCACCTCGACTCGGATCACCTTCCCGCGCAGGTGTCGGATCTGGGACAGGTCCGGGTGCTCGCCTCGGTACAGGGCGCCCTGGTAGCGGGTGAAGAACCCCAGGCCGACGTCCCCGACGATGACCACCTCGAGCACGCCGTCGTCGTAGCGCGCCATCGGTGCGATGTGCATGCCCCCGCCGTAAAACTGGGCGTTGGCGATTGCCACTGTGTTGACCAGCATGTCGATGGGCGGCTCGTCGTCGATGGTGAGCCGGATCCGCGGGTTGTCGTAGGTCAGCAGCGTGCGCACGGTCGACAGGAAGAACGTGGCCTTGCCGCCGAGGGCCTTGGAGCCGGCGTTGGCCTTGCGGACGATCTCGCCCGACGAGCCGAACGAGGCGATGTTGGCGAAGTAGCGCACCCGCTCGTGGCCGTCGTCGCCGATGACCGTGGCGCGGCCCACGTCGAGGGGGCGGGAGTCCCGGCCCTTGATCCGGCGGACGTTGTCCTCGAGGTTCGTCCCCAGGCCCAGCGACTTGCGGAAGTCGCCGCCGGTGCCCATCGGCAGCACCGCCAGCACGCCGTCCTCGCGGATGGGCGCGCCGCCCGGGCCGTCGAAGAAGCCGTTGACCACCTCGTTGACCGTGCCGTCGCCGCCCAGGGCGACCACCTGCTCGAAGCCCGATTGCAGCGCCTGCCGCGTCAGCGCGGTGGCGTCGCCGGGGCCGGTGGTGAGCGCGTCGTCAAAGGGGCCGAACTCCCGGCGGATCATCGCGGCGATGTCCGGCCAGCGCTTCCCCACCTTCCCCCCGCCCCCGACGGGGTTCACGACGACCATCGTCCGAAAATTGTCGACCATCCGCCTGTCTTCCCCGTTGAGCAGACCCCAGTATACGTCGGCCCTCCCGATCCCGTCGGATCCACATTGATCCGGTCGGGCGGGGCGTTGTATCCTCCGACCCTCACAGTTTTCCATGCGATTTCAGGGAGATAAGCAATGGCCTACGCAATCGAGGTGCTCCGGGATCAGTGCATCACGGCCGAGACGTGCGTGGTTGAGGCCCCCAACACCTTCGAGATCGACGACGAGGGGATCGCGATCATCCTCGACCCCACGGGCGACGATGACGAGGCGGTCTATGCGGCCGCCGAGAGCTGCCCCGTCGAGTGCATCATCCTGCGCGACGCCTCCGGGACTCAGGTCTTCCCCAAGCCGTAGATCGCTTGGAAGCTGCCCGGGTCCACCAGCGACTCCAGGCTGTCAATCACGATGTGGGCGCCCGCAGGGGCCAGCTCATCGGGCGTGAAGCTCCCGACCCGGATGCCCACGACGAACGCACCCGCTGCGTGGGCCGACTGCACGCCCCGCACGCTGTCCTCCAGCACGATGCAGGCCTGCGGCGCGACCCCTAGCTGAGCCGCCGCGGCCAGGTAGCCCTCCGGCGACGGCTTGCCGTTGTCCACGTCGTCGCTGCCGACGATGAACTGGACGGCGTCCGACACCCCGATCTCCGCCAGCGCGTACACCGCCTCCGCCCGCCACGACCCGGTGATGACCGCGACGGGCCACGCCTGCGCGGCTGCGCGGATGGAGGCGCCGGCGGCGGGCAGGATCTTCAGGTTGTCGGCGAGGATCCGCTCCTTGGCCTGTAGCAGCGCCGCCTTCAGCCCCTCGGGGTCTGGCTCGACGAGGTCGTGGCGCCCGTGCAGGTGCTCGATGGCGTCGGCCCACGCGGCGCCGAGGATCTCATCGAGGGCCGCCGGGCCGAGCTCCACGCCGTAGCGCTCCCGGAAGACCTCCGTCAGGGTCTGGCCGGATTCGCGCTCGGTGTCGACCAGCGTGCCGTCCATGTCGAAGAGCACCGCCGCGAGCGGGGGCCGGTCGGGCCTGTCTCCGCTCATGGACTCAGCCGGGCGATGGACGCCGCGGCGGCCTCGCGGACCAGGACCTCCTGGTCCGCACGGAGGGCGTTCAGGGCGGGGATCACGGAGGCATCTCCCAGTTCGCCGAGCGCACGGGCCGCGGCGGACCGCACGGGACCTGATCGATCGGCGAGGGCTTGGACCAGCGCGGGCTTGGCGGACACCGCTTTGAGCCTGCCCAGCCCGCGGGCGGCGGCGGTGCGGACATAGGGGAACGGGTCGTTGAGCGTGGCGGCCAGCGACTGGCTGGCCACCGGACCGCCGCGGCTGGCCAGGGCGTCGACGGCCTGGGCTCGAACGGACCAGGCGCCGTCGGACAGCGCCTTGCGCAGCAGCGGGTCGGAGCGGTCGCCGGCGCTTCGCCCGAGCGCCTCCACCGCCGCTCTGCGGACCCCCTTGTGGCTGTCGCTGAGCGCGGCGTCGAACACGCCGGCGAGGTTCGAGGAGATGCCAGGATCCGACGATGCGCCCGCCACCTTGCCGAGCACGGACAGGGCCAGCTCCCGTGCCTCCACGTCGTCGCCCGTCGCGAGGGTCTCAAGGGCCCGCGTCGGGCCTGCGGACAAGGCGTCGGCGAGCTTGCCGAGCACCGCGGGCGACAGCTCCCCGGCTGTCAGCGGCCCCAGCGCCGGGCCGTCGCGCCGCCGGTCGAGGTCGCGCAGGGCCTGGCGGACGACCTCTCGTTCATCGGACTGCAGGGCCACGGTCACCGCCTCGCGCACCAGCTCGGGGTTGGCGCCGAGGACCTGGGCGATGCGCGCGGCGGCGGCGGCCATGCCCACCCCAGGGGCCCGCGTCTTTGCGAGGGCGCTGACGTACTCCTTGGCCTCGGGCGTGCCCGCGTCCAGGTCGATGAACCCGGGGGCGGCGCCGGGCAGGTCGGGATCGGAGGGCCCTTCGCCGGCGAGCGCGGCCAACGCCGCGGCTCGCAGCGGCGCCTCGCCGGTCCACAAGGCGGCGAGGAGCGCGCCGGTCGGTCGCCGCCCCGCTCGGTTGGCGAGCCCTCGCGCGGCGACCCGCCGCACCAGCAACGTGTCCTGTTCGAGCGACCCCAGCAGCGTCGCCTCGGCGCGATCGGCGTCGAGGCGGCCCAGGGCCCATGCGGCTGCCGCACGGACCTCCTCCTTGCTGTCGGCGGTCTCGGCGGACAGCAGATCGGCGAGCACCGGCGCCGCCCGCTTGTCTCCCGACCGCCCGAGGGCGGCCGCGGCCACCGCCCTCACGGGCCACTTCCGATCCGGCGACGCCGCGCCGACCAGCGGCAGGAGCGCAGACGTCGCCTTGCTCCCGCCGATGCTCCCGAGCGCCCACGCGGCGGCCGCCCGCACGCCCTGATCGCCATCGGACAGGCCCCGCTTGAGGGCCCCGATCCCGCGCGGGTCGCCGATCCGGCCCAGCGCCACCGCGGCCCGCACCCGCACCCGCGGGGCCCGCTCATCGAGCAGCCGGCCCAGGGGGATCGCCGCGTCGCCGTGGCCCAGATCGGCGAGCACGTCGAGCGCCGACATGCGCAGCCCGGCGTCCTCGTCGGTCAACGCCTCGAGCAGGGGCTTGACCGCCCGCCTGCCGATCACGGTGAGCTTGGCGCGCGCCGCCTTGGCCTCCGCGCCGCGTGCGTAGCGCGCCTGGGTACGGAGCGGCCACACCAGGTGGCCGTACAGCTCGGTGATGATCCGCCGGAAGACCGGCCGCGGAGGTGTGCGCCACAGGAGCGGCAGCAGGTCGCGCTCCAGGTCCTCGAGCCCCCCGGACATCAGGTTGAGGTGCAGGGATTTCCTGGCCGCCTTGAGCACCATCTCGCTTTCGGCGGCCCGCTTGACCACGTCGCGATACTGGGCGTCCGCCTTCTCCATGCGGCCCAGGTCGCGCAGCACCCGGGCCAGCTCGAAGCAGGCCTCGAAGTTGAGCCGATCAAGGTCCACCGCCTTGCGGTACTCCTTGGCCGCCGCCTCGAGATCCTGCATGCGGTAGTAGATGCGGGCGAGCCGGGCGTGGCCCTGCGAGTCGTCGGGGTTGATGTCCACCGCGAGGCCCGCGAACCGCACGGCGTCCTCGTCGTTGTACTGCCGCAGCGAGTACTCGGCGACCCGCTGGTAGTACTCCCGGGCGCGGTACGGGTTGAGCTCGGCGATCTTGGTGAGGATGTCGATGGCCCGCTTCAGCTCGTTGCGGGACAGGTACAGCTCCTCGAGGGCCTCCAGGCTGTCGATGTCGGTGGGCGCTCGCACCAGCACCCGCTGCAGGACGGCCTCGGACTCCTCCAGGTTGTTCATGCGGGTGAGGCCTTCGGCGAGCAGCCGCCCCGCCTCGAGCCCGCGCTCCTCCGCCTGCTCGATCTCGGCGACCAGCACGTCGCGCTCCTCGCCCTTCGACTGGTCGAGGCGCCTGCGCAGGATGTCGGGCCGCTCGAAGAGCTGGCGCCACTCCTCGGTCTTGGCCGGCAGCCGCTTGAGGCCGCCGTACAGGCGGACGAGCCACTGGCGCGCCTCGCGCCGGGTTCGGGGGTCTTCGGCGATGGCGTGGACCTTCTCCCACGTCTGGACCGCCGCCCCCCGGCTGTCCATCCGCTCCTGGGCGAGCGCCAGCGACCGCAGCAGGCGCAGGTCGCCGGGCTTTTCGACCACCGCCTTCTTGAACGCGTCCACCGCCTCCGCGGGCAGGTCGTGGGCACCGTACGTCTCGCCCAGCAGGTGCCAGGCCTTGGCCTTGTCGGGCATCACCCGCAGCACGGTCCGCCAAGCCTTGCGGGCCTCCACCATGTTGCCCATGAGCGCGAACTGCTCGCCCAGGCTGATCAGGTGGCTCTCCTCGCCCGTCTCCCGCCGGACCAGCTTCTGGTAGGCCTTGAGCGCCCGCTCGTTCTCGCCATAGCGGGTGTAGGCGTCGGCGAGGGCGGAGATGATGGCGGCGTCGTCGCGGTACTTGCGGGCGATGGAGTCGAGCAGCTTGAGCGCCCGCGTCGGCTCCTGCCGGCGATACAGCAGGTCCGCCAGCTCGATCTGGTAGCGCGTCTCCGAAGGCGCAGAGGCGATCAGCCGCTTGTACTCGGCGATCACCTCGTCGATGCGCCCGAGGCGCTCGAAGAGGCGGATCAGGGCCAGCCGGACGGTCGGGTCCTTGCGGCGCAGCGCGACGGCCTTGCGGTAGGCGGCGATCGCCTTGTCCTCCCGTCCGATCTCCTCGTACAGCCGCGCCAGCATGAGCCACTCGTCGAACCCCCGGCGCCGCCAGGTGCGCTCAAACTCCGCCAGGAGCTTGCGCAGCTCGTCCCGACCCCGGTGGATCTCCACCAGCCGCTCCCGCAGCTCGCCCACGTTCCAGTTGTCCGCGGTGACCATCGACAGCGCGCGCCGGTAGGCCTTCTCCGCCTCGTCCGGTCGATCGAGCTTGGCCAGGAGCGCTCCCACCTCCTTGAGCGATCGCACCTCCTCGCGGCGGTTGCCCGCCGAGGCCTTGAGGATGCCCCGCCACTCGGCGAGGGCGAGCTCGAGCGCCCCGTGCCTGGCGTAAAGCCGCGCGACCTCGGCCTGCAGGAACACGTCGCCGGGCCGCTCCTTCTTGAGCCGCGCCAGGTACTGCCCGGCCTTCGGGGTGTCGTGAACGTCCAGGGCCATCTCGGCGAGGATCTTCAAGATGCCTTCGCGCCGATCCCGGCTCTTGGTCAGCCCCAGGGCCTGCTCGTACAGCAGCCCGGCGCGATCGGGGGCCCGCCGCCGACGGGCCATCTCGGCGAGGGCCACCACGGGCAGAGGCGAGCCGGCGTCCAGCGCCGCGGCGGCCTCGAGCTCCGTCCGGGCCTCGTCGAACCGCCCGGCGCTTCGGTACAGCTTGCCCAGCAGCAGGTGCACGGCGAACCCCCGCTTGCCCTTGCCGCCGGCCTGCCCCTCGTAGTGCTTGATGAGCGCGGACAGCCCCGGCCCCTTGCCGTAGTGCTCCACCAGCCGGCGGTAGACGGCCTGTCCGCCAGGATCCCGCTCAAGGATCTCCTGGTAGCGCCGGGCGGTCTCGGGGTCGAAGCCCTCGCCCTCGGCGGCGAGGGCGGGGCGCGCAGATAGCGATGCGGCTCCGCACGCGGCGAGTCCGACGAGGGCGAGGGTCCGCCCCAAGCTACTGCGCGACGAAGGTGTACTCGTCGTTGTGATCGCCTGTCTCCGCGGCGGTGCGCTGGTATTCGACCAGCGTCTTTTCGATAACGACCTGACTGCCCTTCCTTATCCCGAACCCGACCATGAGCTTGAAGAAATCTGCCGGTGAGTTGGACGCGGCCGCCACGTTCTCATTCTCCCTGGCCTTGAAGTGCAGGGTGTTTGAGCCCGGCCGCAGCCACTCCGTGAGGTCGAAGATGGTAGCCCACGAGCCCGCCTTCACCTTGGTCACAAACATGCCGTTGGCGAACACGTCCACGTCGTAGTTCGTGGCGTTGGTGCGGCTCTGGTGGCTCACCAGCCAGTAGCGCTGGGTCAGGTCGACGGACTCGGGCACCGCGGGCGCTGGCTTGACCGGCCGCTTGGGCAGCGGCATCGGCTTGACCGAATAGCTCGGCGCCGTGATGTGGACGTTGCCCAGGCTGTCGATGCGGACCTGGGCCCCCTCGAAGGTCCGGCTGATCGCGCCGTCGATGTTGGTGCCGTTGAGGTAGACGCTGCGCTGGGCGGCGCCGGTGGTCGGCGCGGCGATCAGCAGCATTCCCACGCCAATGGCGGCGATGCGGGGCAAAGCCATGCGCTCGAATCTACCATGTGACAGGGTACGATCGCCGCCATGACGCTCCTATCCCAATCGGCGCTCCTCGCCGCCGTCATCTCGGGGACCCTCGGCGTCTACCACTGGCAGCGCCGGGGCAAGGGCTCCAACCACGCCGCGTTCGCGCTGCTCTGCACCGCCCTCGCGCTGCGCTACGTGGCCACCTTCGTGGTCGAGTCGTTCGAGGTTGGGATCGGCTGGGAGAACGCCAACGTGGTGCTCGGCCTGCTGGTTCCGCCCGTGGCGCTGGCCTTCTTCCGGCAGTTCCTGCACGACGACGACGCCCGGCCCGGCGCGGACGGTCTCGTGCGGCTGGGGGCGCTGGTGCTCGCCGGGCTCGCGTTCACGGCGGTCGGACGCTCGGGCTGGGTGCGGGCGCTGCAGTGGATCTACGCGTTCGGCGTCTTGTACGCCTGCGCGGTCCTGGTCAACCGGCGGCTGGCCACCGAGGGCAGCCGGATCCGGGTCACCCGGCTGCGTTACCTGCTCGTGGGGCACGTGGTCACCGTGACCTTCACGGCGCTGGACTTCCTCATCGTCCTCGACGTCCCGTTCCTGACCGTCGGCAACGCCGTCGCGGGCGTCTACCTGTACCTGCTGTCCCAGGCGCTGCTGCGCCATCGGCTGCTCGACATGCAGGAGCTGATGGCCAAGGGGGTCGTCCTCGGCCTGCTCGCGGTCGTCCTGGCCACCATCTACACGCTGCTGGTCGTCTGGGTGGGCGATCAGCCGGCGCTGATGGTGTTCAACTCGCTGGTCGCCAGCATCGTGATCCTCGTGCTCTTCGACCCGCTGCGGACCATGGCCGAGCGCCGCCTCGGGCCGCTGCTGTTCGGGCAGAAGTTCGAGTTCGAGCGCAGACTGCAGGCGCTGCGCCGAGAGCTGGCGGGGACCGTCGAGGTGCCGTCGATGGCCCACCAGCTGATGAAGCGGCTGGAGCTGACCCGGCGGGTGACCCACGCCGGGCTCTGGCTGCTCGGCACCGATGGCGTCAGCTACCGGCGCATGGCGTACTCGGGTCCACCGCCGCCGGTGGAGCTCCCGATGCCGGGCTCCAGGCCTCTGCTGGAGCTGGTGGAGCAGGAGGGGGTGCTCGTGCTCGAGGATCTGCACGCCCGCATCCGGGAGGCTCGCCGGCGGGAGGCGGTCGGGACGCACACCGAGCTGGCCAACCTGGAGGGTGTCGCCGACGCCATGGAGGAGCTGCACTCGGGAGTGATCGTGCCGCTCAAGGGCCGCGAGGGGCTGCTGGGGCTGATCTCTGTGAAGGACGATCGGCTGTACGAAGCCTACAGCTACGACGAGATCGGCAGGATGGCCGAGGTGGCGCGCCAGGCGGCGCTGACCGTGGAGAACTCCAGGGTCTACGACTCCATCCGGGAGCGCGACCGGCTGGCGGTGCTCGGCGAGATGTCCGCAGGGCTGGCCCACGAGGTCCGCAACCCGCTTGGGGCCATCAAGGGCGCCGCGCAGGTCCTGCAGAGCCGGTCGGCCGGCGATGGTGAGGACTCGGACCCGATGCTCGACGTAATCGTCGAGGAGGTGGATCGCCTGGACGTCGTGGTGTCGCGGTTCCTGGACTACGCCCGGCCGCTGAACGTCGAGCCGGCGCCCATCGACGTCAACGACCTGGTCGAGCGCACCGCGAACGCGCTCCGGGCGAGCCCGCTGGCCGAGGGCGTGCAGGTGAAGGTGGCGCCGGCCGAGGACCTGCCGGACGTGATGGCGGATGACGAGATGCTGGGCGGCGTGCTGGTCAACCTGGGCCGCAACGCCCTGGAGGCGTCGGGGGAGGGGGGCAACGTGACGATCAGCACGCGGCGCTTCCGCGGCCGGCCGGTGGGCGTGCCCGGATCGGTGCGTCCCGAGCTCGGCTGGGCGGAGGTGCGGGTGGCGGACGACGGCGAGGGCATCGATGACGAGGCGCTCAAGCACCTGTTCATCCCGTTCTATACGACCAAGGACGGTGGGACGGGCCTGGGCCTGGCGATCAGCCAGCGGGTGGTGGGCAAGCTCGGCGGGACCATGGACGTGCGCTCCCGCAAGGGGAAGGGGAGCACGTTCATCATCTACCTGCCGCTGGCGCCGCCGACCTCGCTCGTGCCGGCGGGCGAGACCGCGCCGGCGACCGATTGAGCGGCCGGGGGCCCCGGGTGCTCGCGGGACGCCTCAAGGGGCGGGCGCTGCCCAGGGTGGGGCAGGGGACCCGTCCCACGGCCGGGCGGGTGCGCGAGGCGGTGATGTCCATGTTGGGCGAGGAGCTCGAAGGCGCCTCGGTCCTCGACCTGTTTGCGGGGGTCGGCGGGCTGGGGGTGGAGGCCTACTCCCGGGGCGCCGATCCGGTGGTCCTCGTAGAGCTCGACGCCGGTGCCGCGCGGCGGCTCGACCGGGCGTTCGGACAAGACGTGCGTGTGTTGCGCGGCGATGCCTGTCAGCCCGGTCGCCTCGGCCTGTCCGGGTGCTACTCTGTCGTGCTCCTGGACCCACCCTGGGGCCAGGGTCTCGGGGTCCGGGCGCTCGAAGCGGTCGGCGCTGCGGGGTTGGCGTCCGCCGACGCGACCGCGGTGCTGATCCATGAGGCCGGAGCAGAGCCGGCGGCGCCGGGCTGGGAGGTCCGACGCACCCGCCGCCATGGGGACGGAGAGGTCACGCTGATGACGAGGAAGGAGGAGGCATGAGCGCCGGGACGATCAGGATCGCGGTGTGCGCCGGGAGCTTCGATCCGTTTACGGAGGGGCACCTGGACGTGGTGCATCGCGGGCTGTCGATGTTCGACCGCATCGTGGTGGCCGTGGCCTTCAACCCGAAGAAGCGGGCGGCCTTCTCCGTGGACGATCGCGTGGCGCTGATCCGGGAGTCGGTGGCCGATCTGGGCGACCGGGTCGAGGTCGACACCTTCCAGGGGCTGGTGGTCGAGTACGCCAACCGGCGCGGCGCCGTGGCGCTGCTGCGTGGCCTGCGCGCCGTGAGCGACTTCGAGTTCGAGTTTCAGATGGCCAGCATGAACCGCAAGCTGGCGCCGTCGCTCCAGACCGTGTTCCTGATGGCGGCGGAAGACCACTTCTACGTGTCGAGCTCGCTGGTCAAGGAGGTCGCCATGCTGGGTGGAGATGTGTCGAGTCACGTCCCGCCGGCGGTGGCGCAGGCCTTGGCCAGGCGACGCGCGGCGCAGCTGCAAGCCGATTCGGGGGGCCAGTCGTGAGCATCGCCGTGAGCCGCAAGCTGGCCGCGCTGCCGGCGTCACCGACCCTGGCCGTCAACTCCCGGGCCAAGGCGCTGCGGGCCGAGGGGCGCGACGTGCTGTCCTTCGCGGCGGGCGAGCCGGACTTCCCGACGCCGCCCCACGTGTTGGACGCGGCGGCGGCCGCCGCACAGGCGGGTCAGACCCGGTACACCCCGTCGCCCGGGACGCCGGCGCTGCGCAAGGCCGTGTGCGACTACCAGCGCCGCGTCGGCGGCTCGGCGGTGGACTACGAGCCAGGCGAGGTCCTGGTCTCCTGCGGGGCGAAGCACGCCCTGTACAATCTGTTCCAGGCGCTGCTCGACCCCGGCGACGCCGTGCTGATCCCGGCGCCGTACTGGGTGAGCTACCCGGCCCAGGTGCAGCTGGCCGAGGGCAAGCCGGTGCCGATCCACGCCACCCTGGGGGAGGGGTTCGTGCCCACTCGCTCGTCGCTGCGGGAGGCCGCCGGCCTCGCCCGGAACACCGGGGCGCACCCCAAGGCCGTGATCATCAACAGCCCGTGCAACCCGACGGGCGCCGCGTACTCGCGTGCGGCGCTCGAGGGGCTGGTCGAGGAGGCGCTGACCCTGGGGCTGGTCATCGTCAGCGACGAGATCTACGGGCGGCTGACCTACGACGGGTTCGAGCACGTGTCGATCCCCTCGCTGGGCCGGGACGCCAAGGCGGCGACGTTCCTGGTCGACGGCGTGAGCAAGACCTTCGCCATGACCGGCTGGCGCACCGGGTGGGTGTGCGGCGACAGGGAGGTCATCGCCGCCGCGGGCCGGCTCCAGAGCCAGTCCACCAGCGGGCCTTCCAGCATCAGCCAGGCGGCGGCCATCGCCGCGATCACATCGCCCGAGCCGTTCCTGGCCGACTGGCTCGCCGCCTACTCGGCCCGCCGGACGGTGATGGTCGAGGGGCTCAACGCCATCGACGGGGTCCGTTGCCCGTCGCCCCAGGGCGCGTTCTACGTGTTCCCGGACGTCTCGGGCCTGCTCGGCGGACCGGACCGCCCGGCGACGGACACCGAGCTGGCCCTCTGGCTGCTCGAGGAGGCAGGTGTCGCCTGCGTTCCCGGCACTCCGTTCGGGGCGCCCGGCCACCTGCGGCTGTCGTACGCCACGGATCTCGACACGATTCGTGAGGGGCTGCGCAGGCTGACGGCCGCGCTCAGCTTGTAGTCCGCCAGACTACGGAAACCGGCAACGCTACCTATCGAGGCGTCGCGATCCGGCCCTACCGTGATCGGCATGCGTACCCACATCTCCGTTGTCGCCGCCGCCGCAACCCTCACGGCCATGGCGCCCCCGGCGGCTGCCTGCGGGGGGTTCTTCTGCAGCACGGCGACTCCGGTCGACCAGTCCGGGGAGCAGATCATCTTCGACATGTCGGAGCCGGGGTCGGTGCGCATGCACATCCGTGTGCAGTACGAGGGTCCGGCCGCCCAGTTCGCCTGGGTGCTGCCGATCCCCAAGGAGCACCCCGACGAGCCGCTGTCGATCGGGTCGAACCCGCTCTTCGCAGAGCTGTCCCGCGCCACGCTCCCAAACATCCGGACGGAGCGGCGCGTCGAGGGTACTTGTGCCAGCTTCTCACCGGGGTCGTGCACCTACTGGGAGGATTGGGGCGGGGAGGGGGAAGGCGAGCCGGAGGGGGAGGGCAACGAGGGCGAGGGCGAGGCTGGCGGCGGCGTCGAGGTCTTGCGGGAGGAGCGGGTCGGGCCCTTCGACACGGTCCTGCTCAACGCCGACGACGCCGAGGC
>PVBE011636891.1_pt1 | contig 14246 bp, 17 predicted proteins | sample 1631181 | NCBI WGS metagenome assembly PVBE01 (sample SAMN08397723, study PRJNA350692) | Marine metagenome, whole genome shotgun sequencing project. | isolation source: water | place: Pacific Ocean | collected 2012-04
GGAAAAAGTACGCATTGGGCACTTACAGAATCTGCAAACACCAACCCTGATTGTTCAGGGAGAACGTGATCCGATGGGCCGAAAAGAGGAAGTGGAGACCTACGCACTCTCAGAACGGTTGCAACTCTCCTGGATTCCCGATGGTGATCACAGCTTCAAACCAAGAAAACGTTCAGGCCACAGTGAACTCGCCAATCTGCATCTGGCTGTGCAAGAGATGCATGACTTCCTGAGCAAGCTGTTGCTGCCTCGTTGATCTCTCTGTATGGGGTTAACCCAGATGGAGTGAATCCAACAGAGATCCTGATGCTCCCTCCATCAGGTCTGGTTGCCCCCGAGCATGTCGTCGTACCCCTCATAGGGGTTGTATTCAGCCCATCCAGGACTGGCCTGATCCATCAAATCATATTCACCGTCGACCATATCGGCACGGGTGTTTCCATAAGGAACGGTGTTACAGGTGATCCCGCCACCGGCAACAGGCTGGCAATCGTCGAAACGCACTTGTGCCCGAACAGAACTGAAAAGTGCTGAGCTGATCGAGACCAGCGCGGCAAGATTCACCAGAAACACTCGCAAAACGCCTGATGCAAACACCCCCATTCTGGACGGAATGGTGAAATCTGATCAAAGGCCTGCACAAAGTCGCTCGCTGTCACGCAGCGTCTCGAAGGATCTCTGACCACGTTGTTCAGCAAGCTGCACCATCACCACTTCCGCCTGCAGTCCGAGCAAAAGGGTCTGACAGGGATAGAGCTCGCGATCAGCGGCACGGCTCTGCATTGCTTCAGTGAGCACAAGAGCTTGATTACAGCTGGGCGCATGGGCACTGCGGAAACAGGCGATCAGAAGCGGACGCGCCCGATCAAGAGATGCTGCATGCACCGGCGCTGCAACGCTGCCGACTCCAACAGCAACGATTGCGAACATCAATGCCTTGAGCCAGTCGTTCGAGAAGTGGCTGATCAAGAGATGGGACCGAGATCAACTGAAAGAATCAAAACACTCGAGCGATGATTAGATGTACACCGACTGGACCGCGGTCGCGCTTCTGCTGTTCACCGCTGTACCCCTTTTGGCTGTCGTGGCGGCGGCCACATTCTTTATCTGGCAGAAGCGGAAGTCTCCACTGTCTTGATCAATCCTTTATCGATCACCTCTGAAGGCTTCTCAATGCTCTCCCCAGGGGAGTGAGCGACGGTGAAAGATGTTGCCCGGGATGAGGAGACAGACTGGAGCACTCCTCTGCCCAGACAATCCTGACAAGTGCGGAAGCGCTGCTCGCTGATGCGTTTGATGCCACTACCACCGCAGCTCGAGCAGATCGCCATGTCCACGCCGTCAAAGCATCTTCAGTGTGGGAGCTGCGGGCGTCCGTGATCCCGAAGGCTTCCTTAAGAATCCTGATCTTCGAAGCAACTGCGCAACGGCACTGATCTGGCTCGCATCTCCTGCAACAGCTCGTCGACCGACAGAGAGCAGTGCTGGTCAACCAGTCCCAGAGAACCGGCGAGCCATCCCACCACCCTCTGCGGCGACCACTGCTGATCCTGAAGAGGAGCCAGCCCTGCTGCATGGTCTCGTTTGGAGAGCTTCTGCCCCTGTGGATCACAGAGCAGCGGTGTGTGTCGGTAGCCAGGAGATTGCTCCTCCAACGAGGCAATCACGGCCTGCTGGGCAATGCACACCACCTCCAGATCGGAGCCCCGCACCACCTCTGTGATTCCCAGTGCCAGCTCATCCACCACTGTTGAAAGGTGATAGGCGATGAATCCATCAGAGCGGCGCAGAACCAAGTCGCCGCAGCGTGATTCATCCAGAGGATTCACTCTCAGCCTCCAGGCCGGCAATCGACCGTCCTGCAGGCCCCAGCCCCTGGCCATCTCTCGGCAAGTCCCTGGGTAGCGTTGGCCTGAACCAAGCTGACGACGCGTGCACCGGCAGGGATAGAGCAGCTGTTCATTCCGGAATGCGGAAAGACAGGCGTTGTAAAGAGCGAGGCGCTGGCTCTGCATGGTCACCGGACCATCCCAGTGCAGCCCAAGCCAGCGAAGATCTCCTAAAGCTGACTCAACGGCACCGACCCGGATGCGCGGGGTGTCGAGGTCATCAATCCGAAGCAACCATTCCCCTTCATTGAGCCGAGCCTGCAGCCAGGAGATCAGGGCCGTGCGCAAGTTACCCAGATGCAGTGGGCCCGAGGGAGTCGGAGCGAAACGACCCCTGTAGCCGCGCAGACGCAGTTGTCGCCCCCGCTCAAAAACAGACCGAAGAGGATCAGGAAGATTCACACAAGAAAGGGTGGCCCCAGAGGACCACCCCGATCAACAGATCCGGAGACGATCAGCCCTGAACGCGGTCCTTGAACATCTTGCCGGCGGTGAAGGCAGGAACGCGCTTGGCGGGAATCTTGATCTTCTCGCCGGTCTTGGGGTTCAGACCCTGGCGGGCAGAGCGCTCGCGAGGCTCGAAGGAACCGAAGCCGAGAATGGAGACTTTCTTGCCCTCCACAACGGAATCAATGATGGTTTCGATGGCGGCATCCACCACCAGGGAGACATCGGTCTTGGTGAGCTCGGTGCGGGCGGCAACCAGGTTGACGAGATCGGCTTTGTTCATTGGGTGGGGAAAGTGGCGGAAGCGGTTGGATCGACGATGCGGAGGTCGACATCCGCACGGCTTCCCTGAGCGCGCTAATCGTATGGAGACAATCGCTGTGCGGCAACCGAAAAACACCGTGCCGCAATGCTTTCACCGAATCTTGTGTGGATCAGGGCGTGTCAAATGCTGCTTCTGTCTGCTGATTCCAGCTGTGGAAGGGGGCCAGATGGGCACCACGCAAAGCACCCAGCCCCGCTCCAGAAGCCAGTTCTGGAGAGGCTTCTGGGGGAAGCCAATGTCGTAGTCGATGCAGACTGCGCTGTTGCCGGGGCCAGTGAAAGGTGCGCCGATGCTGGAGAGGTGCCAGTTGATCCTTGTCGCATGGCACGAGCAAACGTCCGCAGAACAGCACATTCACAGGCTCCGGCGCATGCACAACCGCATGACCGGGAGTGGGGCCTGGCGTCCAGAGCAGTCGCAGACCCGAGCGCGTGACGGTCTCTTCGGAGAACGTTTCAAGCTGCTGAACGCCTGGCAGCAAATAGGCCTCCTGCTCCTGAACGAGCACAGGCCATGGCATGCGCTCCTGCAGGCGCCGGAGCCGTCCATGCCCCTCACGACTGGTGAGGAGGATGCGGGCACAACGGCCTTGCGAGAGGTCCCGCAGGGCTGCAAACGTGGCTTCGCTGAGCGGCGGACAGTCGATCAGAACGGGCTCAGGATCCACATCAAGCCACCAGGACGAGCCTCCGCGACAGTCTCGGTTGGGTGGAAAAACCCAGAGATCAGGCCGGATCTGCAAAGGCGGACGGCCTGGCTCCAGCGAGGAGGTCATCACAGACACGATGCATCACCGGAGCTGTCACTACTTTGAAGGCTTCACCTGCTCCCTGGGAGTGGATCTTTGAGCGCGATCCGGCAAGGCAGACCCTGGCCCCTTGGCAGCAGCATCACGGCCCATGGCGTGAATTTCTCGGTGGCAGCCCCAGGGGCCAACCGCGTGGAACTGCTGATTTTCGCCGCCGCAGAGGCCAGCAGCCCGGAACAGCTGATTGATCTGAGCGATGGCAAGCACCGTTCCGGCGATTACTGGCATGTGGAGGTGGAGGGCCTGACAGCAGGTTGCTGCTATGGCTACCGGGTGTTCGGACCTCTCGCACCTGGAGGCCATGGATTCAGGCCCGCGAAGGTGCTGTTGGACCCCTGTGCTCGTGCCATCACGGGCTGGTCGGTCTACAAGCGCGAAGCCGCCACCGGTGCGTCACCAAACACCGACTGCTGTCTGAAGGGAGTGGTCTGCGAGCGGGACCACTTCGATTTCGATGCCCACCCCAGGCCACGGCACAGCTGGCAACAGACCGTGATCTACGAGCTGCATGCGGGCGGCTTCACCCGTCGCAGGGACAGCAACGTGGCCCAGGATCGACAGGGGAGTCTGCTGGGCGTGATCGACAAGATCCCCTACCTCAAGCAGTTGGGCATCACCACGCTCGAACTGCTCCCAGTACAGGCATTTGATCCGCAGGATGCACCGCCGGGGCGAGACAACGTCTGGGGTTACAGCCCGCTGAGTTGGTTTGCGCCGCATCAGGGATACATCAGCGGCGACGACCCGCTGCAGGCCAGGGCGCAGATGCGTGAACTGGTGGCGGCCTGTCACGACGCCGGCCTGGAGGTGTTGCTCGATGTTGTCTACAACCACACCACCGAAGGCAATGTGGCTGGGCCCACACTGAGCTGGCGTGGCTTCGCCGATCTCACTTACTACCACCAGAACGACAAAGGTGACTACCTAGACGTGAGTGGCTGCGGCAACACCATTGCCGCCCATCAGCCGCTCAGCAGGGAACTGATCCTGGAATCGCTGCGCTGCTGGGCAGTGGAGCTGGGTGTGGACGGCTTCCGCTTTGATCTCGGCATTGCGCTGAGCCGGGGCGAAGGACTGAAGCCGTTGGATCAGCCCGCACTGTTTGAGGCGATGGAGGCCGACCCTCAGCTCAGCGATCTCAAACTCGTCAGCGAACCCTGGGATTGCGGTGGTCTTTATCGACTGAATGATTTCCCAGCCAAGCGCATCGGGACCTGGAACGGCCGCTTCCGTGATGCCGTGCGCAGCTTCTGGAAAGGCGACGACGACAGCACCTGGTCGATGGCACAGCGTCTGCGCAGCAGCCCTGACCTGTACAACGGCAGGCCGGCGAGTCTGGGTCGCTCCGTGAATCTGCTCACGGCCCACGACGGTTTCACGCTGATGGATCTGGTCAGCTTCAACAGCAAACACAACCTTGCCAACGGTGAGGACAACCGCGACGGAGAAAATCACAACAACAGCTGGAACCACGGCGTTGAGGGTCCCAGCAGTGACCATGCCATCAACTCCCTGCGCAAACGCCAGCAACGCAACATGCTGAGCACACTGCTGCTTGCACGCGGCGTGCCCATGCTGTTGATGGGCGACGAGGTGGGTCGCAGCCAGGGAGGCAACAACAACACCTGGTGCCAGGACACCCCACTCAGCTGGATGATCTGGTCGAAAGAACACTGCGACGGAGAGTTGCTCACCTTCGTGCGGCGACTGCTGAAACTGCGCTCACAGCTGACCGAACTGTTGAATCCGGCGGTTGGTCACAGTGAACAGCCGCATCGCCGCAGCAGTGATCCCGATGGCTTGTGGCGCCAGTGGCACGGTGTGCAACTGGGCAAACCCGACTGGGCCAGCTGGTCCCACTGCCTGGCGATGAGCGTGCACCGAGGCAAACGGGGAGCCGTGCTCTGGGCTGGCTTCAACGCTTACTACAAGGGCATGCACTTCGATCTGCCGAAGCCGGCATCTCCCTGGCACCGCCTGATCGACACAGCACGTCCCGCAGGTGAAGACCTTCCCGAGACACCTGAACCCTGGAGTGCTGATGGAGTTCCGCTCGAAGCAAGAAGCCTGGTGGTGATGGTGGCTCGCGAGTACACCAGCGACCTGAGGGTCTGAGCGGCGAAACCTCAGATCTCTCAAGCTTGAAATCGAAGCGGGCGGCGGGAATCGAACCCGCATCATCAGCTTGGAAGGCTGAGGTTTTACCACTAAACTACGCCCGCACAGAAACATCTGTACCAACGCCTTGAGAGGCGTGATCGCAGGTGTTGTGCGCATTCATTATGGCGGTCCGTCTGCCCCTCCCTGCTTGATGAGCTCCAGCACCCTTCCCGGGGGATCCCGCCGCCGCCTGATGGTCGCCTACGGACTGGGTGATGCAGGCACAGGACTGGCTGCGACGCAGCTTGGCTTTTACCTGTTCCCGTTCTTCACCTGTGCCGCCGGGCTTCCGGCGATCATCGCCGGCTCATTGCTCACGGTGATCAAAGTCTGGGATGCCATCAACGATCCATTGATCGGCTGGATGAGTGATCACACCCAGAGCCGCTGGGGACCACGCATTCCCTGGATGCTTGGTGCAGCACTCCCCCTGGGGATCACGCTCGCGGCGATGTGGTGGGTCCCAGACGGCAACACCTTTCAGCGCACCACTTACTACGTGGTGATGGCCGTCCTGTTGATGTCGTCCTACACCAGCGTCAATTTGCCTTATGCGGCACTTTCCACGGAGCTGACCACCAGCACGGCGATTCGCACCAGGCTCAATGCTGCCCGTTTCACGGGCTCGATTCTCGCCGGGCTCAGCGGTCTGATTGTCGCCTCCATCGTTTTGACCGACGGCGCCGATGGCTATCTGCGGATGGGGCAGATCACCGGCAGCATCGCCGCCCTGGCGACACTGTGCTGTTGCTGGGGCCTCGCACCCTTCGCCAAGCGTGCTCAGCGACCAAGCAACCAGGCTGAACCCGCTCTGGAACAGTTCAGGAGGATCCGCTCCAATCCGCGCTTTCTGATGGTTCTCGGGCTGTACCTGCTGCTGTGGTTCGGGCTGCAATTGATGCAGGTGGTCGCCCTGATCTGGCTGGTCCAGGTGGTGAGAGTCCCCCCCGACCTTTCCACCTGGATTCTGCTGCCCTTCCAGCTGAGCGCTCTGTTCGGCCTGCAACTCTGGAGCCTGCTCTCCAATCGCAAAGGCAGGCTGGTTGCGCTGCGCTGGGGAGCTGGAATCTGGATTCTGGCCTGCCTGCTCTCGATGGTCTTCCCGCCCATGCAGAACGGAGGCACCACGGCAGAGCTGATTCCCTTGATTGGCCTGATCATGCTGGTGGGCCTGGGAGCAGCCACCGCCTATCTGATCCCCTGGTCGCTGCTGCCGGATGCGATTGATGCCGATCCAACCCATCCGGCCGGCCTCTATACGGCCTGGATGGTGTTTGGCCAGAAGCTGATCATCGGCATCAGCATGAGTGTGTTCGGCGCACTGCTTTCACTCACCGGTTACATCTCCACCGAAATCTGCGATGGCGCTCTCAGCTTCATCGAACAGCCCCAGAATGCTCTTCTCGCCATTCGCATGAGCATGGGCCTGATACCAGCCAGCATGGTCCTGCTCGGTCTGATGGTGACCCGAAACTGGCCCGATCGCGGAGCCCATCTGCAACGCGCATGACCTCCTTCCGATTCAAACCTCAGTTGAAATCGCCACGCTGGCTGAACAGACTGGGCAGCAGCCTGATCATCGGCGGACAGGCGGTGACGGCAACGGCCAAAGGGAGGATCAACACCGTTGACCTGCTCGATCAGCTCCAGGAAGCCGGGCCGGGCAGTTTTCTGATTGTGGTGATCACGGCACTGGCTGCCGGCACGGTGTTCAACATTCAGGTCGCCAAGGAACTGAGCAACATGGGGGCCAGCACCACGGTTGGCGGCGTTCTGGCGATTGGCCTGGCTCGTGAAATCGCACCCCTGCTCACGGCCACGCTGCTCACGGGAAAGGTGGCCACCGCCTACGCGGCCCAGCTGGGAACCATGAAGGTGACCGAACAGGTCGACGCCATCACCATGTTGCGTACTGACCCCGTGGAATATCTGGTCGTTCCACGCCTGATCGCCATGGTGGTGATGGCTCCGGTGCAGTGCCTGTTGTTTTTTGCGGTGGCGCTCCTGGGAGGCCAGATCAGCAGCACGGAGATCTATCAGATCCCACCTGCCGTGTTCTGGAATTCAGCACGCACCTGGCTCGTCCCGGATGACCTCCCCTTCATGTTGGTGAAGGCTCTGGTCTTTGGAGTTCAGATCGCCGTGCTGGCCTGTGGCTGGGGCATGACCACCCAGGGTGGACCGAAAGAGGTGGGCACCAGCACCACAGGCGCGGTGGTGATGATCCTGGTGACCGTGGCTCTGATGGACGTCCTCTTAACTCAAATCCTCTTTGGAGGCTGAAGCCTCCTCCTGAAACCATGACCGCAACATCCTCCGGGTCAGAGCAAGACACTGTGAGCATCAGCCCCAGCCCGCGACTGGCGCTGCTGATCATTCTGTTCAGTGCCTGCCTGCTGCCCCTGCCCTTGAGCCCATGGCCCACAGCGGTTGTGGGACTCTTCGGTGTGTTTTTGCTGGTGCAGACCTACAGCCTGCGTCTTGAATTCACCGCTGACACGCTTGTGGTGTGGCGAGGACAACAGGAGCTGCGCCGGTTTCCCTACGCCGAATGGCAGAGCTGGCGTCTGTTTGCCCCCTGGCTGCCAGGACTGTTCTATTTCCGCGAAGTCAAGAGCATCCACTTCCTGCCGATTCTCTTCAAGCCCGCTGAGCTGCGCCAGCAGCTGGAACAGCGGGTGGGTTCCCTGGAGACTCCCAAGCCCTGAACAAGCGACATCGCCCTCTTAGCGACTGGGCAAGATCACAGAATCATCAAGAGAACGCAACGAGAACGTTGTGTTCGGGCCATGAACCCGGCGATCCGCTGAAATGAGTTCAGGACAAGTCGACCATGCCTGACGACAACGATCTGCCACTCGAAGAGGCGCCGCAGGCCCCAGCGGCGCCCAGTGAGGAATCCATCGCCGCAGGTGATGACCAAGAGCCTGCGCCGGAAACGCTGATCCGGCTGGCCTTGATCGATCTCCAGTCGCGGCGCGACAACCTGCAACAGGAGATCGAAGCTCTCCAACAGCGCAAGGAGCAGCTGGATCAGGAGATGGCTGCAAGCTTTGCTGGCCAGTCCGATGCGATCGCCAGAAGAGTCAAAGGGTTTCAGGAGTATCTGGGTGGGGCCCTGCAGGGGCTGGCACAGTCGGTGGAAACGTTGGAGCTGGTGGCCCAGCCGGTGGTGGTGAAGCCGTCACCACTGGATGCGCAGGCCGCTGAAGCCGCCGCTGAACAGGCGATGGCCAACGCCAGCGGCGCTCCCGCTCTGGCCGACACCTTCCGCCCCGATGAGGAGCTGATTCGCAGCAACCTCAAACGTTTTCTGGAGCAGCCCGACTTCTACGCAGAGCCCTGGAAACTGCGCCGCAGCCTGGACGACAGCGACATTGCTCTGCTTGAAGACTGGTTTTTCAATCAGGGAGGCAGGGGAGCTCAGGCCAGTCGCGGCAGTCGACCTCGCAATGTGCTGGTTGGGGCGGCCCTGATCGCAGTCATCGGCGAGCTTTACGGCGATCAGTTCCAGACCCTGGTTTTGGCAGGACAGCCCGAACGCCTCGGCGACTGGAGACGAGGCCTGCAGGATGCTCTCGGCCTGGGTCGGGAGGATTTCGGTCCGAGCAGCGGCATCGTTCTGTTTGAACGTGGAGATGCCCTTGTGGAGCGGGCGGACCGACTTGAGGAACGCGGTGAAGTTCCCCTGATCCTGATCGACGCAGCGGAACGGGTGGTGGACATCCCCGTGCTTCAGTTTCCGCTCTGGCTGGCTTTTGCAGCCGGCCCAGGCGAAACCTACGACTACGACGAAGACCTGCTCTGATGCCCCTCCTCACGCTGCTGCTGGGCTATCTGCTCGGCTCGATTCCAAGCGGCTTCCTGGCCGGCCAATGGTGCAAGGGCATTGACCTGCGCACGATCGGCTCCGGCTCCACCGGCGCCACCAATGTGCTGCGCAATGTGGGCAAAGGGCCTGCTCTGGCTGTGTTTTTTGTTGACGTGGCCAAAGGAGCTGCAGCGGTGCTGCTGGCCAGAAGCCTCAACCCGACATCGGCGCTGATCGACTGGATTCAGGTGCTGGCAGGTCTTGCGGCCCTCGCCGGCCACATCTGGCCGGTGTGGCTCGGGTTCAAGGGAGGCAAAGCGGTGGCCACTGGCTTTGGCATGTTTCTCGGCCTGGCCTGGCCGGTGGGACTGGCCTGCTTCGGCATGTTCATGGCGGTGTTCAGCATCAGCCGGATCGTGTCGCTGGCAAGCGTGGTGGCCGCGGTGAGCCTGCCACTGCTGATGGCCGCCGGTTCAGACAGCAACGCCAATCTGGTGGTAGCCCTGGTGGCAATGTTGCTGGTGCTCTGGCGACACCGCAGCAACATCCAGCGACTGATCAACGGCACAGAACCGCAGTTAGGGCAGAAGCCTTGAGTGCGGCGGCCTGAATCGCCCTTCTAACCCTGATCGCCCAGGTGGAGAGCGCAGGCCGAACACGGGTGCTGCTGCTGGATGACTGCCCGAATGGACTGGAGGGCTTTTACGCTCCTGCACGCAATCGCATCGGCCTCTGCGGCAACATCCATAGCAGCGATGTGACACTCATTAGAACGCTGATGCATGAGGCGACGCACCGGCTGCAACACTTCCGCCAACAGGAACTGGCCGCGCAACTGGATGCCGAGCAGCACATGAACGCCCTGGAAGAGCAGGCCAGCACGTCGGATGCCCATCGATTTAAAAACCTCTGTCAGTTGAACAGACCATTGCAAGGATGCTGAGCAGAGGTCACAAACCGCTGATGAGCGAGTCTGAATTCGTCTCGATCAATCCAGCCAGCGGCAATGAACTGGCCAGGCATCCAGCACTGAGTCCCGCTGAAACGCAGGAGAAAATTCTGTGCTGCCATCAGGCCTTTTTGAAATGGCAGAAGTCCTCAGCCCAGGATCGCGCCAGTGCTCTGCTGGCCATTGCCACGCAGCTCGAAGAGGATCGCGAGCAACTGGCTTGCCTGATCACCCAGGAGATGGGAAAGCCCTTGCGTGAATCAAGGTCTGAGCTCGATAAATGTGCCTGGGTCTGCCGCCACTTCGCCGCAATGGGGCAGCGCTATCTCCATGAGGACGGCATAGAACTTGATCAATCCCGCGCCGATGTGATTGCAAGCCCCCTGGGGTTGATCTTCGCGGTCATGCCCTGGAACTTTCCGTTCTGGCAGGTGTTCCGTGCACTGGCGCCGGCCTTGATGGTTGGAAACACCCTGGTTCTCAAAGGAGCCTCCAACGTGCCCGGCTGCAGTCAGGCCATTGAAACGTTGGTGCGTCAAGCCGGTCTCCCCGATCATGTGGTCTGCAACCTGGCCATCAGAGCTGCTGACACCGAGAAGGTCATTGCCAACCCCCTTGTCCGGGGTGTGACGCTCACCGGCAGCGAAGCGGCAGGACGGGCTGTGGCCGCTCTGGCAGGCAGCCATCTCAAAAAATGTGTTCTCGAACTTGGCGGACAGGACCCCTACATCATTTTGGACGATGCGGACATCGCACTCGCCTCTCAAAAATGTGTCCAGAGCAGGATGCTCTGCTCTGGACAGGTCTGCATCGCTGCCAAGCGGTTGATCATCGTCGAATCGGTGTACGACGCATTTCGCAGTGCAGTGCTGCAGAGGCTGGAGTCGGTTCATCCCGGCGATCCAATGGATGAACAGTGCTCACTGGGGCCCCTTGCACGCCGTGATCTCCGTGATCAGGTCCATCGCCAGGTGCAGGCCAGTCTTGGAAAGGGATGTGAACTGATCCAAGGAGGGATGATTCCCGATCAACCCGGTTGGTGGTACCCGGCCACTGTTCTCGACAACGTTCAACCGGGCAGCGTTGTTTTTGACGATGAAGTGTTCGGTCCGGTGGTGAGCCTTGTGCGGGCAAAAGATGAAACGGAAGCCATCGCGCTGGCGAACATGAGCCGTTTCGGACTCGGCGCAGCCATCTTTTCAGCGAACCGAAGTCGTGCCCTTGCTCTGGCCTCTCAACAGCTCCAGGCAGGCTCGATCGCCATCAACGATTTTGTGAAAAGTGATCCAAGGGTTCCATTCGGGGGTTGCAAAGACAGTGGCTTCGGACGCGAACTCGGGAAACTTGGAATTCACGAGTTCGTGAACTTCAAAAGCATCGTGATGGCTGACTGAATGTTGTTGATTCGGGGGTTGTCTGCCAACTCCAGTTCCACCCACCAGGCCGGGGCACCGCCCTCAGCCGCACTGCTACTGAGGCGTTTACGAATCCGGCAGTGCTGCCAGCGCAGAGATATGGGTGGATGCATGGCGGTCGGACTTTGGCGTTCAGTGCTGCGTCATCAACCGAAGCCTCAGCATCCTGAACCAAATCGGCCTCCATTAATGACTCGCCAACACAGGCCTATTCCTGATGCGGAATGCACCTGGTCTGCGAGGCCGGCTGAGCTTCAGGTTCTGAGCTCGACGCAACAGGCTGCAAATGCCGCACAGGGATCCGCGGCCTTAGTGATCGGCCTGCCGATCACCAGCTGGCTTGCCCCCGCTGCAATCGCCTCTGCGGGCCCCATCACCCTGGCCTGATCCCCAACAGCAGCGCCCCTCGGGCGAATACCCGGCGTGACCAGGGCGAAAGGCTCGGGGTGTTGCTCCCGCAGTGCCGCGACCTCAAGCGGTGAGCAGACACATCCACCAATGCCGGCGGTTGCCGACAGCTGCGCCAACGCCGGCACACGCTCGGCAATACCTTGAACAATGGCGAGTTCACGTTGCAAACGCTGCTCCTCCCAGCTGGTAAGCACCGTCACCGCCAGCAGGGTGGGCACCGTCAATCCCGTGCTTTGCGCCCCCTCCGCCGCCGCGGCCTGGGCCGCCTGCAGTGCTTCGCTTCCGGCGCAGGCATGCACGGTGATTAATTCAGCCCCCAGCGCCGCTGCCCTCCGGCAGGCACCAGCCATCGTGGCGGGGATGTCGTGGAATTTGAGATCGAGAAACACCCGCAGGCCCTGCTCCCGCAGCTGGCCAACGATCCCGGGCCCCGCCTGCACGAACAGCTCCAGGCCCACTTTCACCCAGCGCAAGCCCTCCACCTGCACTGCAAAGCCAAGGACCTGATCCGGTGCCATGCCGTCGAGAGCCACAATGATCCGATCGGCGGGATGGATCGCCATCAGCCCACCAGCCTGCGGAAGGTCTTCTTGCCCAGCTGCAGCACCTTGCCTTCCAGTTCCGTCGCCGAGGCGAACTCCTGATTGGGATCGGTGATCTTCTCTCCCTCCAGCCGAGCGGCACCACCCTTGATCTGACGCCGGGCCTCGCTGCTGCTGGCACAGATACCCACGGCACTGAGCAGATAGAACGCCTTGGCCGGAAAGTTCACCCGCGCAAGAGAGACCTCGGGCACATCGGCACTGGCGTCACCGCCGCTGCTTACCAGGGTGGCCGCATCGCTCTGCGCCTTTTGGGCTGCTTCCAGGCCATGGCGGCTGGCCGTCACAGCCAGAGCCATCGCCTTCTGCTTCTCCCGCGGATTCTCAGGCAATGCCGCCAGATCAAGATCGGTCAGCAACGTCAGGTAGTCGTTGATCGCCGCATCGCCGACCTTCTCCAGCTTGGAGTACATCGAAAGCGGATCCTCATCCAGGCCCACCACGTTGCCGAGGCTCTTGCTCATCTTCTGAACACCATCAAGCCCCACCAGGATCGGCAGCAGCAGGCCGAACTGGGTACGCTTGTCGAAATGACGCTGCAGGTCGCGGCCCATGGCCACGTTGAACTTCTGATCGGTTCCCCCCAGCTCCACATCGGCGTTCACCGACACGGAGTCGTATCCCTGCAGCAGGGGGTAGAGGAATTCATGCAGGGCAATTGGGGTGCCACTGCCATAGCGCTTGGAGAAGTCATCCTTGGCCAGCATCTGGCCCACGGTGGCCGTCCCCAGCAGGCCGATGATCTGGGGAAGATCCAGACCTGCGAGCCATTCGCTGTTACGGCGCACCTCCAGGCGACCAGGGGTCTCAAAATCGAGCAGTGCCGTCTGCTTCGGCTGGCCCTGACCCAGCTGTGCCAGGTAGGTGGCGGCATTGGCCTCAACCTCTTCAGCGCTGAGCTGCACCCGTGTGGCGCTTTTGCCGGTGGGATCACCGATGCGGGCGGTGAAGTCGCCAATGATCAACACCGCCGTGTGCCCCGCATCCTGGAAAGCCCGCAGCTTGCGGAACAGGATGCTGTGGCCGAGATGGATGTTGCTGCCGGTGGGATCAATTCCCAGCTTGATGCGCAGGGGGCTGCCTTCGGTTTCCGCCTGTTTCAGGCGAGCCGCCAGAGACTGATCGGCGTCATCTCCCTCCCCGGCTGGGAACAGATCAGCCATGCCACGCGACAACCAGACCGGCAGTGACGGTGTCGAGGCCATGGGGGGGGGCGGAGCGATTGCGGGCTGAATCGTACGGGCCGCTTCAGCTGGGTGGCTGATCCAGCTGACTTTTCATGCGCTCGAGGGTGCCCTGCATCTGCTCGAACATCTGCTCCGGCGTGATCCCGAACTGGCCCAGCTGGCTGCGCAGCTGCTCCACCGTCAATTTCGCCTGGAAGTCTTCCGACAGCTCAAAGCGTTTCATAAACACGCGGTAGCGCTCC
>PVBE010880632.1_pt1 | contig 14245 bp, 16 predicted proteins | sample 1631181 | NCBI WGS metagenome assembly PVBE01 (sample SAMN08397723, study PRJNA350692) | Marine metagenome, whole genome shotgun sequencing project. | isolation source: water | place: Pacific Ocean | collected 2012-04
CAACTGGGTCACCAGCGGTGGCTCGGCGAAGCAGGGAACCGCCTCTGACTTCAATGCGCAACTGGCCGAAGCGGCAAAAGTGCAATCCGAAGGCATGGCGATCTCTGAAGGCTTGTGCATTTTGATGGCCCGCCCCAGCCAGCGCTAATCAGTATATAACCCGCAAACAATTCAACGCCGCCCGTTTGGGCGGCGTTTTTTTCTTGTTTTAACTCGATTATTTGAAGTGAGATCGGAATCTCTACGACGACAGTAAATCCGAGTAAAACAATGTTTTTCATAGTTTTTGCATCTATATTGTTGATTACCTACACGTGGGTAGGTTTGCGATTGATCCGGCCGCTGGAGGCCGGCTCCGGTTGGCGTTGGGTGGTGATCGGGATATTGGCTGGGCATTTCGTTTCTGTCTTTGTCAGCTTCGCCATCCTGCGCAGTCTCGGCCCGGGCGGTTGGGCCGGTCCCTTGTATTGGGTGGCCTACGGCGGTATGGGACTGTTCTCGCTGATCTTTACCGGCATGTTGGCAATGGAACTGGGCGTGTTGGGTGTGCGCTTGGCGGAGCGGGGGCAGGAAACAAAGCGCGTGCCGGAGGATCCGGAACGCCGACGGTTTTTCAATCAAACCGCCAACCTTGGTGTCTTGGGCGTGGCTACCGTGGCCGGAGCGTTCGGCGTATGGCGCGCACGCCGGCATCCTTCAGTGGTGGCCGTGGAGGTGCCCATTGAAAATTTGCCGGCCGAGCTGGAGGGGTATCGCATCGCGCAAATTTCCGATCTGCACCTGGGGCCGACGTTGTCGGTCGCGTTCATGCGCCGCGTGGTGCAATCGGTGAACGGCTTGAAACCGGACATGGTGGCCGTAACGGGAGATTTAGTGGATGGCTCCACAGAACATTTGGCCGAACACGTGGAGCCGCTCAGGGATTTATCCAGTGCGGATGGCACGTTTTTTGTGACCGGTAATCACGAGTATTATTCCGGCGCGGAACAGTGGTGCCGCACGCTGTCCGAACTTGGATTGAATGTCCTGAACAATGCCCATTCCATCGTTCGCCGCGGCGCGGCCAAGCTGATGGTGGCGGGCGTGAATGATTATCGAGCGCACAAAATTCTGCCGGCGCATCGATCCGATCCGGCGGCTGCGGTCGCCGGTGCGCCGGAGTGCGATGCCCGCGTGTTGTTGGCGCATCAACCCGGTTCCTGCCTGGATGCCCGTGAACAGCAATTCGATCTTCAACTTTCCGGCCACACACATGGTGGTCAGTTTTTCCCGTGGAATTTTGTTGTAGGCCGATTTCATCCCTTCTATCGCGGCCTAAATGCCTGGCAAAAAGGGTGGGTGTATGTGAACCCCGGTACAGGCTATTGGGGACCGCCCATGCGGATCGGCGTAGAATCGGAAATCACTTTGCTAACCCTGAAGCAAAAGACTGACCGTAGCTGATCGCACGGGCTAGGTTGGTGGCTGCCAAGTGATTGTCCGAATGATTCTCGCCTAAAGAGAGATGACGCTGCGTTCGGTGTTTGATTGCAGCGCGGCTTGCCATAGTTCGTGACTGGCGATCGCTTCCTCCACCGTGGCGCAGCCAAAACGGTCGCCCAAGGATCCGGCGCGTTCAGCGGCAAAGGCCGCCCACATCTGCAGATTATAATCCGGAAAACCCGCCTCGAAGATGCCGCCAGTGATCACCGGGAACGTCATGGCGTGGCCGAGATCTAGGCGATTCCAGCTCTGGCCGTTTTGGCGGTTGAACAGGAAAATCGAGTTGGCGTACGCCGTGTTAAATCGCACACCGCCTTCGGTGCCAAGTGCCTCAAAATACCACGAGTTGGTTTGGCCCGGCGCCATGCGCTTCTGTTCCAGCCGCAACGGCACAAGGTCACCATCGATTTCCACATCGCAATTCAAGGTGGCATTGTCCCATGTATCGCAAGTGGATCGACCGCCCTTTCCGTCGGGGCGTTCGGGATAACCCTTTTGCAACTGCGCAAACACGCGCTGCGGTTTCCAGCCGAGCCGAAAGGGGATATGGACTGTATGCAAGCCTAGATCGCCCATCACGCCGATCTCGCCGCAGGTGGTGGATTGGCGTTTCCAGTTGGCGGCCTTGGTGGGATTGAGGTCGCTGCTGTGAAGGAAGCCAGCCCGCACCTCGAGTACGCGGCCCAGTGCGCCGGATTGCACATACTGAAACGCGCGCTGTGCGCCGGGGGCAAAAGGGAATTCCGAACTGCACCGCACAAACCGCCCACTGGCTTCGGCGGCTTCATGAATCCGCCGCGCCGCGGCTAGGTCGATTCCAAAAGGTTTCTCGGCCAGCAGATCTTTTCCCGCTGCCAGCACATCGCAGTACAGCGCCTCATGCAAATGATGCGGCACGGCGACATAGACCGCATCCACATCATCTCGCGCGAGTAACGCGTGATGATCCTGCGTGCGTAGTTGCACGTTGGGGACTTGGGCGAACCAGTCGAGCAACTCTTGACGCAAATCGCAAACGGCAACCAGTTCCGCGCGCACAGGGAAATTCTCCAACGCGAACCAGCGCCCGAAACACGCTGCCGCCTCCCGTCCCATCAGGCCGCCGCCAATAATGCCGATGCGCAGGGTCATGCGGATTTCTTTTGTTGAGGCAAAAAGCGGATGGAAAGCGGGTAAGCATACAGTCTGCCTTGGGCGGATTCGTAGGCCCCGCGCAGGATGAAGAAAATATTCAGGTACGCCCAAAGACGCAGTAGCAGGGCGACCGGTGTAGCTAGGGCATCCACTTTGCCGAGCAAAAACAGCACGACAAAGTAGAGCGTCATGGCGAGTTGGAAATTTAGCACGGCCCGGCCGTGTTGATCGGTTGAGGCGGAACTATTTTTTCGGATTAACCAGACAATTAACGGGCCGAAGACATTGGCCACGGGGATTTTTACCAGCAACGCCAATGGGGCCAAATGACAGCCTGTTTCCCATGCCCGATCTTGTTCAGCCACGGCGCAGGGTAGGCTGGCGTATGGAGCCAAGTCAACTGTGGGTAAGTGGAGGTTGACGGAATCAGGCGGCAACGGTCTGCTAGTGGGCAGGAGGTAGGGATGGATCAATTAAGAAAGAAACTCGTGGTGGTGCTGGCGTTCACCTTTCTGTTTGCCGGCGAATTAAACGCAAACCCAGCCGGTTCCGGCAAGGACGCTCCAGCAATTATAGCCGATGTTTTCATCTGCCGACCGCTGGGGCTGATTGCGCTCACCGGTGGAAGTGCCTTATATGTGCTGACCCTGCCATTCACTGTGCCCGCCAAGGGTAAGGAGTCCGCCAAACGCACGTTAGTGCTGTTTCCCTACCATTATACGTTTACTCGCCAACTGGGTGAGTTTCATGACGACGATTTATAAAACCGCAATCGCGTGCTTCGCGTTCACCTGCGCTGTTCGTGCACAAGAGGTGCCATCATTCGGCCCTGTCCAATTGCCTAATACCGAGGCGTTGTACCAGCAATTGCTACGGTCCAACGTCGAGGGCATCGGTAAGTTCTACATGGGGCGCCAGATCTCCCACGTGATGGGGCATCAGGGTGCCACTTGGCTAGAGCGGCCTGAACGTGAGCGGGAGGAAAACACCACGGAACTCATTCGCTGCCTAAAGCTTAAGGCCGGCGATCAGGTGGCCGACATCGGCGTGGGCACTGGTTATATCGCGCGTCGAATCGCCAAAGTGATCGGCCCGCAAGGCACCGTGCACGGTGTGGATATCCAGCCGGAGATGCTGGAGCTGCTCGAGAGGAACATGAAAAAGCTCGGGCTCACCAACGTGAAAGGCGTGCGGGGAACGATCTCGGATCCCAAGCTCAAACCTAACACACTGGACTTTGTGATTATGGTGGATGTCTATCATGAGTTTTCTCACCCGTACGAAATGATGGCCGGCATCGTGAAAGCCCTCAAGCCAGGCGGCCGCGTGGCTTTTGTCGAGTATCGTGCGGAAGATCCCAAAGTTCCGATCAAGCGTCTGCACAAAATGAGCGAGGCTCAGGTTAAAAAAGAAGCCTCGCTCTTTCGGCTTAAGCATGTGGAGACCTACAAGAAACTCCCGTGGCAGCATGTGGTGTTTTTTGAAAAGCTGACTGAATAGTTCCGCTCCATGAACTCGGAACGTCAGGCCTATTTCCGCGGCAAACTGTTGGGACTGCAGGCGGATATCGAAGGCGATCTCAATTCTAGTAAATCCGCTTCGAATGTGGTGGAACTGGACACCGCCATTGGGCGGCTCTCCCGGATGGACGCCATGCAGGATCAGCAAATGGCCCTCGAGCTACGCCGTCGGCAGGAGCAGCAACTCCAACGCATCACCAACGCCCTCAAGCGCATTAGCAATGGCACTTATGGCCAGTGCGGTCGCTGCCGAAAACCCATTGCGGAGGAGCGTTTGGAGCTGGCTCCGGATGTGTTTCTTTGTGTGCGGTGCGCATAAAAAAAGCGGCAAGCGATGCTTGCCGCTTCTGTGATTGTTCAGCCCTTAGATCCGGCCGCCGTACACGGCGCTGTCGCCGAGTTCCTGCTCGATACGTAGAAGTTGATTGTATTTCGCGGTGCGGTCGCTGCGGCTGAGGGAGCCGGTTTTGATCTGGCCGCAGTTGGTGGCCACAGCGAGGTCGGCGATGGTGGCATCTTCGGTCTCACCGGAGCGATGGCTCAACACGGCGGTGTAGTTGTTGATGTGCGCCAGCTCCACAGCGTCGAGCGTCTCGGTCAATGAACCGATCTGGTTCACCTTCACGAGAATGGAATTGGCCGTGGCGGTGTCGATGCCCTTTTGCAGGAACTTCGTGTTGGTCACGAACAGGTCGTCGCCCACGAGTTGCACGCGGTCGCCGATTTTGTCGGTAAGTTTTTTCCAGCCGGCCCAGTCGTTCTCATCACAGCCGTCCTCGATGCTGATGATCGGGTATTTGCTGGTGAGTTCATCGTAAAAGGCCACGATCTGATCCGCACTCATCTTGGAGCCGTCGCTTTTCTTAAAGATATAGCGCTTCTTTTTGCTGTCGTAAAACTCACTGCTGGCTACGTCGAGCGCGAGGTGGATCTGTTTGCCGGCCTTGTAGCCTGCGGCCTTGATGGCGGCGAGAATGCATTCGATGGCGTCCTCGGTACTGTCGAGTTGCGGCGCGAACCCACCTTCATCGCCGACGGCGGTGGAAAGACCGCGCTTCTTGAGTACGCCCTTGAGCGCGTGGAAAATCTCGGTGATCGCGCGCAGGCCCTCGCTGAAGGTCGGCAGGCCCTTGGGCATGATCATGAATTCCTGAAAATCAATTGGCGCATCACTGTGGGCGCCGCCGTTGATGACGTTGGCCATGGGCACGGGCAGTACCTTGGCGTTTGGGCCGCCGATGTATTTGTAGAGTGGTTGGCCGAGTGCATTGGCCCCAGCCTTGGCGGTGGCGAGGGACACGGCGAGCACGGCATTGGCACCTAGTTTTGCCTTGGTGGCGGTACCATCGAGTGCGAGCATGGCGGAGTCTACGTCCACCTGATCGGTGGCATCGCGTCCGAGTAGTTCGGGCAGAATCTTGGTCTCGATGTTTTTGACCGCCTTTTGCACGCCCTTGCCGAGGTAACGTTTCTTCACGCCGTCGCGCAATTCCACGGCCTCGTTAACGCCGGTGCTGGCGCCGCTGGGCACAGCGGCACGGCCCATTGCGCCGCTTTCGAGGATGACGTCTGCCTCCACGGTGGGGTTACCGCGGGAGTCGAGAATTTCACGTGCTTGGATGTCGATGATTGTGGTCATAATCAGGTAAAAGGGGCCGCGATAATAGGCAGGAAGCCCGCGCAGTCAAGGCGGGAGGGCCTAGATGTAGACATTCAGCCCGGGCTGAAACGGCCCTACACCGGCGTTTACCTGATGTTGAGCATAGACCAATATCGGATTGCCTCGATCCACAAACGGCCGCAGACCGAGGATGGCGTTGTGCGTGCTGGGCTGGGGTTTGGCCATGTTGACATGATGATATCCGTAACGCTGATCCATGGAGGAGGGCAAGGCCTGCGCACTCCTGCTGCCGGGAAAGCGCAAGGTGCGAAAGGACATCATCTGGAAGCTATGCGAGCTTCCGACTCCGCCGGTGATGGATTGCAGGGCGGTCATTCAGTTGGGGCCTGAAGGGAATCAGGCATTCGGAGCTGGAGGGGGATCCAGTTGTTTCTCCGAGGCTGCAATGACGGCCGTCACCGCAGCATCTCCCGTAACGTTCACCGCAGTGCGGCACATGTCAAGAATCCGGTCGACACCAAGGATCAGGGCAATACCCGCTGCGGGCACATTGATCGCCTCTAGGATGATGATCAGCATCACGATACCCGCCCCTGGTACAGCCGCGGTACCTACTGAAGCTAGCACGGCAGTGAGGACAATTGTGATCTGCGCGCCGGTGGTGAGATCAATTCCGCTGGCTTGCGCGATAAACACCGCGGCGACGGCTTGATACAGGGCCGTGCCGTCCATATTGATGGTGGCGCCCAGAGGGAGCACGAATGAACTGACTTCTTTGGAGGCACCCAGTTTTTCCTCCACGCACTTCATAGTGACCGGCAGGGTGGCGCCGCTGCTGCTGGTGGAAAACGCCAGCAACTGCGCCTGACCGATGCTCCGGAAAAAATGCGGGATCGAAAGTGATGTGAATATTTTCAAGAGGCCGAGATACACAATGCTGCCGTGGATCAGCAGTCCGATGATTACGGCCAGGCAATACCAGGCAAGTGAGCCGAGGAGGGAGATGACTTGGTTGGGATCTTCTCCGGCCATGTTGGTGATGGTGCTGGCGATCAGCGCGAATACGCCGACGGGCGCGAAGAGCATGATGAGAAATGTGATGCGGATGACCATTTCCTGCAGACCACTGATGACCTCAATGACCGGCCGTCGTTTCTCTTCGCGCACCTGCACCAGCGCGATGCCGGCTAGCAGACTGAAGAACACGATTTGCAGCATGTTCCGGTTGCTGCTGGCGGAGCCGAAAAAATTGTCCGGCACCATGTCGATTAACGGCTGCAACGGGCCGCGTTCTTTCACGGTGGCGGTGGTTTCCTGCCGTTTCGTTGCGTCGGCCTGATACTTGGCTTCCAACTGCGCCTTGGTCTCATTGGGCAACCGGTCGCCGGGCTTGATGGCATTGACCACGAGCAGACCGATCGTCACCGCCACCGCGGTGGTGGCAAGGTACAACCCAATGGTCTTACCGCCCATGCGGGAAAGTTTTTTGAAATCCGACAACGAGGCCACCCCGCAGATCAGCGAGGTAATCACTAGGGGCATGGCAATGAGCTTGAGGAGGTTTAGGAAGATTGTTCCAAACGGGGCGACCCAGTCCGTCGTGAATTGCCCCCAGCCGTATTGGGCGGCCGCCACGCCGAAGAGTGCGCCCAGCCCCATGCCGAGAAGGATTTGCCAATGCAGCTGCTTGTACCACGTCATGCGGACGGCAGTATGCGGGCGGGAGTGCCTTCAAAAAAGGGCAAAAATCTTGTGCAGAGGCCGTTTTCTCGGCATAGTCCCGCCCCTTTTTGATGACGCGAACGGTAAATATCGGCCTGATTGGCGCCGGCACAGTAGGCGGCGGCGTGGTGCAGGCATTGAAACGCAACCAGGCTCTGATGGCCTCGCGCCTAGGCGTGCGCCTGCGGGTGACACGCGTGGCGGTGCACAGTCTCCGGAAGAAACGCGATTTCAAAGTGTCCCCAAGCGCGCTCACAACCGATTGGCGTGCGGTGGTGAATGATCCCAAGGTGGATCTGGTGGTGGAACTGATCGGCGGCACCACCACCGCCAAGGACGTGGTCCTGACCGCCCTGCGTGTGGGTAAGCCGGTGGTGACGGCCAACAAGGCTTTGCTGGCGTTTCATGGGGAGAAACTGTTTGCCGCCGCTGAGAAGTCCGGCGCGAATTTATATTACGAAGCCAGCGTGGCCGGCGGCGTGCCGATAATTAAAGTGATCCGCGAAGCGCTCGTGGGTAACCGGGTGACCCACCTCTACGGCATTCTCAATGGTACCTGCAATTTCATCCTCACCAAGATGAATGAGGGGATGGAGTTTGATGCGGCAGTGAAGCTCGCCCAGCAGCAGGGGTATGCCGAGGCGGATCCCACGCTGGATGTGGGTGGGCATGATGCGGCGCACAAGGTCGGCATTCTTGCCTCGCTGGCGCATGGGTTTTGGGTGAAGCCAAAACAGGTGTACACCGAGGGAATCGACCATGTGGCGCCGTTGGATTTGGAATTCGCCGATTCATTGGGATACGCCATCAAACTTTTGGGGATTGTGAAGACCTCAAAATCGGGTCCGGTGCAGGTGAGTATGTATCCGGCGTTGATCCCCGATGAGCATGTGCTGGCCAATGTAAGCGACGTGTACAACGGTATCCTCGTGCGTGGCGATGTGGTAGGCGATACTTTGCATTACGGCCAAGGGGCCGGTCGGGAGGCGACCGCCAGCGCGGTGTTGAGTGATATTGGCGATGCCGTACTGGATTTAAAGCACGGCTCAACCGCTCGTCTGAAAGCGTTTATTCCGCATGAATCCAATGGCGTGGTCCGGCCGATTGAGGAAACGACTTCCTGCTATTACCTGCGCTTGTCCGTCTTGGATCGTCCGGGCGTGTTGGCCAAGGTGTCGGCGGTGCTGGCGAAAAACAAAATCGGGATTTCGTCGGTCATCCAGCCGGAAGGTCACGAGGGTAGTAGTGTGCCGCTGATCCTGATGCTGCACTACGCCAAAAGCGCCGCGATGCAAAAGGCCTTGAAAGAAATCAGCAAACTAAGCGCCGTGAAGGCGAAACCAGTGATGATCCGTGTGGAGAATTTCGCATGATTATAGGCGTCCAAAATACCGCTGGTTGGCGTGGCGTCATTGATACTTACCGCGATCAACTGCCGGTAACCGATGTTACGCCTGTTGTAACTCTGCTGGAAGGAAACACGCCACTGATCCGTGTACCTAATTTTGTGCGGGAGATAAACGGGGAGTTTGATCTTTATCTTAAGTACGAAGGTCTGAATCCGACCTGTTCCTTCAAGGATCGGGGCATGACGATGGCTGTATCTAAGGCTGCCGAACGCGGAGCTCAAGTGGTGGTTTGTGCAAGCACAGGCAATACCTCAGCAGCAGCTGCTGCTTATGCGGCGCGTGCAGGCTTGAAGTGTGTGGTGCTGATTCCCGAGGGAAATATCGCCTTGGGTAAGTTGGCCCAAGCATTGATTTACGGGGCACAGACGCTTCAAATTCAAGGGAACTTTGATCAGGCGCTGGAGATTGTGCGTGAACTTGGTCAGACCGGTGCGGTGGAGGTGGTGAACAGCATCAACCCTGTTCGTATTGAAGGCCAAAAAACGGCTGCTTTTGAGATCTGTGATGCGCTGGGTGACGCGCCCGATTTTCATTTTCTACCAGTTGGTAATGCCGGCAACATCACAGCTTACTGGAAGGGTTTTCAGCAATATCACGAAGCCGGTCTCAGTGATACTTTACCCCATATGATGGGATTTCAGGCTGCAGGCGCTGCGCCGATTGTAAATGATGCAGTGGTGGAATTTCCTGAGACTGTTGCCAGCGCGATACGCATCGGTAATCCGGCCAGTTGGAAAGGAGCAAAAGCGGCTGCCCAATTTTCCGGAGGTCTGATTGACAGCGTGACTGATGAAGAAATCTTATCGACCTACAAATTGCTGGCGTCCTCGGAAGGTATTTTTGTAGAGCCTGCTTGTGCGGCGAGTTTAGCGGGAATTGTGAAGATGGTTAAAGCAGGTCGCATCGATTCTGGAAGCATTGTCACAGCGACAATGACTGGACATGGTTTGAAAGATCCGGATACCGCCGTGACCAATGCGAATGCGGGAGCAACCTCGGTGGAACCAAACACCGACGCCGTGAAGGCGGCAATTGGACTGTAGTCATGGCGCTGATCGTCCAGAAATATGGCGGCTCATCCGTCAAGGATACCGACCGCATCAAAAATGTGGCTAATCGCGTGGCAGAGTATCGGCGCCAGGGCGATCAGGTCGTGGTGGTGGTATCAGCCATGGGTGGCGTGACCGATAATCTCATTCGCCTGGCCAGCGAGATCAATCAATTGCCTAGCGAACGCGAGATGGACATGTTGTTGGCCACCGGCGAGCAAACGACCATTGCGCTGCTGGCCATGGCGCTGCATTCACTGGATCTCGAGGCGGTGAGCCTGACCGGCGCGCAGGCGGGCATCATGACCGATGGCGTGCATACCAAGGCGAAGATCAAAAACATTTCGCCCCAGCAGGTCCATGCGATGCTCGATGAAGGCAACGTAGTGATTGTAGCCGGATTTCAGGGCATGACACCCGATGGGCGTATTACCACATTGGGCCGCGGCGGTTCCGATCTCACGGCCATCGCATTGGCTTCAGCGTTGGAGGCGGATTTGTGCCAGATTTACACGGATGTCGACGGCGTGTACACCACTGACCCGCGGGTGGTAGCCAGCGCGCGCAAGCTGGAAGAAATTTCGTATGATGAAATGCTGGAGCTCGCGAGCCTCGGCGCGAAGGTGATGCAAAGCCGTTCGGTGGAGTTTGCCAAAAAGTTTAACGTCAAATTTGAAGTGCGCTCGAGCCTGAATACCAACCCCGGAACGATTGTGAAGGAAGAAACTGCAAGCATGGAGGACGTCGTAGTGCGCGGCGTATCGCTGGACAAGAATCAGGCGAAGGTCACGCTCGTGGGCGTGCCGGATCAGCCAGGCACGGCCTCGCGCGTTTTCAGCGCGCTGGCAGCCGGCGCGATTAACGTGGACATGATCGTGCAAAACATCAGCCATGGCTCCGCCACACCGGCGACCGATGTGTCGTTCACTACCGACAAGCCGGATCTGGCCAAGGCGCTGAACGTGATCGGGGAACTGCAGAAGGAAATTGAATTTGGCGAAGTGATTGCCGATGAAGACATAGCCAAGGTGTCCGTGGTAGGCGTGGGCATGCGCAATCATTCCGGTATTGCGGCGCGGGTGTTTGAGACGCTCGGACAGGGCGGCATCAACATCGAGATGATTTCCACCAGCGAGATTAAAATCTCCGTCGTGGTGGAGGCCGAGAAAGGCGAGGCCGCCACGCAGCAATTGCACGACTCCTTTTTCCAGACCGGAACCTGACGCCTATGAGCGGGCCCATCAGCCAGTTCATCGAGCGGCATTATCGTCACTTTAATGCCGCCACCCTGGTGGAGGCGGCGGAGGCCTACAACGCGCAGTTGGCCGGTGGCGGAAAAATGTTTGTGACGCTCGCAGGCGCGATGAGCACGGCCGAGCTGGGGCTGTCACTGGCCGAGATGATTCGCCAGGATAAAATCCACGCGATCACCTGCACGGGCGCGAATCTTGAAGAGGATGTGTTCAACCTAGTGGCGCACGATCACTACGAACGCGTGCCGCATTATCGCGACCTCACGCCGGCCGACGAACAGGCGTTGCTTGATCGTCATCTCAACCGGGTTACCGACACCTGCATTCCTGAAGAGGAAGCCATGCGCCGCATTGAACACGCCGTGCTGGCACTCTGGCAGGAGGCGCAGACGCAGGGTGAGCGGCATTTCCCGCACGAATACCTGTATCGCCTGCTCAACGAAGAGCGCGTGAAGGCGCATTACCAGATTGATCCGAGGGACTCCTGGTTGGTCGCTGCGGCGGAGAAGAATCTGCCGCTTTTTGTGCCCGGCTGGGAAGACTCCACACTGGGCAACATGTTCGTGGGGCATTGTTTGGTTGGCGACCTGAATTTTAATGTCGTTCGTTCCGGCACGGAGTACATGGGGGCGTTGGCCGATTGGTATTTGCAAACCACCATGGGCCAGTCCGTGCGCGAGCGCGCCGAATCGCAGGTCGATACCGAAACCCTGCCCGCCAAGGGCGGCCCTTGCGCGGCACAGAGAAGCACCGTGGGGTTCTTTCAAATCGGCGGCGGTATCGCGGGTGATTTCCCGATCTGCGTGGTGCCGATGCTCCATCAAGATCTCAGCTTGGAATGCCCTTGCTGGGCGTACTTCTGCCAGATTAGCGATTCCACGACCAGTTACGGCAGCTATTCCGGCGCCGTGCCCAATGAGAAAATCACTTGGGGCAAGCTCGAGACCGACACGCCCAAGTTTGTCATTGAAAGCGACGCGACCATCGTTGCTCCGCTCATGTTCGCCCACGTGCTGGGCTGGTAAGCAAGCTGGTGACAAATGTGTTTGCGATTACGCTTCTTCATCAGCGTTAATTACACCGCAAATGCGATTAAGGGAGATTGTTTTTGATATTGATAGCAAACAGGGGGCAGGTAGATTCGGGGCATGAAATCCGCACTTATAGCTTTGCTGGCGTTTTGTCTGTGTCTGCCGTTGGTGGGTGATGATGCTGCTAAGAAGAAGGAATTCGAGGAGACCAAGGCAAAGGCTGAGAATGGGGATGCATTATCGCAATTAATTCTAGGGCAGATGTACATAGAAGGCTATGGAGTGCTGAAAGACCACAAGGAGGCAGCGAGGTGGTGGATCAAAGCTGCTAAACAGGGAAACGCACTTGCGCAATTCAGCCTTGCGAAAAAATACCAAGGGGGCAAAGGGGTGCTGCAAGACCACAAGGAAGCGGTGAGATGGTATCGTAAGGCTGCGGAGCAGGGATATGGTCCAGCTCAACTCGACCTCGGAGAGATGTACCACAGTGGTTTGGGTGCGTTGGAAGACTATGTGACTGCTTATGCTTGGTTTAATATTGCTGGGGGTAAACGCGATGTCGGGGCACTTGCCAAGTACCGCAAAAATACAATCAGCAGAACAATGACCGCCGACCAAATCGCAAAAGGCCAAGAGCTCTCCTGCGAGATGATCAAAAAGAATCCGAAGCTGATTAACGAGTAGCTTAATTCCGCGAATCATCCGCCATACCCGCTTCAATTTTGGTGCAGAGTTGGTACAAGAAGATCACTCGCAAACGTTTTTTCAAAGTTCCCTAGGGAAACTGAATAACGTTTGAAGTTAAACCAAATACCATAGGGCACAGACTGGCCAGTCAAGGTAAGGGCGCGGTCTCGCGCCGTGAGTTCGCAGTAGGAGAAAGGCGCCGAGGAAATAAAGAGCCATCGCCAGTCAGGCACTGCCGCGCACTGCCTGGTCAGCAAATTCGGCCGAGGTCATATCATAACTCCGTGGAGTTATCGGCGCCGGCGTCGCCGCGGCGTTCGAGCTTGATTACACGTTTCTTGATGATCTCCAGCTGTTTAGTCAATTCGTAGCTGGCTTCGAACAGGGCTTCCTGGGTTTCCTGATCGTCGAGATGGGTGATGATCGGGTTGAGGTCCATCATCTCCAGTGCAATGGCCTTGCAGTGGGTTTTGATCTTCTCGCTGGCTTCGGCGCGGTCCATGGGATGAGTTTAATACGTGGCCCGGCCGCCGGAAAGATCGAACACGCCGCCGGTGGTAAATGAGCAATCCTCACTGGCCAACCACGCGACCAGCGCGCCGGCTTCCTCCACTTCGCCAAAGCGGCCCATGGGAATTTTGCTGAGCATATAATCAATATGCTGCTGGGTGATCTGCTTGAGGATATCGGTCTGGATCACCGCGGGCGTGAAGCAGTTCACGCAAATTCCATCCGGCGCCAGCTCTTTGCCGAGGCTCTTGGTGAGGCCGATCACGCCGGCTTTGGCGGCGCTGTAGGCGCTGGCGTTTGGGTTGCCCTCCTTGCCGGCGATCGAGGCGGTATTAATAATGCGGCCGTACCCGCGCTCGCGCATGTGCGGCACCACGGCGCGGCAGCAGATGAACACCGCGTTTAGGTCCACATCAATCACCCGTCGAAATTCCTCCACCGGATATTCCCACGTCTTATAATTGCCGCCCGCAATGCCGGCGTTGTTGCAGAGAATATCAATGTGTCCGAGGGCGCTGATGGTGCCTTCGGTCGCGGCGGCCACGGCGTCGGCATCGGTGAGCTCGACCGTCTGCGTATCCACCGTGCCGTGCTCGGACAAGCCGGCCTTGGCCTCGGTGGCCGCCTCGGGATCCACATCCCACACACTCACGCTGGCACCTGATTGCAGCAGCCGCTGGGCGATCGCATAGCCAATCCCGCGCGCACCGCCGGTCACCACAGCATTACGTCCCGAAAGATCAATCTGATTCATGGGGGGGGATGGTACGAGGGGATGACCAATTGTCCAAGGTCCAATACCTAAATTGCTTGGACATTGGCCATGG
>PVBE011062682.1_pt1 | contig 14245 bp, 12 predicted proteins | sample 1631181 | NCBI WGS metagenome assembly PVBE01 (sample SAMN08397723, study PRJNA350692) | Marine metagenome, whole genome shotgun sequencing project. | isolation source: water | place: Pacific Ocean | collected 2012-04
AATATAAATTCCTGTTTCTTCCATTACTTCACGGGAAGCGCCCCTTGCGATGGATTCTTTGGGATTCAAAGTACCCTTGGGACAGCCCCACAGATTACCGCGGGATTGAACCAGTAAAATTCGTTCTTTCGTCGAATCGTAAATAAAGACTCCCGCTTTTTGTTGCTGATTTTTGCGACCGAAAGTCTTGGTTTCATCTTCAACATAAGGTGTAATGTCGTACATGCATTCACCACAATAACAAGGTAGATTCATTTTCTAATACTATTCAACATTATCTTAAAACTGTTTATAATATTCACAGCGTATTGCTGTGAATATGCAATTAATATCCAAAATTTGTCGCAAATTAATGCGATGTCAGCGTGTGAACTGTCAGAGGCTCTTTTCTTCCAATTCTCATCGCCCTTCCAATGACTTGTGTTCTTACATCGGGATGCATCTTATGATAAAACACAATGTCAGTGCATTCCTGTAGATTTATTCCAGCGCCGTTGTTATTTGCGTTCAAGAAGATACCCCGTATGTCTCCAGTCTTGAATTGTGAAATGATTCTTGCTCGCGTATCCGATGCACCTTTCACTTCTTTGATTGTGATGTCATTAGCTGCACAATCTCGAAGTATCCCATCCGCTGTTGCATCTTCCATAGAACATATTATAAATTTTCCATCTTGATTCTCGGTCAAGAGCTCTCTGATTTTTTCGACTTTTGTGGGGGGTCTTACTATCTTTTCTTTCTTTTTTTCTTCAGAACTTTGCATTACCTGTTTCGGGGCTTCTTTGCGACATGCCGGGCATGTGTTATTTTGCGAAGTCCAAGATAGAAGGCATGTACTGCAAAAGATTTTGGCGCAACATTCTACTACTATCGCATCACCAACGTTATCGATATCTTCGAAGCAGATTCCACACATCGTTGTCGCTTGGACCTCCGCCTCTTCGGTGAGATTCGTGATCCAAGCATTTCTCTTACGAATTTCCTCCCTGTAACGCGCAATCGAGGCTTCTGCTCCAGCTCTTCGAGGAGGCCTTTCTGCAATTGCAATTTTGGATTCATATTCTGCGATCTCTTTTTCGATCACAGCTTTCCTGAAATCTAGAATATTTGCGTATTCGGTATTCATCACGTCACCTCCCATCTCAGCTACGGCTCCTGCGATATCATCAGCTTGTATAAGCTGTTGAACTCGCTCCGAAATCCCGGAGTTTCTCATCATTCTCGCAAGTGGCTGATGACACACGTGTTCGAGTTCGGTTACTGGTGGTAGAGCCGTCAAGTCTGCCATTGTAATGTCGTCTGAGCACTTGACAAGAAGCTCGTTGAAAAATATTCTGTCCAAATAGTTGAAAGCCATGGACCGAATCATATGTGTTGAAGAAGACGATGTGTATGCGTTCTGTATGAGCCGTGGTGTCGCCGAGATTAACCAAACAAAGCCGCATTCAATGCTTACCATAGAAGGGACGTTGGTGGACGGTGGCTCGTCATAGATGAGACGCTTCCAAGCGTAAGTTTGCGCACCTTGGGTCCAACCAGATCGATCATGGACGTCTAACCCAAGACATCCTACTTGGTTGACAAATAGATTGTACATTGTGGGAGTGATGATGATCACGTCCCAACATCTCGGGTCAACCGACCTGGCTTGTTTTCGAGTTTTAATAATGGTGACTGTCAGATTTGGGGCGAAACCTAATTCGTGTTGCCACTGTTTTACAAGAGATAGACCCGCAATGATTAGTGTACAATTCAATCGGTACCTTCTTGTGCGTCGACGAAGAACACGAGCATATTGAGAAGCGTAGTCTACTAGTGAACGAGAATAAGGAAGTTCATCATTCGCCCATTCTCGAGACCAGTTTAGGAGAGGGTCATCTACAATGTCGGCTTCGTTGAGAACACGATTCTCTCTTTCTTTTTCGACCGCAAGATGAGCGGCGCATATACCGGTCTTACCAAATCCGACAGGATGTGCTAATATCCCTACATTTGTCTCTATGGCGTATGCACCGTTTGCGATAGATATCTCACGGTTTGTTTCTTTCAGCTGCATAGTTCTTACCGCCTCTAGCTGATGGCTGTAAAGGACCCTCGGGGGTTTCCCTATACACTGATATTCTTTGGTCGGAGCCTTCGGTCCGAATGCGGCTATCCATTTCTTGCGCTCTTTGGGGGTATATTCTGTTTTTTGTGGGCACGGCGAAAAGGTGCCATATACATCGGTTGATGGTTGTTCAATTTGTCTATGCATTATCCTACCATGATGTAATTGTATCCAATTAAATCATTTTTCTATCTATCTGACTAATGTCCCCCTCGAACCAAACCGGGAACTTTCGTTTTGAGCAATTCTTGATAGCAAATTATGACGTCTATCATTAGGTCTGGCATGTTGGTGTCCCCCTCTGTCAATGGTGGGCATTCCTTGAGCTTTTCCCAAGAAACCGTTGTTGACTTGAAGCTTGTTCTTGATGCTTTTTGTACGCGAGAAGCCAGCGTACTGGTCGCATCCCATGCCTCTGTGGCCTGGCAACGCAGGGATAGACGCTTGTGGCATTTTGTTCTCAAGGGCTCCCATTGTACCACGAATAAACCTTCTTTCGTTGGAGCTTTTATTCGTGGTAGCCGAGGAAAGTACCTTTTTCCTTTCCAGTGTGATGCTATTGTGTTTAGCATGGCCTCCATTGGGTCTCTTGTAACCAGAGTCTGCTGAAAACGTTATCGAGTCCTTTATAGGCATTCTATTGATCTTTGTCTCATTATTTCCAAGTAAGTGCGGTATGTTCTGATTCTTATTTGTGCCAACATTTGAATAATTCGTCTGAGAATGAACAAAGTGCTCGGGTGTAAAATCGGTAGTAATCTCGACCTTCCCACTGTGTAGAGCGATTTGGTTTGTTCTAGCAGATCCTTTGAAACGATCTTTGAAGATCCTACCGCTAATTTCTGAGTTTTCGTGGATAGTAGAGTCTCTGGTACCGGTCCCACTAGTAGCAGATGTCCTAATCGGGTTGTCTATGACTTGTTTGATGTCAAAAGGCTCAATTATTGGTGCTTGAATGTTCATGATTGCGGTAGGTCTCACACTTGTGTGTAGCTTTTCTTGAATCTGGCGAATCTTGTCCGCCCTCGGGCATTCCATTGTTTTAACGAAAGAAACAAAACCAGGTTTGGAAAAAGCGGAAACGTTGGATACAGGCAAACGAGACAGCGGTAAAAGATCTTCTTGACGCAACACTGGTGGACGGAAATCTCCGTTGTCCATAAGAGGGATTGGTAACTTTGCTTGTCCGATATAGGGACTGCGACCATCACTACAAGATTTATTGGATCCCCAAGTACCAGCATTCGTAGTTTGCCGATTCTGTCCTCCATTTGTACCGTAGTTACTGTAAGATACAGAGACCATAGGATTGATACCTCTTGGATAAACCTTAATCATTTCGCATATTCGATCCCCAGAGTCTTCACCAATCATTCTGGTTATATCCTGTGTCTGACCTACTTTATCAATTCGTCGCGTGAATAGAGCTTTAGGAGGATCCTTAAGTATGTTCATATTGGTTCCCCAACTTTCCACTGAAGGAAGCGTTACATGTTCTTGTTTGGGATATTGAAACATTGTTTTTATTGAAGAAATGTTTTTTAAAAGCCGTAAAAGATTCGTCGGACCTGAAAAGTAGCCCTACCCCATGGAGATTTTTGTTGACGAGATTCGTCCGAATAAACATACAGATAAGATTTTCCTGGTCTATTTCTTCGGGCACTTCGAGTATCAGGGATGGTAATCTTGGAGTATTCTTCCATGAAGACTTCGTAGTTTGGTTTCGGAATCTTCGCGATCCCTTCCCACTCCCGTCGTTTGCCCGCAAGATCAATCACTATCTCCGTTGGAAAGAAACTACCTAATTTTGGGTGCTCTCGTGATACAAGAGGTCTCAATTCCGGTATGATGAGGTAATTGCTTTCTGGCGGCAGAACAGTGATAAGCTGTTGAAAGGGTAGAAAAGGTTTATCCTTTGGAAATTTTGTGGATTTATACGTGTCGAAATGAGCCGCAATATCCGAGATGAACGGAGAATAGTCCCATGGATAAAACCAAGACCAACAAGGAATACCCGTTGTATAATAGTGCAGGACCCACCGCATACCCTTGATGTATTCGTGACAGATTTTCTCAACTGAGACACCTGGAAACTTTGCTTCGTAATATGCTTTCTTATACTTATCGAGATCTAGAATCAGCTTTCTGTCGGCATTTTCCGCGAGGGCTGATTCTAAGATCGGATCTTTGAAAAACTGGGCTAGTTTTTTGATCTTTATCTCAAACATTGGTAATTCAAGCTCCGCCACCAGATGCAAAAAATCAGCAAATGCCTTGCGACTAAGATGTTCTTTTCCTCGATGGGCACGCGTGATGCTTCCAAATTCATCCACAAGATCACAGTACGAAGAGATGAGAGTGTCAATACCTCCTTGTAGGATTTCAATGCCTGGTACTTGTGGAAGAAAGTCATTACCAACGCAATAACACATCAAAACAAAATCTTTTATTTTACGCGTAGATTGTGTCGATGTCAACCTCCCGCTAAGTTCATCTGCTGTTGAAATCAGTCTGCTGTTGATTTCACTTCTGGCAATTCGCAAGTCCACGAAATGAATCAAGTTTTCATTAAACGAATCGTCTCGTAAGATAAAAACATTCTCAACTGGTACCGCTAATCCAAGCATAATGAGATCTGCATCCATACCGTGAATACAGATTTTCTCACCCGTAATCGCACGGCTTCTCATGTAGCGAATGATTTTATGTTCACCTTCGCCTGGCACTTTTTCATTAGAAAAAATGACTTCCAAACTTGCCCAATTTGGGTCACATGTAATCTGAGTTTTGATGTACCAGTCTACGTAATATGTCAATTTATCCATAATTTCTGTTCCAGGTGTAAGACAGTTCGGATTGAATGGCATCCCGGTGGTGTCAGAATTTCGAAACCTTCTCTGTCGCTGTTGGCCCATCTTTGCAGCACCCGCTACGCCGTCCACGCACAGTAGTAGCTTTTTCCGTGGGTTTGTCATTTGACGATAAAACTCAATGGTCTCTCCAACAAGCGCAAAGAAACGATTTTCAAGAACCCACGGTTTTGTCCGAGAGGGTAAGAGTCTCTTTTTGTAAGGGGCGCATTTCCCATATTTATAACAGCGTTGTGCTGCATCGTGAAAGATTCCATTCATGTCAATTGCAAGAGTGTCTATCTCTTCAGATATCCGAGCGGTTGGTTTACCCATTGTGGTAATACTTGATCCGCAATTTTCTTTGAACCAAATCCAGTAATGTTTGATTCCCATTTTTGTTTTTCCATCAGAGATCGTATATAATCAGTTTGAACTTTAATTGATACAATTAAAATTCACATGTGCTATTTACTATTTGTTGTGTTTTCTTTGGCATTTCACACTATGCGATCGACGTCAACGTTGTGCCATAAGGATATTTGCTGAGGCACTAACTAAATTCGCGGACGTACCGCGATGATGGAATTACAAAGTACATAGATATTATTTGCTGTGAGTACCTTTGCTTACCATCTTGACAGTCGCATGAGGATTATAGTTTCCGTAAAGCATTAGATAATTGTAGATGTCTCGTGTAAAGCCAGAAATAATCACTAGTTTCTTTCTTCCGATGGACAATTTCTCGAACTTTACTTTCTTTGAAGTAATATGCCACCAGACCAGTAGAGGTGATTCGTAATTTTCGTAAGTCTTGGATCTATTGATGGTGGGGCGCTTCGCTCCGACATAAATCACTGTCTGCGGCTTTCTTTCTTTATGGGAAATTTTTATATGTTCGAAAATCTCACCAATTGTTGGATAATCAGAAAAAGATGATCGTATTCCATTTATGGTGTCTATCAAGGATGTATCTAAATTATGTCTCGTAAATCCCTGAGGCTTTCTAAAGGTAAAAGCAAAATTCGTACCATTGCTATGACAAGAAGCCATTAATCCCATCGCGATAGCTAAGAAACTAATCTTCTTACCAGTTTCTTTCAATGGTAGGTACATCGCACCTCGAGTGTCAATTACGACAGCCGCATCACCTAAGAAATGTCTTTTGGAAAGATTTATAGTTTTGGTCCATTCTATCTCTCTTTCTGAGTTAGCGATCGAATTGGAAGTAATACATTCAAGCAAATAGTCTTGAATGAGGTCTTTTGGTTGGATAAAATATCCGTTAACGGAGTGTGTTCTCCATTTTCCATAGTGCGCGCTTTTTTCCGCAAACGCCTTCCGTAAGTTCTTGATGCATTTTTTCCCCGTTTTATCGAAATCTATGGAATCCCAATCGTTCTTACATACCAGGCTTTCTGCCAGGTAAAGTTTTTTCCTCATGGGAGATACGTAGATTACACGATAATCAACAAGGGAGATATTTAGTTCACGACATAGGTCTTCAATAACGCCGAATCTTCTGTTCAAAACGCTCCCTTCACTTGGTAACCATTTGACAAAATATTGATCGTACGTCTTCCCTTGCATGTAATTTGAAAAGCTCATCAGAAAGACAGAGGCTACATATTGTACAATGCTGACTTGAACGGCTCGAGCCGTTACGAGCTGACGAGGGCTTACCCGACAGTTGTAATTTCGCCTGACAAAGTCAATATTATCAAGTTTCAATGCCCCGGGGAAGAGCCAATATATATCATCCCATCTGCCTTTTTCATGAACCTCACTTATGATGCTCCTAAAATGATCAGGGAAACTTATCAGCAGCCATTGATAACTAAATCTTCCGACCTGTCTCCTCCCTAGACCTCCTCGAGGATTTCTCAGAAAAATACATAACGCAAACAATTCTTTGTATAGATCTCTAGGGACGCTTTTTAGGATGGAAGTTAGTTTAGGATAATTGATCTTGGTACTTGCTAACATCTGAAGTTCGATAAAGGCGGGATGCACTTCCTCTGTAATCGAAGGATCAAAAACAAGGCCAAAGTTGTAAACCCGGTGGTAAAGATTGTCCTCCATTTATTTTATGTAAAATAAATGGAATTTGCGAGGATTTCACAAGAGGTCTAGATCTGAATCTGAAGAATCCGATAGTTCATCGTCTTCTAAACAAGGACCGAGAATGTGAGAGAGCGTCTTTCGCTCTTGTTCGATCTCTCTCGCACGATTCGGATCGAATTTTAAACCAAAACTTCCTGTTCCAACTGAGACTGGCTTCCCCATCATGATTGAAGCGCTACATCCTTTTGCAGCTTCAATTTCGGCATTTGCTCCGGCTTGAACAAAATTGGCAAGAGATTCTTCGAAAGAAGCTTTCTGTAAGGCTCCCGTGTAGTTTCGATCCATTCCGTACCTAGATATAGCGGTCAGAGTTCCGGTGCGGGTCATGATATCAACTATCAACAAAACATGGCGAAGAGCAAGACCACCACCAGCTGTCACAACTTTTGAATATTCTTCGACTAAGAAAGCTCGAGCGGCCTCTATCCCGAGAGACTCGTATATTTGCCACATGTCATCCGATTGCAATTCGTAAGTATTCACTCCCTCCACCTGAGCCATAGTCAAAAAATTCGACCCATTAGTTCTAGCAAACCACCCATCTTTATCCTCGTCATAGTAAACGTGTTTGAGACCTTCTACTCCTTTGATTACAACACCCTGTAATGCAGGCGCATAATCCTCGATAGTTTTGTCATCTTCCTCACATGTGAGATTGACATCGACAAAGCTTGCTTCGGTAGGACCGTGCACACAAGAAACGTCGTCATAGTGATCTTCAATCACTCTAGCGACTTCTGCGGGGGTAATATGACGTTGGAACAGTTGTGCGCGATCTAACTGAAGTCTAATGATCACGTTAGCCGATTTGAAGTTTTTATTGAATATTTTGGAGTACAGCTTGTATGTCGGACTTTCGTGAACTTCCTCGACATTTTCCATTATCTTGGTATGATACAGAACATCACCCACCGTAGCGTATATGAAACTACGAGTGGCACTTCGGATTTCCATTATTGTTTCACACTTTTCTATCATTCTGATAGTCATTCCTTTCCCTTTTGGATGATGAGTCGCATTTAGCAGCTCTTGGAATCTCGGAGTACCCTGAGTGGCGCCACTGCGCACGCTACCAGCCGTGTGAAACGTATTCAAAGTCGATTGTGTCTGCTTTTCCCCCAATGACTGAGCCATCAGAAGACCAACGGATTCTCCGTTTGCTATTTGACATTGCATCTGGGCGCGTTGTATTTCTTTCATGAATGGTATGATCATTGATGGATACAATTGTATATTCTTTAGTGCGGGGAGAAGTGGAGCTAAGAGCTTGTCTCGCACCGCTTTCGCACAACTTGATGGATGGCCTCTATGTGGTTGTATAAGGCTCAATATGCATTTTAATTCGTCCGGTTTTAAAGGCCTCTTCATTTTTTGATTTTCTGGTTGAGACATTGATTAATTCCTAAATATTATGCTTAAGGAATTCAGTTTCCTAAGATAAATGTATCAAACACCAGTAGATTTACAGAGTCGCAGCCCGACCATAATCCCCGCTAACGCTCATTCGCTGAAAAATATCGTTGACAACAATCGCATCGTTGTTATTAAGTTCCACGCTGAATGGTGCGGACCATGTAAACAGACAGCCCATTTGTTCGAAGAGATGTCTCGAACTCTCACTAATGACTCTATCAAATTTGTTTCGATTGATATTGACAAAGAATCCGGAAATGGCGGATCGTGGGGAGACATTTTTAACGTAAACGGCGTGCCATGTCACATGTTTTACGTAGATGGAGAATTGAGAACTGACTTGACTCAAATGGGGGCCGATTTGAAACCGGTTAGTTCTATTGTACGCGAACACTATCATCTCATTTCTAATACCACAGCTGTCTAAAGAGCCCTTTGCATTAATAAATGAAATTAAAACGGATCTTACTACCATGTGGCGTCGGATTAATGATTCTTCCGTTCTTAGTAGATGATGTCAGAAACGTTATTTGGATTGCAGTTTTGTATTTCATAGGAAGTCTATTTGTTCTTCTTAATTTCCCGGCATTGAGCTTAGCTCCGCAGTCAAAGCCTTTTTACATCACTGATCTTATCGAAAACGAAAACGATAAACGATTTGTGGCGGTATATGAGACCTTGATGATCATTGTAATGTCTGGAATGATGGCAGCATTTGCGGATTATATCTATCTACGAGATGTCGAGAACAAAAGTGCCACTGAAATACTTGCAATAGTTGGGGGGAATGTTACTGTATATCTTAAAATACAAAGCATTACGGGAAAAATAATGTTGAAGTTTTGTGTATGTTGGCGAAATAGAGAGAGGGCTCTATCATCCGAGAACGTCGGGGAAAGCGTATAGTGTTTTAACATGTCTTTTGACAAAAAACATGTTATAAAATATTTACACAAGAAAATGCCTTTTGTAAAATTTGACCCCAAAAAAGACTTCGTCGTTCCTTTGGCTTTATATAATAAGGTAGATAATGATCCAAGGTCTTTACTGCGCTTTCCAGTTTGGAAAGAAAACGAGAATGGCGGTGGATGGTACATAAGTGAATCTTTCCTAGGCATGAGCCTGGTCAAGATCTTCTATGTCTTTTCTCCATCCATACTACCACTTCCACCTGAAGTTCTCATGTTCAACGTTGACTGGATAGACGAAGATCCGTATGGTATAAGAAACTTGCTCTATGTATTCAATTCTTACGACACTAAAGCATTTCTAACTTCGAAGCTCCATGGAACTATGCTTTTTGGTGCTTATCGGAAGCCGGTAATCGATACCATCCCTCTACATGTGTATACGAGATCTACAACAGCTGGAAAGGTGGCTTTTTTGTCATTTGATTCAAAACCCCCGGTTGGTTTTAATTGGATCAAAGGTGATAATTTGGAAGAATTTCTCGATATTCCCATATTTGTCATGGAGAAGAAGCCTAGAGGATTTGTGAAATTAGAAACAAGCTTATTGTGTGTCCCTGATATGACGGCAAGAAGCACAATTAACGATTGCTCACAGAGTTTAAGCAACGACATGCAGAACATAGAATCGGCCATTAGTCCAAAAGATATTCTGGGAGAAGCGAAACCAACAGACCATAGTCCCTGGGGAAATGCGGCAGCAGCACTGTTAATACTGATAGCAGTCATAACAATTTATTTAGGGTTCCATTTAGTCTTTGGCTGAATCATATCCAAACTCTTTGAACCAATTGGAGCCTCTGAAAGTCTCAAGAATCTTAATTTCATCTGGGTCCAAATCACTTGGCCGCAGTCCGGACCTAAGACCTAGAATAATGTGACTCAAACAGTCACGAGCTGGCTCGGGGATAGGAACACCTGTATTGTCCCCAGTTTCGTAGTCAATAGATCCGTGAAATTGCGAGCCGATAGTCTGGTATTGAGAGAACTGGTCCTCGCTCATGTTACCACGCGCTGTGGACCATCGAGGATCGTTCCAAAGAGAGCATTGACTCTCGTCCGTTATTCTATCCTTAAAAAGAAGATTTCGCGGGTCAATTTTTTGTCCATTTTTCATTGTACCAGCATCGTATTCACCTCTCATGATTTTTTGAAAGGTTTCATTGTCTGGTAGTTTAATCATTTGTGCATTCTGTGAGGTCATGTTTTTATTTTACAAGCTCCCTTTAAAATTTAAATTGCTTTCGAAAAACATGACCCAATATTCGACATTGAGGCATACGGAATATATGATCATCCATATCTTCATATTCCACCGTTTTGAAGCTTTCGCGAAACTCTTCTATGGTTAGGGGACCCCCATAGTCTCTGAGGAGTCTCCAGTGAGGAGCCTGTTTAATTATTATTTCGTCTAGACTATCCGCCTGTTCATCCGAGAAAACTTTGCTGTACAGATGATACAGCAATTGTTCTGACTCAGAATACGAACTTTGGAAGTAGCAATTCTTGATATGGGCCATGCAACAATTAAAAGAACAAAAGACGCCATCAACAATGAAGTATTCATCGTGATTGTTCTTGATTTCGAAGACCGATTCATGTTCGTCCATCAAGATATCGAGTATCGATTTCCTGAACTTTGTGATGTTGTCGGTTATCGAGTATCTGTCTTTAGTAATTTCAGAATGATACGCTTTTGTTACTTTTCCGGGAACGAACGCTATCGGGCAACCAATTGGAGTTGACGAGAAAGAATGCCGACACCACCAACAACAGAGTTGAGTTGTAATAGGCAATCGTTCATTTGCTATGAGATCTCTCATAGTGACAACACACCGGTGATTTTTCTTTGACTCGTCGACGAATGAATAACCACAGTTTGTTCCTTCGGCGGCATTTGGAAGCTCGGAAATCAGGGTCGTTTCATGATTCTGTGACGCTATGTTGTCAGCGTCTATATTCGATGATAAAATGAAGCCGTATTTAGCGTCTACGACTTCTACATCAATCTTAGATAAGATGAAAGTATGCTTGCTTTTTCTTTTAGGCATTTTTACTGGTCTCGATAATAATTTAGAAAATCATTTTATCACTATAACTAAAAATGTCATGTGAAGGTAAATTTTGGACAGAAAAGTTCTCCGATTTTTTCTGCAAATTTGATCCCGTGCCGTTACCAAGTATGAGTTTTTCTGAACAACTAAATGCTGTGATGCAGCTTTTTATTGTTGTAGGCGTTCTCGTGTGTGTGTTCATGGCAATATCGAAAAATACTTTCTGGTGGTTAGGTCTAGTGTTTATAGTTTTTGGCGGATTATTGACAGTTATTCTTTTCTATTCTCTAAGAAATATGCAGTGCAAAGAGAATTATACAGAGTCTTCGACAAGGAGACATACTCCGGTTAAAAATATCCCCAGACCCGCACAAAGAACACAGTATTCGGTAGAATTTTACGACGATGGAGGATGTTCTAATAAGACATCGGAAATATGTTCTAGGAACACGTCTAACCCCGGTAGAACCGCCTCTATATACAGCGCGGTCGTTCCAGGTCCAGATTTTGTTTCTGTTAATCAGCAACTTGTGGGAAATCCCGCTAAAAGAACAATGGTTGCTCCTGTAAGAGTTGCCCCTGCTCATTCTTCCGCTTGGCGGGAAAATAGCTTGGTTGTGAGATCTGGAATCAACTCTGCGACTAATCAGGACCTGTCGCAATCGGGATATCTTGTTAGTCAGGATACGTACAATTGTACAGATAATATCGGTCAAGAAATGTGCATAGGTGATAAAGATATGAACTTAGAATTACTAGAGAGCACTTTTACACCACTCAGAGACGTCGTGGAAAACTTTTCGGTTCCGGAAAAAGATACTACAGTGGGCGGTAATCCAGCTGTACCTTTAACAGAGACCTCGGAAGGACAGCAAGTGTACAACTTTCCATATCATCAAGGGCAAAAAACAAACTTATTCGATATTAGCGGAAATCATTATTCCGGTGACGTTCTAATGAGTGACGGATATTTCCCGAACCAGCCTATTGATAACAACCTGCCTAGTAACGTGAACTTTGGTAAGTGCCCTAAAGATCCAGTTTTCAACGAATACAACGAGCAGACGTTTACGTCAACTATCCAGCCAGGTGTCTACACGAGAAATCAAATTGTCGAGCCCATCAGCTCAAACATTGGTATTTCTTTCACTCAGCAGTTTGAACCTGTAACGTGCAAGAAAGATAAGAATGGTATTACGTTCACCGGGCACGATCCAAACATTACACCGGTTCCTTTTGAGAAACCAAAGCAGCTGATTCCGTATGACCGTCAGACTCATCTGGCTGATATTTACGATCCTCGCTACACTGGATACGGTACCAGTTACCGTTCTTACGTTGAACCGGTTACAGGACAGGTTAGGTTTTACTACGATGACGTTGATGCGTACAAAAGGCCTAATTATGTTACACGCAGTAAGGTTGATTTTATCCCATCCAGTATATCCACACAGGCGATCCCCAATTCTGATTATTTCAAAAGACAGAATCAATACTCTCGAACTATTGCTCAGCAGCGGTTCGCGAATGACACTATGGATTTTAGAACGGACTTACAAGAAAGATTGATGAGAAAAGCTAACGCTAATCTTGAACAATCCCGAAGATTTCCTAAACATCAAAGAAGTTTTACTCGCGGTGGAATGTGTAATCCTCGATCACGATAATCTTAAACGGCAATTTAGGTTTTTTTTCAAAATAATTTTTTATCACCTAGATAAAAAATATGGTATCAACTGGAAAAATTTGTGCAACTGTCGCAGGATTGGCGGCAGTTATTTTAGTGATAAGTCAATTACAATTCGGAAGCGCTGCTCAACCAGAAGTTGTTGAAAACTGGATAAATGTAGCAACGCGTCCGAACGTCATGACCACGTCAAGCGCCACGCGTCTTGCGGGTAAAAGTCTCGTTAGCAACTTGCCGGATAGCGTTTTCTTCAATGGCGGAGCAGGCTTTGCACCGACTACGGTGATCGGAGCCACTAACGTTAGAGGCCTCGCTCAAGGCGCTGGCGGTGCCCGTATGCAGCTTGGGTCGGGTATGTCGGTTCAAGCTGGTCTTTCTGCTTTCGATAACTTCAACGCAGCGGCCGATATGGTCGAAAACTATTCTGCCAAAAAGCAACACAAACAGCACCATAACAGTCGACGTGTTCCCCCTGCCACTCCTACCGGATGTGGACCAGCAGGCACTATCGCTAGTGGTTACGGAATGTCGAATTTGGTAGGAGCTGACTTCGACGCCCTATCGGCGGCGCATGGAGGCGGCAAGAGTTCTTTGCTGGAAAGCAGTGGAACCAGCTATACGAGTGATCTTCCTGTAGCTTCCATGGACGGCGCTGTTGGTGCTTCTTTCAACACTGACAGACTCGTTTACTCTACTCTTAGCCGCGCACAGTGTTCGGGAACCCGAGATCTGATTCGCGGTGACTTGCCGATCCAACCATGCGGTCAATACATGCAGACCGCCGCTAGAGCTGCTGACACTCTCAGCACCGGTGCTATGGCTGCTATGTTTGGTATTGGTGGATCTTCCTCGTCTGCTGCACAGACCGCAGCCTTGGTGTCGAGAGATGCTGCAAATGGTGGTTTGTCAGCGCTATCGGGTATGAACCTGACCGATCTGGTGAGTCAGGAACCGGCTCCGTCGGCCTTGAATATGGGTACGTTTGCCAGCACGTCTGCGGAAATCAGATAATAGGGGAATAGACTGGGTCACTGGGGTAATAT